>Ga0209158_1001971_pt1 | contig 13106 bp, 9 predicted proteins | sample GraSoiAngelo_140_FD_185897 | JGI IMG/M metagenome (GOLD analysis project Ga0209158, IMG submission 185897) | Grasslands soil microbial communities from the Angelo Coastal Reserve, California, USA - 14_0929_12_30cm (SPAdes) (version 2) | ecosystem: Environmental > Terrestrial > Soil > Grasslands ...
GCGAGCCGCTGGGCACGCCGCCTTGCGCGAGTCGCCGCGCCGCGTACAGCACCAGGCCCACCGGCACCGCGTACCGCGGCGCCTGCACGCTGTCGACGAGCCCCGAGATCCCCTGCTCCGGCGTGCCGGCCCGTACCGGGACCGCGAACGCCTCACGCGCCAGCTCCACCATCCCGGGCAGGTGCGCCGTGCCGCCCGTCAGCACCACCCCGGCCGGCAACCGTCCCCCTCCATACCCCGCCCGCTCGAACTCGCGCTGCGCCAGCTGGAAAATCTCGTCCACCCGCTGGTGGATGATGTGGGACAGCAGCTCGCGCGACGCCTGCCGCGCCCCCTGACTCGGCGTGGACGGCAGGTTGATCATCTCCGACGCATCCACCAGCGGTTGATACGCCACGCCATGTCGCTCCTTCAGGCGCTCCGCGTCCGCCTGCGTCACCCCCAACCCCGCCACCAGGTCGCTCGTGACATGCGTGCCGGCATACTTGAGCGACGCGAGGTGCCGGATCTTCCCCTCGTGGAAGACTGCGACGCCCGTCGACCCGCCCCCCACCTCCACCAGCGCGACGCCCAGCTCCTTCTCGTCGTCCGTCAGCACCGCGTAGGACGCGGCGAGCGGCTCGAGCACCAGCTCGGCCGGCCGGTAGCGTGCCCGCTCCACGCTGCGGCGCAGGTTCTGCGCGGCTGTGGACTGCACGGTCACGAGGTACATCTCCACCTCGAGTCGCGTGCCGGTCATCCCCACGGGATCCGAGATGCCGCGCTGCTGGTCGACCACGTACTCCTGCGGGATATCGTGCAGCAGCTCGTGGTCGCGTCCCAGCGACACGGCGCGCGCCACCTCGTTCACGCGCGCCACGTCCTCCGCCGTGATCTCGTCGCCCGACACCGCCACGACTCCCGGCGACGTGCGCGCCGAAACGTGCTCTCCCGCAATGCCGCACGTCACCGCGCCAACCTTCACGCCCGCCATGCGCTCGGCGTCGCGCATCGCCGCGACGATCGAGCGGCTCGTCTCGTCGATGTCGCGGACCATGCCGCGCCGCACGCCGGCGTTCTTCGCAAGCCCGACGCCGAGCACCTTGGCGAGCGGCAGGCGCGGCAGCTCGCCCACCACCTCCGCGATCACGGCACACGTCTTCGTGCTGCCGAGATCGAGCCCGGCCACGAGCTGGCGATCCCGGCTCACGCCCCCCCCGCCCCCACCGCTCCCGCCGCTCCGCCCTCGCCGTCTCCGCTCGCGGTCGCCCGCCGCCGCACCACCACCTGACCGGCGAAGCGCGCGTCCAGCTCCACGTACGCGCGCCCCTTCGCGGCGAGATCCTGCGCTACCAGCACCACGGCTCGAATGACCTCCGGCCCGGCGTCGCGCGCGACCAGGACGCGACGATGCCCGATTTCCAGGAGCACGCCACCGCGCGCGAACCCCCGCGCGCCGGTGATGGTCTGAAACAGCGCCGGATCCACCGACTGGATTAGCGCCAGCACTCCTACCACTCCCGAATCCGCGCTCGCCGCGATCGGCAGGTCGAGTCCCGAGCGCGCCGGGTCGAACGGGAGCAGGCGACCCGCGGCATCCACCGCCACCAGACCTCGCCCGGACCCGCGCGGTGCCGGCACGAGCGCCGCAGGCTCCACCTCCCGAAGCTCCACCGAGAGAACGGCGGGCAACCGCCGCACGACCCGCGCCTCCGCCACGCCCGCCAGTCCCCGCACGCGGTCGGCGAGTAGCCGCGTGTCGCCGAACACGCTCGCCCGGGGCCCGAGCCGCAGCGCCGCGATCACGGCGTCCGGCGCGAGATTGCGCACGCCCACGAGCTCGATCTGGCGCACGCGAAACATCGCGAGCCGCCGCAGCACGATCGGCGCGCCGAGCCAGCACGGCACGAGCAGTGCCGACCCCGTCACGCCGACGAGCGCGCGGCGCCGCCAGCGCGGCCACGCCCGCGTCACGTCTCCGTCCCCAGGCGCGTCAGTAACTCCGGCCCCACGCGCGTGATGTCCCCCGCGCCCAGCGTGAACACCACGTCGCCCGACTGGACCGTCTGCGCCACGCGCTCCGTGAGCGTCGCCCGCTCGCGCACCGCCACGGTCGTTGCGCCCGCCCGTGCGGCCCCCCGCGCCACCAGCGCCGCGCTCACCCCCGGGAGCGGCTCCTCGCGGGCTCCATAAATCGGCGCCACCACCACCACGTCCGCCGCGGCGAGCGCCCGACCGAGTGCGTCCCCGTGCAGCACCGTGCGCGAGAACAGGTGCGGCTGAAACACCGCCACGACCCGCCGCCGCGGGAATGCCTGGCGCGCCGCCGCGAGCGTCGCCTGCACCTCGGTGGGATGGTGCGCGTAGTCGTCCACCACGGTCACGCCGCACACTTCACCCACCCACTCGAACCGGCGCCCCACGCCGGTGAACTCCGCGAGCGCCGCGAGGGCGCGCTCAAGATCCGCCCCCAGCTCCTGTCCCACCGCCAGCGCCGCCGCCGCATTGCGCACATTGTGGAGCCCCGGTACGCGCAGCCGCAGTGTGAGCCCGCCAGCCTTCCCGCCCGGCAACTCGATCCGTGCCGTCGAGCCCCGCTCGTCGAGCTGGACGTCCGTAATCCGCACGTCCGCGTCCGCACCGACCCCGACCCGCCACACCGGCGCGCGCACGGCCGCCGTCACGCGCTGGGCGCCCGCATCGTCTCCGCCCGCGATCACGCGCCGCGCCCGACCCGCGAACTGCGCGAACGCCTGCTCCAACGCCGCCACGCTCCCGCCGTAGCACTCGAGGTGGTCGGCCTCGACGTTGTTCACCACCGCGACGCTCGGCGCGAGCGACAGAAACGCCTGGTCGTACTCGTCCGCCTCCACGACATACAGCTCGCGCCCACCGACCCGCGCATTCCCGCCCCACCGAGCGACGCGGCCGCCGGCGAGTCCCGTGGGATCCCGCCCGGCGGCCGCTAGCGCCTCCGTGACCATCACCGTGGTGGTCGTCTTGCCGTGCGTGCCCGCCACGGCGACCACCGTTCCTCCGGCGACGGCCTGGCTGAGGGCGTCAGCCCGCCGTACCACCGGGACCCCTAGGGCGCGTGCTCGCTTCAGCTCCGGGTGGTCTCCCGGCACCGCAGCAGTGACCACCAGCGCCCGAGCCCCAGCAACATGCTCTGGGTCGTGACCACGCCATATTTCCACCCCAAGGGCTGCCAAATCGGCGGCGCCCGTGGGGTCGTTATCACAACCGGTGATCGTTACGCCTTGCTCTTTAGCGAGGAGCGCCAAGCCGCTCATGCCGGCTCCGGCGATCCCCATGAAGTGGATCGGGCGGGGATCCACCGTGGTAAACAAGGTCATTAGTGGGGGGCTAATATAGCGAATCTACGAAACTTGCGAAAGAGACCACCAATGTTTCACGGAATGAGTGTCAAAATCTTCGACACGACTTCCCGAGCTGCATCCGGGTGTCCGCGACCTCGCGCCCGGGTGCCGACCGCGTCGAGTCGGGATCGGTCGGCGACTAGCGCCGTCACCTCCTGGGCCAGTGTGTAGGGCGTGAGCCGCTCTTCAGGGAGGTGGATTGCGGCACCCGCCGCCGCAAGCGCGGCCGCGTTGCGCGTTTGGTGGTCGGCTGCGGCGGTGGGGAGCGGCACGAGGATGCTCGGTTTACCCCAGGCGCACAGCTCCGCGACTGTCATGGCGCCCGCCCGCGCCACCACCAGATCTGCCACGCGGTAGGCAGGGGCGATCGGATCGAAAAAGCCGCGCACGACCACCCGTCCCGGCACGGCATAGCGCGCCAGCGCGTTGGCTTGCGCTGTCCCCGTCCCCCACACCACGTTCACGCCGTCGAGTAGGCCACGCTCGAGCGCGCCCGCAACCGCGTAATTGATCGCTCGCGCGCCCTGGCTGCCACCGAACGCGAGCAGCGTGGGCCGCTCCGCCGCGAGCCCGAGCTCGTCGAGCGCGGCGGCGCGACTCCCGGGCTCGGGCCGGCGGATCGGGTTGCCGAGCGCGAACACCGCGGTGTGCGGGCCAAACCGCAGCTCTGCGCGCGCTTCGGGGAACCCCAGATGCACCTGCCGCGCGCGCCGGGCGAGCCAACGGGTGGCGAGGCCGGGGGACGCGTTCTGCTCTTGGAGCACCGTAGGGAGCCCGCGCCGCTGCGCGCGCCACACCACGGGACCCGCCGCGTAGCCACCGGTCCCGATGACGATGACGGGCCGCTCGGTCTCGAGGACGCGCCCGACGGCGCGCCACGCCCGTCCCACGATCAGCGGCCAGCGCAGGTTCTTCCACCACGTGCGCCGGTAGATCGGCTCCATCGGCAGCAGGTGATGGCGGAAGGGATAACGGGGCAGCACTTCCGCTTCGATCCCACGCTCGGCGCCTACCAGCACGGGCTCGATGCCCCGCCCCGCGTCGTGCAGCGCCTGGGCCAGTGCCAACGCGGGCATGAGGTGGCCGCCGGTGCCGCCTCCGGCCAGGAGAACTTTCACGCCAGGCCCGGATGGAACGCGGAAGGTGGAACGCGGAACGCGGAAGGTATCGCGCGGGCGCCGAACCACGTGCCTCGGACCGATGCACGGACTCGCCGCGTCTGTTCCGCGTTCCGCCTTCCGACTTCCGCGTTCATCCCGCCGCCCGCCGCCCTCGTCCGATGCTGATCAACACTCCGGTCGCCACCAGCGCCACGAAGAGGCTGGACCGGCCGTACGAGATGAACGGCAACGTGATGCCGGTGGCCGGCAGGAGTGCGAGGGTCACGCCGATGTGCAGCACGGCGGTGATCCCGATCATCCCCGTCAGTCCCACGGCGAGCAGCCGGCCAAACGGGTCGCCCGCCGACCTCGCGATGCGGAAGCCCAGCCACGCGAACGTGCCGAACAGCACCATGATGGCGAGCACGCCGAGAAAGCCCCACTCCTCGCCGATGGTGGAGAAGATGAAGTCGGAATAGGCGTAGGGTAGATAGCCGAGCTTCTGCTGCCCCTGCCCCAACCCGACGCCGAACAGCCGCCCCGCTCCCATCCCGACCAGGGACTGGTGCACCTGCCACGTCGCCTCGGAGGGCGCGCTCCCGGGGTTCAGGAAGGTGACGACGCGCGCGAGGCGGTATTGGGCGCTCGCGACCGCGCCGAACAGGATGGGCGTCGCGACGACGGCAACCGCAAGGAAGTGGCCGATGCGCGCACCGGCGGTGAAGAGTACGACCCCTGCAAGCAGCCCGACCAGCAGGGCCATCGAGAGATTCGGCTCGAAGAAGATCAACGCGACCAGGGGCGCGAGCACGACGATGAAGGGCAGCAGGCCGTACTGGAAGGTGCGAATCCGCTCGCCCTTCTTCGCCGCCAGCATCGCCGTCCAGACCACGACCGCGAACTTGGCGAGCTCGGAGGGCTGCACCGTCACGAACCCGAGGTTGGCCCAGCGGCGGGCGCCGTTGATGCTGGGAGCTATTGCGTACGTGAATGGGAGCAGCGGGAGGACCAGCAGCACCGCGCAGACCGCGAGCACCGGCCACGCGGCCCGCTGCCACTTCCGGTAGTCCGAGCGTGCCAGCAGCGTCGCGACGATTCCGCCCACCGCCGCGCCGAGCGCCTGCTTGAGGGCGAAGCTCGAGCCCACCTGCCCGCCCGAGATCATCAGGAGACTCGAAGCCCCGTACACGGCCGTCAGCCCGAACACGACGAGGATCGCCGCGACGAGCGCCAGCAGCCGGGTCTCCCAGCGCGTGTCCCTCACATCTGCTCCACGAGCGTCCGGAAGATGGCGCCCCGTTCCTCGTAATTCTTGAACATGTCGTAGCTCGAGCACGCGGGGGACAGGAGGACCGCATCGCCCGGCCGTGCGGCCCGGCGCGCGCGCGCGACCACGTCGTCGAACGTCGTGCCGCGCTCGAGCGGCACTTGGCCGCCAAGATCGCGCTCGACCAGCTCGCCCGACTCGCCGTACGCGATCACCAGCCGGCACCGGCTCTTGAGCAGCGGCGCCAACCGAGTGTAGGGCTCCCCCTTGTGCCGGCCGCCGAGCAGCAGCACGAACGGCCGATCCATCGCTTCCACCGCGACTACGGTCGAGGCGATGTTCGTCGCCTTCGAGTCGTTGATCCAGCGGACGCCACCGACCTCGCGCACCGGCTCGAGCCGGTGGGGCAGCGCGCGAAACGAGCGCAGCCCTTCCCCGAGGACGGCCGGGGTCACCCCGGCCTCCCGCGCCGCGAGCGCGGCGGCGAGGGCATTGGCGACGTTGTGGTCGCCCAACAGTGCGAGTTCCGCACGTGCGAGCAGCGGCTCCCGCCCCAGGTGGAGGCGACGTGTCGCCGCGTCATACCACCCGTCCGCGGGGCGCCGCAGTGAGAACAGCGCGCGCCGGCCAGGTGCCCCCGCCGCCAGCTCGAGCACCGCCGGCTCGTCCCCGTTCAACACCCAGACATGCGCGGACCCCGCGTTTTGAAAGAGCAACCGCTTATCCGCGTAATACGCCTCCACGCTGGCGTAGCGATCGAGGTGGTCGGGGGCGAGGTTCGTGAGAATGCCGACCTCCGGCGCGAAGTGGGGGCTGTCGTGGAGCTGAAACGACGAGACCTCCACCGCGAGCCACTGGTAGCGGTCGTGTTGCAAGGCGATGTCCGCGAGCGGACGACCGATGTTCCCGGCCGCTTCCGCGCGGAGCCCCGCCGTGCGCAACAGGTGCGCCACCAGCGCCGTGGTGGTCGTCTTGCCGTTCGTCCCCGTGATCGCGATGCAGCGCGTGCCCGATCCCGCCAGCGCCCGGAAGCCCAGGTCGATCTCGGACAGGATCGGGACGTGAGCCTCGCGCGCCGCGGCGAGCGGGGGCGCCTCCGGCGGCACCCCGGGAGAGACGATCACCGCCGCGGCGGCACGGATCCGCGTCAGGTCGTGCCGCCCGACGTCCAGGGTCACACCGGACAGCGCCCGCAGCTCCCCGAGCGCGTCGGCCCCGTAGGGGTGGTCCGACGCGTCGCTCGCGTACACGCGCACCCCTTCCCGCGCGAGCAGCCGCGTGGCCGCGACCCCGCTCTTCCCCAGCCCGATGACGGCCACGACGCCGTCCCCGCCCCACGCTTCGGGTATCATCGCACCTTCAGCGTCGCGAGCGCGATCGCCGCGCACATCACCCCCAGGATGTAGAACCGCATCACGACCTGCGGCTCCGCCCAACCAAGCTTCTCGAAGTGATGGTGCAGCGGCGCCATGCGAAACACCCTGTGCGCGTCAGCGTACTCCTTGCCGCGCCGCTGCTTGTGCCAGCGGTATACCCACACCTGCAGCATCACTGACACCGCTTCTGCCGCGAACACGCCGCCCGCGATGAGCAGCAGGAATTCCGCCTTGAGCATGATCGCGACGGTGCCCAGCGCGCCGCCGATGGCGAGGGAGCCGGTATCGCCCATGAACACCTGTGCCGGATGCGCGTTGAACCACAGGAACCCGAGCGCCGCACCGGCGAGCGCGCCGCAGAAGATCGTCAGCTCCTGGGAGCCGGGCAGGAAATACACGCCGAGGTAGCGCGTCCAGTCGATCCGGCCGAACACGTATGCGAACGCTGCGAACGTGCCCGCCAGGATGGCCGTCAGTCCGGCCGCGAGACCGTCGAGGCCGTCGGTGAGGTTCACGGCGTTCGAGGTGCCGGTCACGACGACCGTCACGAACAGCAGGTACAGAGGCGGCGGCAAGACCAGCAGCATGTACTTGAACACCGGCAACTGCGTGGATGTGGGAGGCAGGTCCGGGGCCAGCGGCCACAGAATGAGCGCAATGCCCAACGCCACGCCGAACGTGACCTGGCCGATGAGCTTCCACCGCGCTACCAACCCCTGCGACTTGCCGCGCACGATCTTCAAGTAGTCGTCGATGAATCCGATCGTCCCCGCCCACAGCATGGCGGCGACGGCCACCACGACGTACCGACTATCGAGCCGCGCCCACAGCAGCGTCGGCACCACCGTCGCGAGGATGATGATCAGCCCACCCATGGTCGGCGTGCCGCGCTTCGTGTGGTGACTCGCGGGTCCCTCGGCGCGGATCACCTGTCCCACGTTGCGCTCGCGCAGCCGGCGGATGATGGCGGGACCGCACAGGAACGCGAGCAGCAGGGCCGTCACGACCGCGCCCGCGGCGCGAAACGTGAGGTAGTTGAACAGGTTGAACACGATGTGCTGCTTCGCGAGCGGCGCGAGCAAATGATAGAGCACGTGCGATCCTCAGTTCAGGTGCCGCAGCACCCGCTCGAGCGCCACCCCGCGGGACGCCTTGAGCAGGACGATCTCGTTGCCGGTGAGCGCCGCCTTCAGCCGCGGGCCCAGCGCGTCCGCGTCGGGCGCCGTGATCAACCGGCCTCCCAGCGCCACCCGGTGGGGCTCGAACGCCGGCCCGAATTCGCCCACCGCCGCCACGAGCGCCGGCCGCAGCGCCACGATCTCCGCGGCGGCGACCGCATGCAATCTGGCACTCTCCGGGCCGAGCTCCAACATCGAGCCCACGACCACCGCGAGCGGCCGTCGCCGCCGGTCGGCGAGCCAGCGGGCGAGCTTCAGCGCCCAGCGGAGCGAGCCGGGGTTGGCATTGTACGTGTCGTCGATCACCGTGAGACCGCCGAGCGAGAGCACGGCCCCCCGGCCGGCCGGGAGCCGCACCCCGGCGAGGGCCGCGACCGCGCGTGCCGGGTCGGCGCCCGCCTCCCGCCCTACCGCGAGTGCCAGCATCGCGTTTTCGATCTGGTGAAACCCCACCACGGGCAGTGTGACGGTCTGCCCCCGCCACGTGATGCGCGGATGCCCCTCCTCGTCGAGCTCGGTGGCATCTGGACGCACTTGCGCGCCCGCGCCGGTGCCCGCCACCACCGTCGGGGCGTGGCGCCGCGCCTCCCGCGCCAGCTCGGGGGGCTCGGTTCCGACCACCGCCAGCCGCGCTCCCTCGACCAGGGCGAGTTTCTCCTGCATGACCCCCGCGAGTGAGCCGAAGCCCTCCACGTGCGCGTAGCCGACGTTCGTGATCACGGCGATCGTGGGCTCGATCACGTCGCGCAACCGCGGGATCTCGCCCGGCACGCTCGCGCCCGCTTCCACCACCAGCGCTTCGGCGTCGTCCGGTGCGGCGAGGATCGTGAGCGGTACCCCCACGAGGTTGTTCAGGTTGCCGCTCGTCGCATGCACCCGATAGGTCGTGGCCAGCACGGCGCGGATCATTTCCTTGGTGCTGGTTTTTCCGCTCGAGCCGGTGACCGCCACGACCGGGCTCCCGGGCGCGAGCAGGCGCCGCCGCGCGCGCGCCAGGAGGCCGAGTGCGGCGAGCGTGTCGGCTACTTCGAAATACGACAAGCCGTCCACCGGGGGCGTGCCGCGGCGCACCACCGCGGCCGCCGCGCCCTTGGTTCTCGCCTGATCGAGGAACGCGTGGGCGTCGAAGCGATCGCCCTTCAGGGCGACAAACAAGGCGCCGGGCGTCAGGTCACGAGTGTCCGTGGTCACCCCTGTGAAGCGCAGTCCTCGGGGTCCCGACACGCTCAGGGCTCTCGCGACCAACGCCGAGTCCCAGGCGGTCACGAGGCCCCCAATTCCCGCACGATCGCCCGCTCGTCGAACGGCTGCTTCTCGGTCCCGATCACTTGGTAGGTCTCGTGTCCCTTGCCCGCGAGGAGAATGGTGTCCCCCTGACGCGCCAGCGCGAGGGCGCGAGCGATGGCACGGCGGCGGTCGACCTCCCGCTGATGCGGCTTGGCCCGCATTCCGACATCCACGTCGTCGAGGATCTTCTCTGGGTCCTCGGTGCGCGGATTGTCCGACGTGACGATCGCGATGTCCGCGAGGCGCACGGACACCGTGCCCATGGGGGCGCGCTTGCCGCGGTCGCGATCGCCGCCCGCCCCGAAGACGACGATCAGCCGCCCCGCGGTGAGGGGGCGCAGCGTCTCCAGGGCCCGCTCGAGCGCGTCGGGCGTGTGGGCATAATCGCGCAGCACGGTGCACGGCCGCTCGGCGATCCGCTCCATCCTGCCCGGGACCTGCGGCGCGCGCGTCAACCGCTCGGCGACGGTCTCGACGGGGACGCCCAGTCCCCAGGCGCACGCCGCCACCCCGAGGGCGTTGGCCACGTTGAAGCGGCCGAGCAACGGCAGCCGCACCTCCGAGCGGCCCATAGGGGTGACGAGCTCGAAGCGGGCGCCGGCGGCGTCGAGGGCGACATGCACTGCCGTCACGTCGCCCCCGCGCTCGCCGAATGTCACGCGGCGGTGCTCGCGCCGCAGCCTCTGCCACGCGGGATCGTCGGCGTTCACCACCTCGAGCCCGTCGGGGGCGAGGTACTGCACGAGCTTCGCTTTGGCCCGGAAATAGTCCTCGAGGGTCTTGTGGTAGTCGAGATGATCGCGCGTGAGGTTGGTGAAGAGGGCCGCGCGGAACCGGAGTCCGTCCACCCGTCCCTGATCGAGGCTGTGGGAGGAGACCTCCATCGCCGCGGCGCGCGCGCCGCGCTCCACCAGCGCGGCGAGGGTCGCCTGGAGATCGATCGGCCCGGGCGTGGTGAGGTTCCCCGCTTCGCTCGGCACGGCGTCGCCCGCCGGATCGAACGCGCCCAACGTCCCGATCGAGCCCGTCGGCTCGAGCGCCGACAGGACGTGGCGGAGCAGCGTGACCGACGTCGTCTTGCCGTTGGTCCCCGTGACGCCGACCAGATCGAGCTTCGCGGCCGGGCTATCGTACCACGCTTCCGCCGCCACGGCGGCGGCGCGCCGACCGTCGCGCACCAGGATCTGCGGCACATCCACCGGCTGCTCGCGCTCCACCAGCGCCGCGGCGGCGCCCCGGTCGCGCGCGGCCGTGACGAACTCGTGCCCGTCGCGCACCGACCCGTGCACGGCGCAATACAGCATTCCGCGCTCCACTTTTCGGCTGTCGGCCGTGAGGCCGGTGATCTCGGGCCAGGTGTGCAGGTCGGGCATTTCGACGAGCAGCTGCGCGTGCTCCAACGCGGCCGCGATTCCCTGAAGCTTGTTCATCGCCGCGTGCCGCGGCGAGGAGTCGCCGGACCGCGGGGCCGGACCCGGGCGGCCGCGTAGGGGTCGGCGAACAGCGTGACGGTCGAGCCGGCCGATGCGCTGTCGCCCGCCGCCGGCCAGGTGTGCTCCGCGACACCCCAACCCCGGAGCGACACGCGGAACCCGCGCCGGTGCAGCGTGCGCACCGCCTCCCGCATACCGACGCCGGCCACATCGGGCACGGCGCGACGCGGCCCGACGCCGGAGCTGTCGGGTTGATAAGGCCACGGGACCACGTAGGGCACCAGGCCCCCCCCGTCGTCATCGGCGGGTGCGGCCGCGGCGCGCGGTGCGGCCGTAGAGAGCCGGGCCCGGTCGAGCGCCACCGTCCGGGCCGCGAGCGCCTGCTCGAGCATCGAGCGCGTCACCGGTGCGGCGGTCTGAGCGGCGAAGTAGCTCCCCTTGTGGGGGTTGTCGATTTTCACGACCAATACCAGCTGCGGCTGGTCGGCGGGGAACAGCGCGGCAAACGAGGCCGTGTATTCACCCGGCGCATAGCGGCCGTTCACGACGCGGCGCGCGGTGCCGGTCTTCGCCGCCACGGGAAAGTTGGTGAGCGCCGCCTCAGTTCCGGTGCCGCGCTCCACGACGCCCCGCAGCTGACTCCGCAACGCCGCCGCAACCTCGCGGGAGACGACGCGTCGCACCGGCTCCGGGCGATGCCGATAGCGCGCCCCACCGCCCGCGCTCCGCACCTCGCGGATCAGGGTGGGCTGGAGCAGCAGGCCGTCGTTCGCGAGAGCCCCGTAGGCCATCGCGACCTGGATCGGCGTCACCGACAGCTCGTAGCCCATGGCGAGGCTCGCCGCGCTGGGACGGGTCCACTCGGACGGCGGCCGCAGGCGTCCCGTGGCTTCCGCCGGAAACTCGATCCCCGTGAACGCCCCGAACCCGAAGTCCCGAAGCGTCGCATACTGCTCCTCGGGACTGAGCCGCGCCGCGAACTTCGCGATGGCGATATTGCTCGAGACGCGGATCGCGTCGGCCAGCGTGAGCGAGGGCTGCGGGTCGTCGTCGGTGATGGTGCGGCCGAGGACACGCCACTTGCCCCCCTCCCCCGACACGTGGTCCGTGGACGACACACGGCGCAGCGACAGCAAAGCCGCGGCGGCGAAGATCTTCGCCAGGGAGCCGGGCTCGAACGTGTCGGTGAACGCGCTCGGGCGCGCGCTGCCGTCCCGTTGGCGCGACGCAAGCGCCAGCACCTCGCCGGTCCCGGGATCGAGCATCACGACATCCCCGGCGTCCGCATCCATGCGTCGCAGCGCGTCGTCCAGGGCGCGCTGCGCGATCTCCTGCAGCTCCGCGTCGAGCGTCAGCACGATGTCGAGCCCGGGCACAGGCGGGGCGATCACGCGCGCCGGCGACTCGTATTCGCGTCCCGCACGGTCCTTCAGCACCACCGCCGCGCCCGCCCGGCCCGCCAGCAAGCTGTCGAGGGTCCGCTCGAGCCCGGAGGCGCCCACGCCGTCGTCTCCCAGGCGGCCGATGGTCGCGCGAGCGACGGCGGGATCGGGATAGAAGCGGTTGAGCACCGGTTCGAGATGCACGCCCCGCACACTCCGGAGGGACTGCACTTCGAGCGCGCTGTAGGGCCCCGCAAAGTAGGCATATCGCCGGCGCACGGCCTGCTGCCAGGTACGTGCCGTAAGCCCGAGCCGCCGGCTGATGAGCGCGCCATCCGCGACCGGGTCGCGGAGCTCGTTAGGGGCGATGCCCACGTGGTAGGTCTCCTGCGTGACGGCGAGCGGCGTGCCGTGGCGGTCATACAGCGTGCCGCGCCGCGCCTGTAGCACGATCCGCTCGGTGCGTTGCGCCTGCGCTTCCTCCGCCCAGCGACGACCGTGGAGGATCTGCACCTGAGCCGCGCGTCCCACCAACAAGGCCAGGCTCACGAGCACTCCGAATTGCACCACCTGGATGCGGACTGCGGGCCGGGCCATGCGCTAGTGCCGTTCCAACTTGACGAGACTGAGGGTGCGCCGGGCCGCGCGTTGCCTCCTCGTACGCAAGCGCCTTCCCGGACTCGGCGGAGATAGTTGGAACGGCACTAGTGCGACCCGCTCGGAG
>Ga0209158_1001980_pt1 | contig 13065 bp, 9 predicted proteins | sample GraSoiAngelo_140_FD_185897 | JGI IMG/M metagenome (GOLD analysis project Ga0209158, IMG submission 185897) | Grasslands soil microbial communities from the Angelo Coastal Reserve, California, USA - 14_0929_12_30cm (SPAdes) (version 2) | ecosystem: Environmental > Terrestrial > Soil > Grasslands ...
CCGGAGGTCTTGCCGTACTCCGCCGAGTAGTTGCTGGTCAAGACGGAGAACTCCTGAATCGCGTCCACGCCCAGGTTCCCTCCCAGCACGCTGCCGGGTGCTCCATTGGCGTAGTCATTGAGGCTGACGCCATCCAAACGGTAGTTGTTCTGCTGTGGCCGGGCGCCGGAGATAGTCAACTGTTGTCCAAAACCGCGATTTCCTCGATCGGTGCCCGCCGCAAAGTCGGGCTGGGTGTGAATCGCATCAACACCGGGCTGTAGTGTTGCCAGGTCTGTCCAACTGCGGCCGTTTAGAGGCAGCTCACGGACAGTGGTCGCGTTGACCACGGCGCTGATGTCCGAGGTGGCGAGCTGCACGGCGGGGGCTTCGCCGGTCACCTGAATCGTCTCGACAGCTGTGCCGACCTTCATCGTCAGATCCAAAACCTCTGTCGCTCCTACAGTCAGTGCGATGCCGCTACGTGCTTCCGTCTTGAATCCTTTGGCGGAAAACTTCGCCTGGTACGTGCCCGGCAGGAGATTGGGGGCGGAGTAGAAGCCTCCGTCGTTGGTAGTGACGTCGCGTGTAACGCCTGTAGCGAGATTGTTAATCGTAATCTGGACGTTCCCGATGACGCGCCCGCTGCTATCTGTGACCGTCCCTGAAATCGTTCCACCTGCCACCTGACCCCAGGACACTGCCGGGAACAGGAATCCAAGCGTCACCGCCAAAAGAGTCAAACATGTGCCAAGGTACGTCTTGCGGTACATTTGAGCGGACATATCTCTCCCCCAAACGATTTTTTGGTCTTTCCTCTTCGACCTCATCTCGCTTCAGGCTTTGCACTCAGCGGCCGCGAACTGCGGCTCGAATATGCTATAGGCTTTCTTCCGGAGGACACTGGCCACCTCCAGACTTGTGGCGGATGCAAATGTACGCCTGTGGCACCTTAACCCAAGATTAATTTCTGTTCAGGTTTGCTTTCGAGATTGCTTGCGGAATGAGTTGCAGGCAGAACCACCGTGAAGATTGAGCCGACGCCCGGTGTGCTCTGACACTCGATGAAGCCACCCTGGGCGCGCACGATGGCCTGAGCGATGGCCAAGCCTAGCCCCCCGCTATGGGCTTCGCCGCTGCTGGGCGGGACAGCACGATAGAACCGCTCAAATATGAAGGCCAGGTGCTCGCTTGAGATTCCAATGCCCTGGTCTTCGAAGCGAGCTCGAATCGTACCGGCCTGTTGCTCTAGAGTTACGCGGACTTGGCTACCATCGGAAGAATACTTGATCGCATTATCGAGAAAAATGAGAAAGAGTTGATGCAGAAAAGCCTCATCCCCGGAGTAGGCAACCTCCTCGTTTAGCTCACGCACGATGGCAATATTCTTTACGAGTGCGCGCGAAGTTACGAGAGCACAAGCCTCTTCCAGAACCTCGTTAATGTAAAGAGGTTCGGACATGAGGTGGAGCTGTCCAGCGTCAGCCATGGAAAGCGTGAACAACCCTTCTACGATCCGAGTCAGTTTCTTGAACTCGTCACTAAAGGCGGACAGAGTTTTTCGATATTCTTCAGCGCTTCGGGATTTGGAAAGTATCAGTTCAGTCTCGCCGTGAAGAACAGCGAGGGGTGTGCGCAGTTCATGCGAAGCATCAGTCACAAATTGACGCAACTGACGGACGGCTGAGTCAACCCCCTCGAACAGATGGTTAAAGGTCTCCGCCAGGCGACTCAGTTCGTCATAGGGAGACGATACGGGTAGCGGTGTCCAGAATCCATTCTGATTGGTGACCCTCCTCGCCATCAGGGCCGCGTGCCGGGTGAGCGCGGTGATAGGCGCCAGACTTCTCCCCACATAAAAAGCCGAAATGCTGGCAGTAAGAAAGAGGCTTAAAGGAAAGAGCAGCAGGGCAACTCTTCCAAAGCTGTCGAGCACTCTATTGGTGCCTAGTGTGGGGATAGCCACCACCAAAATACGTGTTTGATTCCCTTGTTGAAAAGGAACGAGTGCAATGCGTACTGATTGAGCGTGCCCGATAGTTGCAATTCCGAAGGTGGGACGTGAAACAGCGGGGCTGATTCCGTTCAAATCGATTGCAGCTGTAACATTTCTCGAACGTTGAAGAACTCGGCCCGTTGAGTCCAGCAGTTCAAAAAACTCCCCAGGAATGTCCAGCCTGTTTACATCCTTTGCATTGGGTTCCGTGACGATGTCGGCAATGAGAGGACGAGCCGTCTCCAGTAACTGGCGGTTGAGTTGGGTAGGAACCTCGTGGGCCAAGAGGCCCCAGAAAGCAAGATATGACCCAGCGAGGAGAACCCCGACCACGGTGGTGAACAGCAACATCATGCGAATACGAAGGGTCTTCGCTTTCATTCCGGCATTCCCAGGCGGTAGCCGACTCCACGAACGGTATGAATCAGCTTCACCGATTGATTTTGCTCAAGCTTCTTGCGCAAACGATTGATGTAGACTTCCACCAGATTTGTCTCGCTGTCGAAGTGGCAATCCCACACATGCTCGACAATTTCGCTGCGTGTGACCAGCTCGGGAGCGCGCAGCAAGAAAAGCTCGAGCAGCGCGAATTCCTTCGTGGTAAGAGGAATTACTTCATGGCCACGCGTGGCGCGTCGCCGGTGACGGTCTAGCGAAAGATCCGCATAGTTTAATTTTGCATTGCCGCTATGGAAGCCCCGCCGAACCAGCGCCCGTACCCGCGCGAGTAGTTCCGCCAATACAAAGGGCTTGGTTAGATAGTCGTCCGCACCAGCGTCCAATCCCTCTACCTTCTGTTCCGTCAGTCCTCGCGCGGTTAGGATCAGGACCGGAGCCTCGATCCCCCGCTGCCGTAACTCGCGGCAGACTTCAATACCACTGATGCCAGGTAGTCTGACGTCGAGTAGGATTGCGTCGTAATGGACGTCGGTCCCCAATTCCAGCGCCTTCTCGCCCGTCTCGACTACATCCACCGCGTAGGTATTTTCTTTCAGGGCACGCGCGATAAAGCTGGCAACCTTGTGTTCGTCTTCGACTAAGAGAATGCGCATACCGCCTTTGCACATATCATCGCACACCTACGACCCGCTGCACGCCGTATGTCCGCTGGAAGGCCAGGAGTTGCCCCCCGCCCGGCGGATTGTTCAGTGCACCTCGAAGACGAGAATCTCGGCGCTTGTAGTTTCGTGCTGCGGTACCGCCACGAAGTATCGATTCAGTTCGGGAACCAGGCGCGCAGTTTTCCCCAGCGGTCCCGTAGGTATCGTTCCAAGCAGCTTGTAGTTGTCCGGATCGGTCTGATGATAAACATCTACGCTGCCGTCGCCAGCAGCATAGATACGCTTGCTGGCAGCGTCGTACGTCGCGTCGTCGACCCCCTTTGTTATGGGCAACGTGGTGACTTCCTTTCCGGTTTGGGTGTCGAGCACAGAAATCTGCCCGACAGGCCACAAACAATCGATGGTCTGCTTCATCGAAGCCCATGGCGACATTCGTCTTGCATTTGGTAACAGGCCAGCTCGCGATGAGCTCCCGTTTGTCCCGGTCGACCACATCGACCTGGTTTTTGGCCTTGTTATTGATATATATTTTCGGGCTCAATTTCTCGAGTGCCATTGCTTCAAGTGTGTCTCCGTCAATTTTGATGTCGGCTAATTTCTTGCCAGCGGTCGTGTCGACGACGCTAAGCATAGAGTATGTCTGGTGGACATCGCCACCGCCATTGTCGATGTAGAGGTATTTTGTGGCGGCATCGTATCCGATTGAATCGGCGTCCTCCAGCAATTTCACGCTCGAAAGCAAACGGTAGCTTTTGCCGTCGAATATCTTGAGGTCCCCAGCATCCCCATCGGTCACGTATATGCGGTTAAGGTCTTCGCGATAGAGCACGGCATGGGGCTTCCCGATTCCGCCTATTGTGCGGATGAGTTCGCCGGTCTTGAAGTCGAAAACGAGCACCGCCTTGTAAGACTCTGGAGTCGCAAAGAGTCGGCCACCCTTTAGATCAACCTCAAAATGATCGAAATGTCCTTTAACGTCGGGAGGCAGTGTGATGGTCCGGACAAGCCTGAGTGGCGCGCTTTCTTGACCCTCGGCCGCGACTTCGAACACAAGAAAAAGCGTCACGAAAATTAAGAACAGTTTCTTCATTTTCTCTCCCGTAAGGTATGTGCTCTGTTTTCGGTCCGACAGAATTACGAAAAACTTACTTGATTTCGCTACGGCGAAGTTGAGACCGACCGGTACTGCCCGGTTCGCAAGCCAGCACGACAGAGCATAATTCATTCACTGACATGGGAACTTAAAACAACATTAATTTCTATTTAGCTGAAAAAAGAAAAAAGACAACTTTTGTTTGAAAACAAGCGCCTTAAATCCTCTGCGAGCTTCACTGCTCGCTCACGGGTTTGAGGGTCAGTTGACTCGACAAGCAGCCTCAAGGAGTATTTACTCGTTGAAAGGTAAACAGTTGCTAGCCGAAAATAGAAGAACTCAATTCGCACTGCTCTCTTTTTTGAGGATTGCTTTGGTGAGCGCAATGTCGCTCTTGCGTCCATTCGGAGCAAATGCGCAAAACTCTCACGACAACGGAGCGACTCCACGACAGCATTCGGTGCGGCATGTCTTGCTGCTTAGCGTCGACGGCATGCATAACCTTGATCTCGCTAATCTGGTCAAAAACAGACCCGGATCGGCTCTTTCAATATTGAGTTCGCACGCGGTTACTTACTCAAACGCTTCTACTTCGTTCCCGTCCAACTCGTGGCCCGGACTGCTTTCCATGGTAACGGGAGGCTCTCCGAACGTTACGGGTGTCATTTTTGAGAACTCTTACGACCGCAGTTTATCGCCCCCCGCTTCCGATTGCTCCAAGATCGGAACTGCCGTGGTCTTCGATTCCTCGATCGATAAGAATCGTGATGCAGTAGATGGCGGGGGAGGGATCGACGAGAACAAGCTGCCGCGCAATCCGAATAATCATTGCGCGCCGGTTTTCCCGCACAGTTTTATACGCGTGAACACCATTTTTGAAGTTATTAAGGAGAGTGGCCGGCGTACCGCCTGGTCAGACAAGCATCTGGCTTATGAATTCGTGAACGGACCATCAGGTGCAGGAGTGGACGACCTTTTTACGCCGGAAGTCCGTTCTTTCCACGGCCCCGATAACGTCGAATCGTACGACGACCTAAAAGTGACGGCGATCCTGAACCAAATCGAGGGAAAAGACCACACTGGAACTCAACATGTGGGTGTGCCAGCCATTTTCGGCATGAACTTCCAGGCTGTCAGTGTTGCGCAGAAGACCAGCGGCGGTGGTTACCGCGACGCGAGTGGTAATCCCAGCACGGTTCTAGAAGATGCCTTCACTCATACAGATCAGTCCATAGGAAAAATCATCGCTAGACTACAGGCTCGCGGCTTGTTTGACTCCACCCTCATAATCGTCACTGCTAAACACGGTGACTCCCCGATTGACCCTGAAAAGCTGAGGCGCGCCGACCTCGAGCTCATCCCGAAGACTGTTGCCGCGATCGATAAAGGGTTATTGGCGGGTGTCGAGCAAGATGGAAGCGTTGCCCTGCTTTGGCTCTCGGACCAGCACCGCACGCCTGACGTCGTCCATGCCTTGAATAAAATTCAGTTGGAGGCCGGCATTCAGGAAATGTACTCCGGCGAATCATTGAAGCTGTTGTTTAACGACCCCATGAGTGATCCGCGGGTACCAGATATCATAGTTCAGCCAACTCCTGGGCAGATCTATGTAGAGACAGGCACCACTTTCATAGCAGAGCACGGCGGTAATGCGGACACCGATCGGAACGTACCGCTTCTTGTGTCGTACTCTGAGTTAAGCCCTGTTCAGATTAAGTTTCCTGTACAAACTTCGCAAATTGCCCCGAGCATACTCAAGGCGCTAGGGTTGGACCCGGCTTCTTTGGACGCGGTCAGAATTGAGAAGACACCGCTCTTGCCCGGATTGGATTTTGAACAAATATCTCGCTCGCCGGCGCCGAAGCCGGCTGAAATGCCACGTCCTTTGTAGGGAGGAACTATGAAGCGAATGCAAGTCGCCGTCATGGCGTTGTCAGTGGCGCTGGCAGTCAACTCCAAAGCTCAAGATCACGCACCTTTGAAGCTCGTAGCGACCATTCCCCTGCCTGGGCTCCACGATGGCGACTTTGATCACTTCGCTCCAGATGTCGATGGACACCGGCTCTTCCTAACCGGGGAAGAGAATGAAAAGGTTCTGGTCTTCGACACCACCACAAACCAGCTTATTCACACCATTGAAGATGTGAAGGCGCCGCATGCAATTCTCTTCCGCAAGGATTTAAAAAAGCTTTTCATCGTGGCCGGTGACGCATCCGCGGTTCAAGTTTATGACAGCGATAATTATAAATTGCGTGGAGAGGTAAAAGTCTCTATCGATGCGGATTCCATCGCCTACGATTCCGCCAGTCACTACCTTTACGTCGTCAATGGGGGCCGGGAGGCGCATACACCGTATTCGTTGATTAGCGTTATTGATACCGACAACCCTAAAAAGTTACGCGATGTCAAAATCGACACCAACCATGTCGAAGCGATCGTGCTCGAAAAGTCTGGACCACGGATGTTTTGCAACCTGACGGGTAAGAGTGCGGTTGGAGTCCTCGACCGGAACAAGTCTGCACTGCTGGCCACTTGGCCTTTGCCCGCGGGCTACAAACTGAATGTTGCGATGGCTTTTGATGAAGGGGACCACCGTTTGTTTGTAGTCACCAGAAATCCTGGTCAGTTGATTGTCCTTAACTCGGACAGCGGTAAAGTGATCAGCAATGTGCCGGCAGTAAGCATGGTTGATGACATGAGTTACGACGCCCAGCATAAGCGCCTTTATCTGGCCGGCGACGGGGCTTTGGATGTTTTCGAACAGAAGGATCCCGACCATTACGCTTTGCTGGCGAAGATTCCAGGAGGCTTCCGCGCAAAGACGGGCATTCTGGTCCCGGAACTGAACCGCTACTATCTCGCTGTCCCTCATCACGAGAATAAGGACGCCGAAGTTCGTGTATACGAGATTCAGCCCTAGCGAATACTCTAGAGTCACTTTGCTGAACCGCGGATCCGTCGCCGGTCTGCAATGTGGAACCTTCAACATTCGCGAGGCTCAGTAATCTCAATGACAACCGCCGAACAGCCTGACGTCAGAACCGGAATCTCTCCATCGCGGATTTCACTCCGCTGGGTGCGCATCATCCCGGTCGCTCTCATTATGTACACGATCGCCTTTATCGATCGTACAAACATATCTCTCGCCTTGCCGCATATCAGCCGGGACCTCCATTTGGATCCGCAGCAAGCCGGGACGGTCGCGGGCATCTTCTTCTGGGGCTACCTGGCGTTGCAGATTCCCGGAGGGCATCTGGCCAAGCACTGGAGTGCGAAGAAATTTATCAGCGTTCTATTGCTTGTATGGGCCCTCTTTGCGATCGGCTGCGGCTTGGCCCGTACCTATCACGAACTTTTGTGGCTCCGGTTGCTTCTGGGAGTGGCGGAGAGCGGGGTTTATCCGGCCACTTTGATCCTGCTCTCGCACTGGTTTTCCCGTTCCGAGCGTGCGCGCGCCAACGCATTTTGGCTGCTGTGCTTGCCGGGGGCCGTTATATTGGCATCGCCTTTTTCTGGATGGATTTTGGACCATTGGAATTGGCGGGTGATGCTGGTCGCCGAAGGCTCGTTACCTTTTTTGTGGCTAGCGGTTTGGCTGGTATTTATTCAAGACCATCCCTCGCAAGCGTCCTTTCTTCCGGAAGACGAGCGCACTCTTCTGGTGGAAACCTTGCGCCGCGAGTCTTCTGAGTTGGAGGGATCGGAAAAGATTCCCTATTTTCGCGCGCTGTTACGGCCTCAGGTGTTTCTGCTCGCAGCTATCTATTTTTGCTTCGTTAGCGGACAGATGGGGCTGTTGTTTTGGCTGCCCAGCGCTATGGGAAAATTCAGGATGCTAAGCAGTCTTTCGACGGGAATCCTGTACACAATTCCTTTTATTGTCGGCGCCATCTCGGTGCTAGTCATCTCTCGGCATTCGGACAAAATGCATGAGCGCCGTTTTCACGCTGCCGGAGCTATGTTGTTTGGGGGAACTTGCATCCTGCTCGCAGTTGCCACCATTCCTCATTCGCTACTGATCGCTTTCGCATTCATCGCACTGAGCGGCGTGGGAGCTTACGGTCCGATGGGCGCGTTCTGGGCTATCCCGACAGAAACCTTGTCCTCAAGAATTGTCGGCTCGGTAATGGGCTTTGTAAACGCTATCGGCAACCTTGGGGCATACTTCGCTCCGCTGATCGTGGGATACCTCAACAAGAGGACGGGTAGTTTTCTGGCAGGATTTACATATTTGGGCATGATTACGTTGGTTGGCGCGGGACTCACGATGTTGGTGAAGGCGGCTCCCAAACATGCGGAAGTGGGATCCTAGGAGGGACGATGAGGTCTGACGCGAATCGGCTGGCGGGAAAGGTGATTCACATCGGGGCGACGATAGTTCTGGCTTGGTGCTTTTCTCTGTGTTCCTTGTCGGCACAAGAACAAGAACCTGAAACTCCGCCGCCTCCGCCGCTTCCTCCGCCGCAGGCCCGAACGCATGAGCGAGTCGCAATTCGCACCGGACGTATGTTTGACGGGAAGTCGGACGCTTTCACCAAGCAACAAGTCATTCTGGTCGAAGGCACGCGCATCGTGCAGGTAGGGCCAGCGAGTGAAGTGCACATCCCGCCAGGCACCGATGTACTCGACCTGACCAACGCGACCGTGCTACCCGGACTGATCGACGGTCACACTCACATCTTCGCGAGCGGCCCGGACCTGGATGCGCAGATGTTGAAAGAGTCTTTGCAGTACCGCACATTGGAAGCGCTGGTCAATGCCCAGCGTGACCTTTACGTCGGCTTCACGACGCTGCGCGATCTGAAGACTCTGGGAGGAATGTACGGAGACGTCGATCTACGAACCGCCATCAACAATGGGCTGGTGCAAGGCCCTCGCCTGCAGGTTTCTGGACGGGGCCTCGCGACAACCGGAGGATTTCGTCCCAAGGGATACTCCCGCGATATTCCGTTGCCATCGATGTTGGAGACAGTCGACAACCCGTGGGACGCACGCAAAGCAGTCCGCGAACAGCTCATGAACGGCACAGACTGGATCAAAATTTATGCCGCCTACGATTTCACATTTGCACCGGACGGAAAATTAGTTGTCCTTCCTACATTCACGCTTGAGGAAGTTCAGGCCTTTGTTGAAGAGGCCCACGACAAAGGTCACAAAGTCTCCTGTCACGCGTTTGGCGGGAAGGGATTGCATAACTGTCTCGCTGCCGGGGTGGATACGATTGAACACGGAGTGCAGCTCTCCGACGACGATATCCAGCAATTCAAGACAAAGGGCATCTACCTTATCCCGACTCTCTATCATTACCAATTAGACCGGGAACACGACGCCAAAAAATATGGCGGTCGTACTGTAGCCGAAGTGTCGGAACCAAACTTCCGGCGCGCCGTCGCCGCCGGCATCAAAATTGGTTTCGGGACTGGAGTGGGACCTTTTCCCCACGGTACTCAAATCAAGGAATTCGAATACATGGTCAAGTTCGGGATGACTCCAGCCCAAGTTATTCGCGCTGCGACCATCGTGAATGCGCAGATGATGGGATGGGATAGCACCATCGGTTCGATCGAGCGCGGGAAATTCGCCGATTTCGTGGCCGTATGTGGGGATCCGCTGGCCGATATCACAGAACTTGAGCGCGTGAAATTCGTGATGAAGGGCGGACAGGTTTTGCGTAACGATCTGAACTCTCCAGGTGGCAAGGGATGCAGCCAGAGGTAAATCCAAAGAATCTTGGAGTCAAAATGTTAAGGCGTGACTTCGGGAAAGTGGCTCTGGGGGCGATTGCGTCCAGCGCGCTTCTTAGATCCGCAAAAGGCGCGAACGTTACGCCTGCTGCCGAATTCCCTAAGACTCCCGGACTGACAGACTATGTCGGCAGATTTGTCGTAAACATGACCTATGAAGATATTCCCGCGGACGTCATTGAACTCGGCAAGAAATCGATTCTTGACGGATTGGGCCTCGCGTTGGCCGGATCGCGGGCACAGACAGGAACCATCTGCCGCCAGTATCTCGAGGACCTTAGCATCTGCGGGGGAAAGGCCATCGTCATCGGATCGGCGCTCAAGACTTCGCCGCGATTCGCGGCATTCGTGAACGGAGTTTCAATTCACGCCGATGATTTCGACGACACGCAACTCTCTGCTGCGAAAGACCGCGTGTATGGCTTGCTGGTGCATCCTACCGTGCCCGTACTTCCCGCCGTCCTGGCGCTCTCTGAGCGTCGAAAGATTTCAGGTAAAGAGTTGATGCTGTCTTATCACGTGGGCGTCGAGGTGGAATGCAAGATCGCGGAAGCCATCTCACCGCGTCATTATCAAGATGGATTTCACTCCACGGGAACGTGCGGAGCACTGGGTTCGGCGGCGGCCTGCGCGAAGCTGCTTCGGTTCGATCAATCGAAGACTCTGAATGCTTTTGGCTTGGCCGCGAGTCAGGCAGGCGGATTGAGAGAAAATTTCGGCACCATGACCAAGCCGTTTCAGGCCGGGCACGCCGCAGAAAGCGGACTAGTGTCTGCTGATCTGGTTGCGCTGGGCTGGACCGCAGCGGAACAAATTCTGGAAGCGGATCGCGGCTTCTTCCATGCCTTCGGGGGATCTTACGATCCGTCGGCGATCGTGGATCGCCTCGGAAAGCCGTGGACATTCGTGTCCCCGGGCATTTCGTTGAAGCCCTATCCTTCGGGTTCCCTCACACATCCCGCGATGACGGAACTGATGCGTCTAATCGAGGCCAACAACATACAGGCGGATCAAGTGGAAAAGGTCGATTGCGGCGCTAATCACAATATGACGACGACGCTTCTCCATCACCAGCCGAAGACCGGACTGGAAGCCAAGTTCAGCATGGAATTCTGTCTGGCAATTTTGCTACTCGAGCGAAAGGCTGGTTTGGGCGAGTTCTCCGACAAGGTGGTTCAGAGGGCGGACGTGCAGGAGATGATTCGGAAAATAAACTTTTACGTCGATCCCCAAGCCGAGAGCGCCGGCTTCGACAAGATGATGTCGATCTTGAAAATCCACTTGAGGGACGGGAGAGTCATCACTGGTCGCGCTGACTTTGCCAAAGGCAGTCCTGCGAATCCGATGAGCTTTGACGAAGCAGCTACAAAATTCCGGGGATGTGCTGAATACGCCAACTGGCCTAAGCTCAAGACTGAGAAAATCATCGCCTTCGTCAGAACTTTGGATTCCGCTCCGGATGTGAGCGCGCTTACACCGTTGCTGTCAGCCGAGAAAGGATAGAGCGTGGCTTCATGAGAACTTTCAACATCGCGGTCATCGCAGGCGACGGCATTGGGAAAGAGGTGGTGCCAGAAGGCATCCGTGTGCTGGAAGCGGCAGGACAGCGCTTTGGATTCCGATTCAACTGGCACGCGTTTGATTGGAGTTGCGAAACTTACGTCAAGACTGGGAAGATGATGCCGGCCGATGGTATCCAGCAACTGCGACCGTTTGACTCGATCTTCCTGGGTGCCGTGGGACACCCGAGCATTCCGGACCATGTCTCGTTGTGGGGACTCTTAATCCCCATCCGCCGCCATTTCCGGCAATATGTCAATTTGCGGCCAGTGCGCCTTTTTGAAGGAATTGAAACCCCACTCAAGAATTGGAAGCCCGGACAAATTGATTTCTGTATCGTTCGCGAGAACAACGAAGGCGAGTATTCAAACATTGGTGGCCGTCTCTATGAGGGGACGGATGACGAAATGGCCATTCAACAGACAGTCTTCACCCGACGTGGAATAAACCGCGTCTTGCGATTCGCCTTCGAGTTGGCCCACCGCAGAAAGAAGCATCTGACCTCTGCTACAAAATCCAATGGGATCATCCATACCATGCCGTTCTGGGATGAATGTTTCCGTGAGATGGCGACGGATTATCCGGATATCCGCACGGATCAATACCACATCGATATACTGACAGCCCATTTTGTGCGGCATCCTGACTGGTTTGATGTTGTTGTGGGTTCGAATCTCTTCGGTGACATTCTTTCTGATCTTGGCCCCGCGGTCGTCGGATCGATCGGCATCGCCCCTTCTGCAAATCTGAATCCAGAAAAAGAATATCCGTCGATGTTCGAGCCAGTCCATGGCTCGGCCCCAGATATTGCCGGGAAAGGCATAGCGAATCCCATCGGGCAGATATGGTCGGGCGCTATGATGCTAAGACATCTGGGTACCTCCGAGGCTGCCGATGCCGTAGAGGACGCGATTGCGGAGACTTTGGCGCGATCAAACGTTCGCACTCCTGACATTGGAGGGAACGCGACCACTGAAGATATGGGCGCGGCCATTGCCTCGCAGGTGAGTGCAGTGAGTCACACAGCTAATCGGTGATTTGCGTGTGACGGACCGTGCACATGGAGTTTGCAGGCGAAAGATACAATCTATGGCCCCATCGTCAGTTGGAGGAAATCACGCCTCTTCAACGCTCTTTTAATCCTTCCTTCACGCTAGGTAATCGAGCGGCCTCAAACCATGACCCCGCTCACTAATCGGAAATCGAAGGTCTGGTCGGTAGTGCGCGTCTCCAGCGGAAATTTTCTGGAGATGTATGACTTCATGGTGTTTGGTTATTACGCATCCGCGATTGGCAATGCCTTTTTCCCTGGTGGCAATCCATTCGTATCCTTGATGTTGTCGCTCATGACCTTCGGTGCGGGTTTTCTGATGCGGCCCCTCGGAGCCATTGTTCTTGGGGCATACACCGATCGCCATGGGCGTCGCGCCGGTCTTATTCTGACGTTGGGATTGATGTCGATCGGCATCATCTCGATAGCGTGCGTGCCCGGATACAAAACCATCGGACTGTTGGCTCCACTGCTTGTGCTAATAGGCCGCCTGCTTCAGGGTTTTTCGGCAGGTATGGAATTGGGCGGCGTCTCGGTTTATTTGGCGGAGATCGGAACACTAGGGCATAAGGGCTTTTATG
>Ga0209158_1001992_pt1 | contig 13014 bp, 16 predicted proteins | sample GraSoiAngelo_140_FD_185897 | JGI IMG/M metagenome (GOLD analysis project Ga0209158, IMG submission 185897) | Grasslands soil microbial communities from the Angelo Coastal Reserve, California, USA - 14_0929_12_30cm (SPAdes) (version 2) | ecosystem: Environmental > Terrestrial > Soil > Grasslands ...
TTGAAGGAGGATCGAGCCGCGAAGACGTACCGCGTCCTCCTGAAGATGGCACCTCCCGTGGAGGAAGCAAAGCTTAAGAGCACGCTCCCGGTTTTGGTGGCCGAGCCGATCGCTCAACGCACCCCCGAACGGGTCGTTCACCGGCGTGCGGATACCACACGGCATCGACGGCTCCTGGCGGCGGAGGTCGTCGGGGTCGACGGGGACCGCGCGGAACTCCGCGTGACCGCGGAGGCGGGGACCTACGTGAAGGAATGGGTCCACGGTGACCGGGGCCGCACGAGGCCATCCCTCGCGGAACGACTTGACGTGGCGTGCGAGGTCCTCGAGCTCGACGTGCTCGATGTCCACGACGACGGGTGAAGCGCGATGGTGAAAGCCTCGAAAGGGATCATGGAGAAGACGCGGCAGAAGTTCCGCCGCGGCCCGCGCCAGCGCGGGCTTTCCCCCATCACCCGCTCGTTCCAGTCCTTCAAAGACGGCGAGCGCGTGACGATCGTGATCGATTCGAGCCTGCAGAAAGGGTGGCCGCACCACCGCTTCCACGGCATGACCGGGACCGTCGTCGGGCAGCGGGGGGCCGCGTTCCTCGTCGACGTCCGCTTCGGCGGTCGCATCAAGCAGGCCGTCGTCCGGCCCGAGCACCTGAGGCGCGCGTAGGAGGAGACGATGGAGGAGTCCTACGTGTCCCTCGCGGAGCTGAAAGTCATCCTCGAGAAGGAGAAGGCCGTCCGGGGCGAGTTGAACCCGGAACAGCAGTATTCCCTTTCCCATGCCGCCCTGTTCGCCCGCGTGCCCGCGGACAAGGTCCCTGCGATCGTGAAGGAGCTCATGGAGATCCCGATGATGTCTCCCTTCAACGCGATGAAGATCGCCGACCTCCTGCCGACGCACCTGGACGACGTCCGGGCGATCTTCGCGAAGGAGCGATTCGCTTTATCCAAAGAGGATGCGGACAAAGTCCTCGAGATCGTGGGGAAGTACCGCTGACGAGGCGAGGGCCATGGAAGATTACGCCCGCATCCTCGATTACCTACCGCAAGGCCATCCCGACCAGTCCAAGTTCCACCGGGAGCCGCTCGCGTACGCGCTCGGCGTGGACGAGTTCAAGCTGTTCGAGCTCGTGCCCCGCGATGGCGCGAACCTGTCGATCGGGCAACGCGTGTACATCGGTAAGGAAGTCGAGATGCGCACGGAGATCCTGCACGTGAAACGGCGGGTCGGATATGAGGAGCTGACGACCGCAGCGCAGAAGGAGTTGCCGTTCGTCATCCAGGAGATCGTGAAGGAGAAGGAAGAGAAGTTCGTCGACTTCTTCAACCGAGCGCAGGCGATCACGACGCGGTTCCACATGCTCGAGCTGTTGCCGGGTCTCGGCAAGAAGACGATGTGGGCGATTCTCGAGGAGCGGAAGAAGGGGCCGTTCAAGTCGTTCCAGGACCTCGACCAGCGCGTGCCGAGCATTCATCATCCGGAAAAGCTGGTTGCGAAACGGATCGAGATGGAGATCTCCGACCCGACCCAGAAGTACCGCCTATTCGTGGCCCGGTAGGGATAACGACCGCGGCAGTCCATTCGCCGAGCTCCGGTCCGGAGACTACAATAGACGCGGGAAGCAATCTCGCATGCCGGCTCGATTTGACGAGCATCGACCTTTCACTCGGATCGTCCTAGCCTGTCCCTTCATAGTGGAGCTGTCGAAAGAGGTCTTCGCTTCGAAGGGCGAGGCCGAAGGCGAGTTCGTTCTGAATCGGCTCCAATTCGACCGCGATCGTTTCCAGCTTAACGCCACTCGGAGTGACGTTCCCCTCCACGACAGTTCGGTTCCGCTCCCGGATGATGACATGACCCTCGGTCATCGGTCCGATCTGGTAGGTGCGGTCATCGAATTCGAAACTCGTTTCCCCCGTATGGAACAGGATCTCAACCCTATGGGACGGATTTTCCAAATACAGGTGATCACGCCAGAACAGGTAACGAACATGACCGGGTGCTTGTGTCCTAGCTTCCGGAACGATGTACGATCCCTTGCCGTCGCGACGAGCTCGGTAGCTCACCTCGTCTACCACGATTCGTCCTGCACGAACGAGGCCTCTTTTGACGATGATTGTCACGTCTCCAGGAAGGAGTGTCCTTCGATTATTCTTTCCCTCGAGCCCTGTAAGAATTCCCGTTTTACGTTATAACCGGTCCAACGAGCCTCTTGAAGCACCGACCTTTGTTGCGCACTACGACGTTTGCTTCCCGATCACCGCCTCAACTTCGCGGCAGTCGTGCGAAGAGAGGCCGAGTTTTTTCCGGAGGGCCTCGAGCAGTTCCCGCTCGTCCTCGGTGATGGGCCCGTCCTCGAGGGCCTCCTCGGCGACCGCGCGGTAGATGCCGGTCCGATCCTCGAGCACCTCCTCGATGACCTGGGACTCGATCCGGTCCTGTTCCTCCCTCGAGATGCCCAGGTTCTCCCGCAGTTGTTCGACGAGCAATCGCTCCGTGGCGGTGACCCGGCCGTCCTTCCACGCCGTCATCACGGCCCGCGTGTAATCCTCGAGCCGCTTCACGCGTTCGTCCATGGCTCGCTTGCGACGATCGTCAATTCCCTCGAGGTATTCCAGATCGAGCTTGTCGACGTTCATCGCCTCGCGCACGATGTCGGAGAAGGTCAGGTGCACGGACGTGGCGGAATCGATCTCCTGGATGGTCATGTCCTTCGCCACGCCCGCGATGACCACGGGCACTTTGATCCTCGAGAGCCGCTCCTTGATCGCGACGGCACGCTCCCAGCCGCGCGGTGCGAGGTAGTACGCCAGCATCCGTTGCTTCTCGCCCTCGATGTGGGCCTTCGTCTCCACGAGATAGCCGTCCCGCGTCATCTCGTCGAGGTACCGCGACAGATGCTTCCGCTGGATGCCCGCGGCAAAGGCGATGGCCTTTTGCGTCAGGGCCTGCGGCAGCACATACCGTTCCTCCATGTTCCGGAAATCGGAAAAGTATAGGAGGATTCGGTCCTCCGTCGGGAGGGCCAAAGGCGATTCCGTATTCACGGGTATGGGAACGCCTGCCGTGCCGCATAATCCTTGCCGTGATGGGTTCGCCCATCCGGTGGGCACCTTGATAAGGCCTCCTCGGGTCCGATGACCGCTCGTGCTCGCCCTTCCGATGCGGTCCGCGTCACAGGACTTCGGTTCGCTCTTCGATGCCGATACGAGGGCCGCGATTTCGAGCGGCTTGTGCATTCAATGTCGCGGGGCGAAGCTCCTGTGCGGCAAGGCCCGCTGCCCGATCCTCGTCCGCTGGGACTCCATGTTGAAGACCGCGCCAATGATCGACAGGGTCGATCTGGACGGGTCCTCCCCGCCGGCCGTGTTCGTCGGCCGGTTCGGCTATCCGAAGGTGTTCGTCGGTCCCCTGGTACCGCCCGTCCACGGCGACACGCAGATCCTCGACGCCCCGGAGGAGTGGGTGGGCCATTCCATAGAGGACATCGTCCGGTTCCGATCGACCTTGGTCCGCGGGATGCACCGGGTGCACGTGAGGGACGTCGATCGAGGGGGGAGAATCGTGGACCTCACCCGCGAGCTCGCCCTTGGGACGCTCCCCGCGGATGTCGAAGTCGGCTTCGACCGCAAGCCTCGCGGGCGGGTCGTCCTCGATGACAACGTGCAACCGTTCGGGCCGTCCGCTCCTTTGCGGCGGTTTGACGTCGGCACGCTGCACGTCGACCAACATCTCGACCGGGCGACTTCGGATACGGACCTTCGGGCGAAGGACGCTGTCCTCGACCTATACGGGCGCGGCCTCCCGGTGTCGAAGATTCAGCGCGCGTTCAGCGTGGGGGCGTTTGGCGTCGAGAAGAATCGACGGTTCGTCCCGACGAGGTGGTCCATCACCGCCGTGGATGACACGATCGGGAAGGACCTTCGAGAGACCGTGAAGACGTTCCCGCTGATCAACGACATTCGCGTCTTCGAGACGATCGGCTTCGATGATCGGTTCCTCGTCGTGATGGTTCCGCGACCGTGGCGGTACGAGCTGATCGAGGCTTGGTACCCGAACACGTTGTGGAACCCCCTCGGACGGGAGGTCGTCATGTTCGGCGACCACGAGGGCTTCGAGGGCCGCACGACGTACGCAAGCATCGGCGGGTGTTACTACGCCGCTCGGCTCGCGATCGGGGAGTCCCTGGAGAGGGAACGGCGTCAGGCCGCAACGGTCATCCTTCGGGAGACACACCCTGGGTACATCATGCCGGTCGGTGTCTGGAATGTGCGAGAGCACGTCCGCGCCGCCCTCCGTCAACCACCACGCCTCTTCTCGTCGATGAAGGAGACAGTGGACCATCTTCGGACACGCCTCGACATTCCCATGGAGCGGTACGTCGGGATGAGCGAGGTTCTCCAGCACGTCATCCACCAACGGACCTTCGACGACTATGCGGCCAATTGACTCCCCCACCGCCGGCCCTCACACGGTCGCAGCGTTCAAAGGTGGTGCTTCCTTCTCGCAGGCGAATGGCGGCGCCCGAGTTCCCGACGCGTCCCGTGCCCGCGGTCGGTGCGATCGTGTTCCGTGGATCCCGGGTCCTTCTCGTTCGTCGGAGACGCCCTCCGAATCAACGTCGGTGGAGCATCCCCGGGGGGGCGATGGAGCTCGGAGAAACGGTGGAGCAAGCCGTGGTCCGAGAGACCCGCGAGGAGACCCAGGTCGAGGTGCGACCCGTCGAGGTGATTACTGTGTCGGACTTCATCGAGAAGGAAGGCGAACGAGTCCATTGGCACTACGTTCTCGTGGATGTCTTTTGTGCCTACGTCCAGGGAGAGCCGGATCCCGGGAGCGACGCCGAGGACGCCCGGTTCGTCGAGATGCGAGAAGTCGGCGAGTTCGACGTCACGCCGACGGCTCTCGAAGTCGTTGAACAGGCGCTCCTTGCGCGTCGCGGTGGGTCCGAGCGGTAAAAATCGAGACGGCTCTGCATCGAGGGATATTCGGCCGGTTCCCATGTCGGCTTGAGTTTCAACGACACCTTTATTGATTGCGGGGCACCTTTCGTTCTGTGGCCGTTCCTGCGTCGGTCGGGCCTCCGGTCCCGTATTGGCCATCCGTGATTGTGAAGCCCGAGACGATTCGCGGGATCGGGACTTATTATGTCAACCTGATTCTGGACATCATCTTCGGCGCGTTCGCGCTTATTGTCGGCCTTTCGGCGGTTTTCGTCGCGACCGCTTCGGATCCGATTACTGCCATCGGAATCACGGCGGCGCTCGGAGCCGCCTCGTGCGGGCTCATCATCGTCTTCATCATCAACTTCATCATGAGCCTGATGTCCGTCGTGCGGATGCATCACGGCGCGGACGAGTATGGACCCGAGCATTCCGCGAATGCCCAACGCGGCGTTCTCTTCAAATGGATCGGGACGAGCCTGTCGACGATGGCCGCGATCTTGGTCGTGTACCTCCTGATCGCCGGAAGCACGGCTTTCGTGTTCGGCGGATCCGTCCCGACGACTGTTTACGTCCCGCTCCTGATCACCGCCTTCTGGACGAGCGGGGTCAGTGCGAAGGCGCAGATGTATCGGTTCTTCGTCCGCTCGCTCCAACCGCCGGAGACGCGGCGTTGGTCGGATCTCGCGTCCGCCCTAATCCCGGCACTCGGGATCATCGGCCTGGTCGTTGTTGGGTACTTCACGGTCCGAATCGTCGATTTGATCTCGCATCCGGGTCCGGTCACGGCCCAGGAGGCGAGCCGTCTTTCGGGACTCATGATCGGCGGTGTCTTCCTTCCGCCCGGATTCGCGCTCGTCGGGTACTTGATTTTCTTGATTGTCTACGGGCGAACCCGGCAACGTTTATCGGAGGGTTTGAACCGTCTGTACGGCACCGCCTTTGGATCGATCCCCGTCCCGGGCGCCTGGAACCCGTTCACGGCTGTGCCGCCGCCTGGGGCAGCCACACCCGTATCGAGTCCTGCCCTTCAGGGGTCGGGTGGGGGATTCTGCGGGCAATGCGGACATCCGCTGCCGGCGTCAGCCCTTTTCTGTGTTAACTGCGGCGCCCGTACAGGTGTGAGTCCACCGGTACCACCTTGATTCAGACGGCTTGGGTCCGAAAGAAATTTCGCTGCGGTGCTCTTTGTCCGTCGCAATGGCCCGTTCCACGGTTCGCTTAGTGCCGGTTTCCCCCTTGGAGTACGACGAGTTCGTGAAGGAGCAGATTCACGAATTCGCGGAGCAGAAGGTTCGAGCCGGGCATTGGCGTCCCGAGGAAGCACGGGAGCTTTCACGCCATGCCGTCGAATCGTTCTTGCCCGCTGCGGGACCGTCGGAAGGGCACCGGGTCTACCGGGCGGTCGACGAGTCGGACCGGAAGGTGGGCTGGATCTGGGTGGGACCGCCACCGGTTCGTCTGTTGAACGTTCCGACTCGCCGGTGGCTGTACCAGATCACGGTCGACGCGCCGTTCCGCGGCAAGGGATATGGTCGCGCCATGCTCGCGGCGACGGAGGAACTCGTGAGACGCGAAGGCGGGCAGGAGCTCTATCTGAACGTCTTTCGATGGAACTCGATCGCACGCGCGCTCTATGATTCAGCGGGATACGAGGTCGTCCATGAGAGCGAAACGGAGACCGGCATGAGGAAAGCCCTGAACCAGGAGGTGACTCGGTGAACGCGGTCTCGCAACTTCGGATCTACCGGATCAAGGAGGGCAAGATGGAAGAATGGCTGGAAGGATGGACCCGGGGCATCCTTCCCCTCCGAGAGAAGTTCGGGTTCCGCATCGACGGGGCTTGGGTGGTCCGCGGTGAGAACATCTTCGTCTGGATCCTCACCTACGACGGACCGGAAGGATTCGAGGCTCGCGACGCGGCATATTACGCGTCCCCGGAGCGGAAGGCGTTGCGGCCTGATCCCGCCCCATGTATCGAGAAATCCGAGTCTTACATCATGGCCCCGGTCCTCCCTCCCTAGTCCCGTTTCGCCCCCATTCATTCGATTTGGACATCCGTGGAAAGTATTAGGTGGGCACCGGGAGTTGGCGGTGTCGGAGGAGGCTCGGCGTGGACTTATCGACCGTGGAGGCGCTGATCAAGAACTACGCGACTCCGATCGCGGGGGCCGCCCTCATCCTGTCGGGAATCTTCCTTCGACTCCTGGGAAAGGGAGTTGCGTACCTGATTCTGGGCGTGGGAATTCTTGGGAGCCTGTATCTTGTGTGGAGGGGATTTGGATCCGGGCCGAATCCCTGGCTTCCGGTTGCGGTCCTGGCGGCCGGGATTGCGGCCTCCGTTGCCCTGGCGTTTGCTCTCCGGGCCCTGACCGTGGCGGTCGAATTCGGGCTCTTCACGGTAGGATGGTATCTGTTTCTTCAGGCGGTGCCCGCCTTCCTTCCCCTGTTCCCGGTTCTGTCCAGCGTCGCCGGTGCATCGACATGGATGGGATTCTCGATCCTCACCACCGCAGGGTCCGCATGGGCCGGAAGGAAACGGAGGATTTCCCGCGCCCGCGGCATGATCCCCGGTGCCGTGGCCTCCGCTGCTCGCCTGGCGAGACGCTAATCGCCCAGCTCGCGTTCAAATACTTCCTGCTGTCTCCGTGTTCCGATGGCGCGGAAAGAAGTCCGGATGACCCGAAGCGCGCGTCGCCGTGCCCGTCGTCGCAAGGGTGCGGGGCCCTCGCACCGAATCAAGCGACGCCGACGCTAGCGCAAGAGCCCGGCTCCGCTGCCCTTTCCGCCGAGGCCGCCGTTTCGGGGTTTCCACATTCGATAAATCGGGGTGTGGGCCATCCCGGACCCATGAAAGCCGCGGCTTTCCTCGTCTCCTGCCTCGAAAACGAACGGGTCCGATTCGCCTTCGGGATTCCCGGGCGAGGAGAACCTGGAGCTGATGGACTCCCTTCGGGACAGCTCCATCCGCTTCGTCCTCACCCGCCACGAAGAGGCCGCTGCGTTCATGGCGGACGTCTACGGACGGCTGACCACCCACGCGGGGGTTTGCCTCGCGACGCTTGGACCCGGAGCGACGAATCTGGTCACGGGCGTGGCCGATGCCTTCCTCGATCGCGCGCCGCTCGTGGCGATCACGGCCCAAACGAACCTCTCCAGGGTGCACCGGGAATCCCATCAGTTCGTGGACATCCTGCAGCTGTTTGATCCCATCACAAAGTGGAATGCCCGAATTGAAAGCCCGGACACGATTCCGGAAATCGTTCGGAAGGCGTTCAAGTTGGCCGAGGCAGAGAAGCCGGGCTCGACCCACGTCGAACTGCCCGAAAACATCGCGGATGAAGAGGCGAGCGGGAACCCGAGACCGCTGCCCATCGAGCGCATCGGGAATCCATCGCCGGATCGAGCGAGCCTCGACAAGGCAGCCAATTTGATTCAGAAGGCCGAGCGGCCGATCGTGCTCGCGGGGAACGGCGTGATCCGGAGCGCTGCATCGGATGAACTGCGTCGGTTCGCTGAAGATCTCCACGTCCCCGTCGCTCATACATTCATGGGGAAAGGGGCGATACCGTGGACGTCCCCGATGAATCTCCTGACGGTCGGGGTGCTCCCGCGGGATTACGAGCTCGCGGGCCTGGACGAATCGGACCTCGTGATCTGCATCGGTTTTGATTTCGTCGAATACGACCCGCGATCGTGGAATCCCCGGGGAGATCGGCGGATCGTCCACATCGACTCCCTGCCCGCGGAAATCTCCGTGCACTACGTCCCGGAAGTCGAGGTGGTTGGAGAGATTCGCGCATCCCTGCACGTCCTCCGGGAGCAGGTTCGGAAGCCTCGGGAGCCTGCCTGGGCTGCTCGGTCCCGGGAGCGGGTCCTGAAACGATTGGAGTCCGAGCTGGGAGAACGTTCGAAGGGAGTGCTCAAGCCTCAGCGGATCCTGTGGGAGCTCCGCGACATCCTCGGGCCCGACGATCTGCTCATCTCGGACGTGGGAGCTCACAAACTCTGGCTCGGCCGTTTCTTCCGGACGATGAAGCCGAACACGGTCATCATCTCGAACGGCCTCTCGGCGATGGGCATCGCCCTCCCGGGGGGAATCGCGGCGAAGCTCGCCGATCCGGATCGCCGGGTCGTGACCGTGAGCGGAGACGGCGGATTCCTGATGAGCGTTCACGAGCTGGAGACGGCGAGGCGGGAGCGGGCCGCCACGGTGAACCTGGTCTTCCGGGACGGAGGTCTCGGGAGCATCCGATGGAAGCAGATGGCCAAGTTCGGGCGGATGACGGGTACCGGGTTCGACAATCCCGACTTCGTACGCCTCGCGGAGGCATTCGGGATTCGCGGTTTTCGCGTGGAACATCCGTCCGAATTGAGTTCGGTTCTCTCCGAGGCGCTGGGGGAGGCCTCACCAACCGTGGTCGACATCCCGGTCGACTATGGCGACAACCCGTTCATTGGCCGCGGCACCTGACGTTCGGTTCACAGTCGGCAAGGAGCCGCTCGTTGAATGACGGCGCTCCCCGCGACGATCTGGCGAATCCGGAATTCCGATCGATCATGACGTCCCGAAGCGTTCGGCCGCTCGGGCGCGGGCGCGCGCGGCCTCGACCTCGCGGTTCCGGGGTTCCGCGTCGGTGACGAGGGAGTCCAGGAGATGTCCGGCCACCGCAGCCACGTCCGTGACGGCGCGATTGACCGCGGCCTCATTGGCCCGGGACGGCTTGCTGAATCCCGAGATCTTCCTTACGAATTGGAGAGAGGCATTTCGGATCTCCACGTCGGTGGTGGGAGGGTCGAAGTTGAACAACGGCTTGATGTTCCGGCACATGTCCTTTGGCTCGAGTAACCGGAAGGCAGCGTGTGGAATATCCTATCGCTCTGTTGGACGGCCCTGCGCCTGGATACGGGGAACTACCCGGTGCGTTGAGGCCGATGAAACTAGTCCCTGATGGGCCCCTTTCTTTGTGAACGACCGAGGCCATCTCCGAACGGAGGGGGTAGGAGGGAAGTGGCTGGAACAGGTCCGCGGCCCCCCGTCGCGATCCTCGTCTCGATCGTCGTTTCCCTACCGCTGTTTCCGTACAACTGGCACCTGATGCTCCACATCCTCGGCGCCGTGTTGTTCCTAGGCAACATCACCGTGACGGCGGCCTGGATGACCTGGGCGGTCGGGCAGAAGGACACTCGGGTCGCCGCGTTCGCGTCCGCCGGCGTCAACAGGGCGGACCGATGGTTCACATCGCCGGGCATGATCCTCCTGTTGCTTAACGGACTCGCGCTGACCAACCTGGCCTGGGGTGGATGGCTCGGGTTCACAACGTCACCGAATCGCTGGATTTTCGTCGGCCTCACTCTGCTCATTGCGACCGGGGCTCTCTACGGTGCGGTGATCCGACGATACCAGAATGAAATGGTCCGCATGAGCTCGGAGGCGGCACAGACCAACGCGCCCCTTCCCGAACAATTCGCCTCGGTCTTCCGGAAATGGACCCTTTGGGGCGCCATCGCCACGATCCTTCCGCTCGTCGCCCTCTACGTCATGGTAGCGAAGCCCGCGATCTAGGCCCAGGATGGTGCCGCTGTTTCGTGTCGTCCTCTTCCTAAGGGCGGACCCGGCGGGCGTCGAGGGCCTTCGCCAGTTTGTCCAGGGAGCTGTTCATGCCCATGGCCGACATTCGCGTCCACTGCTCGTCGTGCATGGCATCTTCGGTCACGGCCATGTGGACCCCCGGAGTTCGACCGTGGATATCGACCACGGCCACGACCTCGTAGGGAGCCACGCCAGGGATGAAATCGGCGACCGTCCGGTAGACGAGGCGCGTCCGCGGTGTGACCTCGACATAGGTTCCGCCTGCGACGGTCGTGAGGGGGAGACCTGCCGCTTTGAGCCCTTCCATTTGGGCCGAATCGGTCGCGGTCATCGCGTATTCGAACTTGCCTCCCGGCCGGAGTTCCAGCTTGCTGACTTTCGTCACGAATCCCTCGGGGCCCCACCAGGATTCGAGACCTGCTTTCGTCGTCCAGAGGTCCCAGACCTCGTCTACGGTCGCCGCTCGGAAGGTACGTTCGAAAGTGAGTTTCGCTCTCGGCGAGGTCGCGGGTGTCGGTAACTTGCCTTTCCTTGCCATCTCGCTCACTTGCTCCCTGCGTGGGCTCGTTGGAGCGTCTTGATGTCGATTTCGGCCATCTTGAGGAGGGCTTCCATTGTCTTGCCCGGGTTCTCGGATTTCGGATCACTCATGATCTCGCCCGGCGTCACTCTCTCCTCGGTTCTCGACGCGGGGGACCGTCGAAAGAAAAACCCGGAATCCAGGCGATCCGTACAAAGACAGCCTGGCCACGTTCTCGAACAACGCGCCATGCCCCATCTCGATCGGTTTCTTTTCAATCATCCCCGAACCTCGAAGGACATAGGCAACGCCGAGTCGCCCGTGGTCGATGGGGAGCGAAACGTCCGCCTCCCGGGTGAACTCGAGGTCCGTGCATTCGAGTTGCATGAATGTTTCGGCTCGCGCCAAAGGTCCAACCACGGGCCGTCGCACCGTGCCATCGATGGACTCCGTCGCGTCCCCCGCATCCTTTATTTGGACCGAAGTCGGCGGCGCCTCCGTGTGCCACGGCAAGCGGAGGACGATTGACAACCACCGGGCGCTCCGGCCCTCCTGGGACGGCTGCATCGTTAGCTCGTGCCGAACCTCTTCGTGCGCGGTGACGACGAGCACCGATCCCGGATTCAGGACGGTATGATTGCCGCTCCCGTCCTCGTGGTGCACGAGGCCGTCGATCACGTAGGTGACCACTTCCTCGGCTAGGTGCGGGTGAAGCCCCAGCTGGATCCGCCGGGTCGCGACAGTTTCGGCGAACCGATCGAAGGGAGGGAACGGGCCCTGTTCGGCGGTCGGCATGAGCAGGTGCGATGTGGGATCGGAGAGGTCCTCGTGACTGGACCGGATTACAACTAGTCCATGTCGGCCGATACCCGCCATCGACGCCCCTCGACGTCCTCCAATTGCGTTCGGGTATCTAACTTCTCCTTGTGCGTCGGTCGCCCCGAAATCGGCCTCGCAGGGGATCAGGTCGACCGCGTACCGCGACGGGGGCAGGGCTTCGACTCGTTTCGATGTATTCTCTCGGGAACCCGGCAGATACGACTACATGTGCGGGGCGTTGGGATTCTGCTGCCACAAGGCCATACGGGTACCCGAGGGGTCCTCAAAGATGGCGAACCAGCCTTGGCCGGGGACCTCATTCTTCGGAGCGATGATCTTCCCGCCAGCCTTCTTGACCTTCTCCTGGTACCTCGTCGACCGAGTTCACCGAGATGTAGTTGATGACGCCCGGGGGCCAGTTTCCCGGCTGCAGGCCGCCGATGCCGCCACCGGGCCCGCTCGGTGCCTGGAACACCGAATAGTTCATGCCTGGGACCTCCTGAAATTTCCATCCGAAGAGACTCGCATAGAACTTCTCGACCTTCTTCGGTTCCTTGACGTGGAACTCGACGTGCACGATGCTTCCGGGTTTCGGGGTTTCGGCCATGATGATTCCTCAGTAGCCGCGAGCAAACGGGCAGGCCTATATAATCGTACCGAGGGGAGAACGCAGAATGTACGGAGATCCTCGACCGGACTAGGGCGCACCTGGCCGGAACTTGAGGGACGCGGAGTTGATGCAATACCGGAGCCGGGTCGGCTCGGGGCCGTCGTCGAACACGTGTCCCAAGTGCGAACCGCAGTTCGCGCACTCGACCTCGGTCCGCCGCATGAACAGGCTGCGATCTTCTTTGTTCCCCACGCTCCCTTCCTGGGCGGGCGCCCAGAAGCTCGGCCAGCCCGTCCCGGAATCGAACTTGGTCTTCGAGGCAAAGAGCTCTCGCCCGCAGACGACGCACACGTACACACCGGGCTCGTGGTTGTCCCAGTATTCTCCCGTATAGGGACGTTCGGTCCCCTTGTTGACGCACACCTGGTACTGCAACGGCGTGAGCTGTTCTCGAAGCTTCGCTCGGTCGAATTTCTCCACGAAGACAAATGCGTACGCGGACGATTTAAGGTTTTGCGGATGGGTGGATTTTGCGGCT
>Ga0209158_1001993_pt1 | contig 13010 bp, 11 predicted proteins | sample GraSoiAngelo_140_FD_185897 | JGI IMG/M metagenome (GOLD analysis project Ga0209158, IMG submission 185897) | Grasslands soil microbial communities from the Angelo Coastal Reserve, California, USA - 14_0929_12_30cm (SPAdes) (version 2) | ecosystem: Environmental > Terrestrial > Soil > Grasslands ...
GCTCTTCCCGTCAGGGGAGATTTGCGGGTCGGAGACCGAGGTGATTTTGGCGTAGTCGTTTAATTCGATCTGGCGCGTTTGGCCGAAAGCGGGGCCCAGGGGGACGAGAGCGGTGATCAGCAAGAAGCCAGAAAGGCGTCCAGGAGGAAAAAGTTGGCGCGCACGTTGGTCCAGAATCATCGGTCCGCTCCTTTGAAAAGAAATAGCGAAGAATTCCGCAGGGTGAACGCGGTCGGCAGAGTATGCTGCCACGCGCTGGGAACTCCCGTCAATGCGCATACGGGGAGCATAGGGGGCCGCGGGCGGCCCCTTCTTGGCCAAGGAATCTTCCTGTTGACATTCAACAGGACGGAGCCTATGCTCCTGTTGTTTATCTAAAGGAGAAAGCATGGCTCCTCCACGCGGGGAAGTTTTGCAAGGCACGCTCGATCTGATTGTTCTGCAGACCCTCGAGGTCATGGGCCCGCTGCATGGCTACGGCATCGCCCAGCGCGTCCGGCAGGTTTCTGACGATCTGCTCAAGCTGAACCAGGGCACGCTCTATCCCGCGTTGTTACGGCTCGAACAGCGCGGCTGGATCTCTTCGAAATGGGGCGCTTCAGAAAATAACCGCAAAGCGAAGTATTACTCGCTGACGCGTGCCGGTAGGAAACAGTTGCTCCGAGAGACCGAGAGTTGGGAGCGCATGACCGCGCTTATGGCCCGCCTTCTCGGCGGCACGGAGGGAGCCTGATATGGGCTGGCTGCGCATTTTCGGCGCGCGCTGGCGCGGCCTGCTCTCTAAGCGGCAGCTGGACCAAGACCTCGACGCCGAACTTCGAGCGCATCTGGAGATGCTCACGGAGGAGAATATTCGCCGCGGTATGAGTCCGGTGGAAGCACGCTATGCCGCCCGGCGTGAATTCGGCGGCGTCGAACAAACCAAAGAGCTGCATCGCCAGCAGCGCAGCATCGCGCTTCTCGACGCGCTCGTCGAAGACCTGCGATTTGCTCTCCGAGGACTTGGGAAACGCCCGGCGTTCGCGCTGGTCGCCATCCTCACTCTGGCCCTGGGGATCGGGTCTACCACGGCGGTGTTCAGCGTGGTCGACCGCATTCTTTTCCGCAGCCTGCCCTATCCCCACGACGGCCGGCTGGTCAGCTTTGGCGATACTGCGCCCTTCGAAGCCAATGAGTTCGTGCTCGGTCCGGATTACGTCGACTGGAAGAAAGCCGAGACTCCCTTTGAGTCCGTGACATCATTTGTCCCCGGCGGGGCGGATTGCGATCTCACCGAGCAAAACCCCGTGCGCTTGAAGTGTGCGCTGGTCGAATCGACCTTCCTGCCGACATTCGGCATCGAGCCTTTCCTTGGCCGGAATTTCACCAGCGAAGAAGACCGGCCAAACGCCACGCGCGTCGCGCTGATTTCCTACGGACTGTGGCGTTCCCGCTTTGCCAGTGACGGCCATCTTCCCGGGCGCACCATTTCACTCGACGGGCGCCCCACTCTGGTTGTCGGTGTTCTTCCGGCGCAATTCGAAATGCCCAACCTCGGTCACGATGACATTCTGGTTCCCGCGACCCTCGATGGATCCACCGATCGCCGGCCCACTGCCCGGCAAACCATTTTGCGGGTCTTTGCGCGGCTCAAACCGGGCATAAGCATCCAGCAAGCGGCGGCCGCCATGCAGCCGCTCTTTGAACAGTCCCTGAACTACGTTCCGCCGCAGTTTCGACACGAGGTCTCGTTCCGCGTCCGCTCGCTCCGCGATCGGCAGATACAAGACGCGCGGGTGGCCTCCTGGGTCCTGCTCGGCGCGGTGCTGGCAGTGCTGCTGGTCGCGTGCACCAACGTCGCCAACCTGCTGCTGGCCCGGGCCACCGGCCGCATGCGGGAGTTGGCCGTGCGCACTGCCTTGGGTGCTTCGCGCGGACGCTTGGTTCGTCAGGCCCTCACGGAAAGCCTGCTCCTCGGAGTGCTGGGCGGCCTGGCGGGTTGCTGGTTCGCCCAACTCTTGCTCCGTCTCTTTGTCAGCATTGCGCCCGATGGTATTCCGCGGCTGGAACAGGCCAGCATCGACGTTCGCGTGCTGCTCTTCGCGCTCGCAGTATCAATCTGCTCGGGAATTCTCTTCGGGTTGGCTGCGGCGCTCCGTCGCCCCGCGCCCGAACTGCTCACCGGAAAAGAGAACCAGCCGACGGCACGCGGCCTGCTTCGCCAGGTGCTGGTGACCGTGCAGATTGCTGTTTCGCTGATGCTTCTCGCCGGAGCTGGCCTGCTTCTTCGCAGCCTCTGGAAACTCCAAACCGTGGCACTGGGCATGGACACCAAGAGTGTCATCACCGCAGCAATCGATCTCGCCGCTTATCGCTATCCCGACTCCGCGAAACAGCTAGCCTTCTTCAATCAGCTCGAAGCGCGGCTCAAGCACATGCCGGGGGTCACCTCGCTGGCCTTGAGCGACACGCTGCCCCCTTCCGGCGGCATGCAAGCCACTTTTCTATCGTCCATTGAAATTCCCGGGCACCCAAAATTCAGTGCCGGCACCGGTGGAATGATCGGCTATCGTTATGTGACCCCCGGGTATTTTCCGGCGCTGGGCATCCCCATCCAGCGCGGCCGCGGCTTTGCCGAAGAGGATCGTTCGCCTCGAGAAAGGCCGGTGATCCTGAGTGCAGCGCTCGCGAAAAGGCTCTTCCCTGGCGGAGAAGAGCCCGTGGGCAAATCTTTTCGATTTGGCTCGCAAAACGATTGGCGCACCATCGTCGGCGTTGCCGGGGACGTAAAGAACAACGGCCTGGCCGCGCCCGCCGACCCCGAGTTTTACGTCCCTTGGAAAAATGAGACGGAGGGCTATTTTCGCTCCGCGCATGTGATCGTACAGAGCGCCATCCATCCGCAGGGTGTTGCCGAGTGGATTCGCGGAGAAACCGCGGCCATCGATCCGACTGTTCCGCTGACCATCGAAGTCATGACCACGCGCGTGGGAAAGTTGACCGGGCGGCCCCGGTTCACGGCGGTCCTGCTCGCCTTGTTTGCGGGCCTGGACGTGCTGCTTGCGGGCATCGGTATCTACGGAGTCGTGGCCTTCTTGGTCACCCAGCAAACTCGGGAAATCGGCATTCGCATAGCGCTGGGTGCCACTCCCCGGAGTGTTCTCGGGATGGTTTTCCGAAACATGGCGCGCTGGACGGCTGCCGGGGCGGCCTTCGGTATTCTGGGAGCTTGGCTCTGCTCGCGTTTCCTGGAGTCTTTGCTTTTCGAGGTCCGCGCGCACGATCCGTTCCTTCTCGGTTCGGCTTTGTTGGTTTTACTCGCGGTGGCATTTTTGGCCGGCTGGATTCCAGCGCGACGGGCCATGCAGGTGGATCCCATGATGGCCCTGCGTTATGAGTAAGTCATGGCTCTCTAGCGGAAACCACCACGAAGGATAAAAGTAGCGGTGCGCTAGTATTTTCAGCGAGGCAGGCGGCTTCTTTCAGCTAGGAGAAGAAATGTACCGATGGCGAATTCTACTGCTGCGATTGTGGAATGTGTTCCGCAAGCAGCATCTCGAACAGGAGCTGAACAGCGAACTGCAAACGCACCTGGACCTGGTCACTGATGAAAACATTCGCCGGGGTATGAATCCAGCAGAAGCGCGTCATGCGGCGCGGCGCGAATTCGGCGGCGTCGAACAAACCAAAGAACTGTACCGCGATCGGCGCGGCCTGATGTGGATCGACAGCGGTAGAGAGGATGTTCGCTTCGCCTGGCGCATGCTCTTCAAGCGTCCGGGATTCACTCTCGTGGCGGTTGCCACTCTGGCCCTGGGCATCGGCGCCAATACGGCCATCTTCACCGTCGTTCATTCCGTGCTGCTCGAACAACTGCCGTTTCCCAAACCCGATCGGCTGGCCATCGTCTGGTCCATCTATGGCCACGAAGGGCGCGCTCCGGCCTCCGGGCCGGAACTGATGGCCATCCGCGAACGTAGCCGGCTGTTTGAAGACTTGGGCGGAATCTGGGCGCAGAGCGGTGCTTTGACGGGCGAAGGCGAACCCGAGCAGATAAAGCTGGGGATGGTGACGGCAAACTTTCTTGGCATTCTGGGAACGCATCCCCAGTTGGGGCGATGGTTCACCCCCGGCGACGAAGGTCCCGGCTCGTCTTTCGTGGCCATCATCAGTGACGGACTGTGGCGCCGCCGGTATGGCGCTGACCCGCACATGGCCGGACGAGCCGTGCGACTCAATGGCCAGCCGACCACCATCCTGGGAGTGATGCCACCGGGATTCAAGATCATTTTCCCGGAGGGTTCCAGCGTTCCTCCGGAAATGGACGCTTTTGTTCCCTTGCGATCTTCTCTGGCCAGCGATCCGCCGGATCAGAGTTATCTACGGGTGATCGGACGTCTTCGTGATGGCGCTACTATTCCTCTGGCGCAACAAGAAATAGAAATGATCGCCGCGCATCTTCGCAGCAAGTTCACCACGTTTGCCGAGCCTCCCCTCAACCTTCAGGTCGTTGCGCTGCAGAGAGACCTGGTTCGCAACATCCGTCCGGCGCTTCTGGCGCTCTTCGGCGGAGCGGGGTTGGTGTTGCTGATTGCCTGCACCAACGTGGCCAATCTCCTGCTCTCGCGGGCCAATGAACGCACTCGCGAAATCACCTTGCGGATTGCAGTTGGCGCCGGACGCGGGCGCTTGATTCGCCAATTGCTCACCGAGAGTGTCTTGCTGTTCTGCTGCGGCGCGGTTGCCGCAATCAGCTTTGGATGGGGCGCGCTGCACTTGCTGCTGGCCATGCAGCCGAAGGAGATGGAACGCCTTGCTGCGATTCGCATGGACACGCCGGTATTCGCTTTTACCTTTGCGATTGCCATCGTCGGGGGTTTGCTCTTTGGACTGGCCCCGGCGCTTGGCGCTCACAGGATGGATCTGGCGCGGTCTTTGAAGGAAGCCCGGCCAACGGGCCATCCGGCCAGCCGGCGTCACCGCCAGGTGCTCGTGACTGCCGAGGTGGCCCTGGGCTTCATTCTCCTCGTGGGTGCGGGTTTGCTGCTCGAAACTTTTGCAAAACTGATGCGGGTCAACCCAGGATTTGTCCCCGAAAATGTCCTCACCTTTCGCGTGTCAGTGCCGTGGGAGAAGTTCAACAACCCGGCCTCCGCGGTTCAATTTCTCCGCGCCTTGAAGGCCAATCTCGCGGGCCTGCCCGGCGTCGAAGCCGCGGGGATCACTTCCCACTTGCCGTTCGAGGATACTCTCCCGAACTGGTACAGCTACTTCTGGCCCGCGGGCGCTCCCCAAGATCAACAGAACACCATCATGGCCGACTACCGCGCGATCCTTCCGGGGTACTTCAAAAGCATGGGAGTCACGTTCCTCGCCGGCAGGGACTTCGACGAACATGATGTTGAACAGAACCTCCATCTGGCCATTATCGATGATACCGTCGCCGACGAAGCTTGGCCGGGCCAGCCAGCCGTTGGCAAGGTGCTGAACGTTGAGAATGGCACTCGCGATACGGTCCGTGACAACGCGCAAGTAATCGGTGTCGTCAAGCACCTGCAGTACCACACTTTAACCGATCAAGTTCGCGGCCAGATCTACCTGTTGTATCCGCTCGCCATTCGCACGCACATGGCCTTCACTTTGAAGTCCAAACTGGGCGCACAGACATTGCTGCCACTCATTCGCCGGGAAGTCTCCTCTCTCGATAAGGATCTGCCCATTTATCACCTGGAGTTCATGACCGAATACCTTGAGTCCGCTCGCCGGCAAGCTCGCTTTGTGACTCTGCTCGCCGGGGTTATGGCTGGCATTGCCCTGCTGCTGGCCTCGACGGGGATCTATGCCGTCACTACGTATTCCGTGGTGCAGCGTACCAGCGAGTTGGGCATCCGCACTGCTCTTGGCGCGCAAGCGGCGCAACTGTTCGGGCTGGTGGTTCGCCAAAGCATGCTTCCGGTGGCGCTGGGCGTCGCCATCGGAGTCGTTTTGTCGCTTCTGCTTACGCCGCTTCTCTCCAATTTGCTCTTCGGGGTCCGGCCCACCGATGCGCCGACTTACCTTGCCGGCGCCTTGCTGCTTTCGGCCTCGGCGTTGATCGCCTCATTTCTGCCGGCGCGCTGCACCATGCGCGTCGACCCGCTGGTGGCCCTTCGCCATGAATAGGGTCGAAGCTCTTCTCTTCTAGGAGTAGATACTGTTTCTCCGGCCTCTGGGCACATGCTAAAATCTCCCGCCAATGAGCCGACTCTGCTCCTCCCGTTTCGAGCGAGCGGCGCGCAAACTGGGCTGGATGCGCATCGCCGGCATTGATGAGGCCGGACGCGGCGCGCTGTTTGGTCCGGTGGTTGCCGCTGCGGTGATTCTAAATCCCCGGCGGCGCATTTTCGGGCTGGACGATTCGAAGAAACTCACCGCCGAACGCCGGGCCGAACTCGCCCCGCGCATCCGCGAACACGCTCTGGCATGGGCGGTCGCCGAAGTGGACGCGCAGCGCATCGATGCCTGGAACATTTACCAGGCGTCGCGCCAGGCCATGACCGCCGCACTGCAGCTACTGGCCATTCGACCCGACTATCTGCTCGTTGACGCGATGCAGCTGGACGTTTTGATCGAGCAGAAATCATTGATTAAAGGTGATGCGCGTAGCATCTCCATCGCCGCAGCTTCGATCCTAGCGAAAACCCATCGGGACACGCGCATGGAGGAGTGGGACGCCATTTATCCGCAGTACGGCCTGGCGCGCCACAAAGGCTACGCAACGCCCGACCATCTCGAAGCGCTACGCCAACATGGTCCGTCCCCGCTGCACCGCCATTCCTTCGCTCCGGTGCGGGAATCCGCTTGTTGGGCCGCCGGTGCGACGCAAACTTCACTTCCGATGTTTTAGCCAGGCATTTCCGCCCGCTGGTTGGCCGAGCGCAACGCACTCACGCTGCGCTCGAACATCAGCCTCCAGACTGGCGTAGAATGACCGAGGGCGAAGGAAAAAGAGTTCCCACGGGGATTCGCCTTGTTTTCGCCATAGAGTTTCCTGGAAGGCAAGGGGATAACTGCCTGCTCACAAGAGCTTCTAGGTACGTTGACTTGTCTTTTTCCCCCCTGATAGCGTAACCAGTAGCCTTACGAGGCGTACCGCTGCCGCGGCAATTTGAGGGGAACCTGTCGAACCGGCTCCCGGAGGAGATTTGTCCCTTTTCGCGCATGGCCTATAACAAGAGCAAAAACGTTGAAGTCGCACAAAAGCTGCTGAACCAGGGCAAAGTCGCCCAAGCCATAGCCGAATACCAGAATATTCTGAAGTTTGAGCCTCGCGATCAGGTCACGCTGATGACCATCGGCGAGCTGTATATCCGGCAAGGCGAGACGTTTCAGGCCATCGACTACTTCGAACGCCTTGCGCAGATTTTCGTCGGCGACGGTTTCCTGACAAAAGCAATCGCGGTCTATAAGCGCATTGCCAAGCTCGCTCCCGAGGAGATTCGCCCCCTCGAAAAGCTTGCCGACCTCTACGTTCAACAAGGGGTCATGAGCGAGGCCCGGCCCCTGTTCCTGCAACTGGCGGAGATTCACCTGAAAAACAATCGCCAGCCGGAAGCCGTCGGGCTGCTGAAGAAACTGCTGCAGGCGGAACCTGATAATCTGCGCATCCAGATCCGCCTGGCCGATTTGTACCAGGCCATGGGCCAGACTCGGGAGGCCATCGAGTCTTACGTCTCCGCTTCGCAGCGCGCCCTGGCACGCGGTGATCATGGAGAAGCTGAAAAGCTCGCGGACAAGGCGCTGAAACTCGAGCCCAGCAATCTGGCCGCAGTTATCGTCAAAGCGCGATCTTATTCTTCACAGGGCGATCTTGTTAAGGCCGCGCAGCTTCTTGAACAGGCCGCCGATCTCGAAAAAGGCGGCGAGCAGACCGAACTCCTGCTCGATCTTTATCTCAAGAATTCCGATTGGGACCAGGCCTCGGCTCTCGCGCAGCGCGTATTTGAAGCAGACGAGAAGAATTTTGGGCCCATGCAAAAGGTGGTCGAATCGCTCTTGCAGGCTGGGAATGGCGAAAAGGCCATGGAAATCCTGGCGCAGTCGCGGCTGCCCATGATCGATGCCGGGGAGCACGAGGTTGTCGGGAAAGTCCTCAGCGAGCTGGCGGCCGGCCTGCCTGGCAGAATCGAGCCGCTCGAATGGCTCGTGGAATTGTACGGCCGCACCAGCGATTCTTTCCGTTTGCCCGATGCGCTGGCGAATCTGGGTGATGCCCTGGTTGCCCGGCAGCAGTGGGAACGAGCCAAGAAGACTTTCGAACAGCTTCTCGACCGCGAGCCTGACAGCGATTCGGCAAAGCGCAAGCTTAACGGCGTGCTCGCTAAGATGGGGCTCCTGGCGCCTGGCGCGGTGGTATCCGAGGAGCTTTTGCAGACCGAACTTGCGAAGCCACCTGCTCCCCGGGTGCGCCCTGAGGGAGAATCCGCTCCGGAAGTGGAGGCCAGGCTGGCAGGAGTGTCTGGCGAGCCGGTGCTTGACGAAGGGACACAAAGATTCATTGCGCAGTCGCTCACTGACGTCGACCTGTTTGCCAGCTACGGCCTCACGCAGAAAGCCATTGGCTTGCTTGAAGCCATCCTGCGCCGCGCACCGCGTCATACACCGACACTAGAAAAACTGCTCGACTTCGTGCTGGGCGCGGGCGACGACCGGCGCACCGCCGAACTTGCCGCGCAGTTGGCAGAGATCCACGGCAAAACGGGAGACAAGCGGAGTTCGGAACGATTTGGGGAATTGCGCCGCCGCTTCCAACGTGCTGCTGGCTTGACGGACGAAGAATTGGCGCGTGCTAGGCCTGCGGCACGACCGGCGGCCGAACCACAGCCGGCGGATGTTTCCTTGCCCGAGATTGCCGCGGAGCCCGTCCCGAGTTCTCCTGTCGAAGAAGCGCGCCCCGAGCCGGTGGAAGTGAACGCCGCTCCCGCGGAAGCGGAGATGCACGAAGTCGATTTGTCCGACGAATGGGCAACCCTTCTCGAAGAGTCGCGCCAAGGTCAGACCACGGTTGAGGCTCCCGCCGCCCAGCTCCCGGGCAGAAGCAGGCCCCACGAAGAGCCGGCTGTCGAAGAGTTTCAGATTTCCGAGGCACCACAGACCGTCTCGCCGGACGAAGCACCGGCCATCGCGGCGTTCACGCCGGAAGCCATCGCCGGTCAGGCGAGCGAGACACCCCGGCCTAAACCTAAAGAAGTACCTCCGGAACTCGAATTTGAGTTGGACCAGGAGTTTGAACTCGTACTGGATGCCGAGTCGCTGGTCCCGGCGTACGACCAGAAGCCGCCCCAGTCGCCGACTGTCCCTGCCGAGCTGGCGACCGCCGCGCAAAACGCCGGGCCGGAGCCACCCGCGGGGAGCGGTTTTGCCTCCGATCAATTCCTGGCAGATCTTGCCAGCGAAATCGAAGGGCTGGCACCAGCATTTTCCGGAACGATGCCCGGCGCCCACCCGGCACCCATGGACAAGGCGGAACGAGAGCCCGCGCCGTCCGGGGAGTCTGGCCCGCTCAAGGAAGTGTTCGACCAGTTCCGCGCCGAACTTGGTGAGATGGGCGCGGAGGACGAAGATCTTGAAACGCATTACAACCTGGGAATCGCGTTTCGCGAAATGGGGCTTCTCGAAGAGGCCATCAGCGAGTTCCAAAAAGTTGCCAAAGCCACCGATAGCGGGCGCCCCTTCCGCTACGCCATGCAGTGCTGCACACTTCTCGGTCTGGCCTTCATGGAGAAGGGCCAGCCAGCCATTGCCGCGATCTGGTATGAGCGCGCCTTGCAAACTCCCGGCAATGATCCGGAAAGCACGCTCGCCTTGCGGTATGATCTGGGTGTAGCTCAGGAATCGGCGGGCGAGGCTGAAGCGGCGCTGAAGAGTTTCTCCCAAGTTTACGCGATGAACATCGACTATCGCGACGTGGCCGAACGTATTAATGCTCTTCAGAAGCCCACCCGTTGATCCTGACCTTTCCTGACAGGACGGGTTCCGTTCATCCATGAACCGGGTTTATCAAGCACTTCTGGTTGTTCTAGCGTTCGAAATGGGCGCCATGCTTCTCTATCTCCCGTGGTCTGGCTATTGGGAACAGAATTTTTTTCTCAGCCATTATCCTTCGCTCATGCCCGTAGTGCTCCATCCGTCCTTTCGCGGGGCGGTGAGCGGCCTGGGAGTTTTGGATATTCTTTTGGCCATCGGCTGGATCGGTTCGCGCCCGGGGCCTAATCGTGTCCCGCCTCAATAACTCATCGTCCGGCCTGCTGCTCTGCTACGTGACGGACCGCCGCGGTCTGTCGGGAATCGATTCCCTGGAGGCCCAGGAAACTCTGGGGCAGAAAATCGCGACCGCGGCGGCTGCCGGTGTCGATTGGCTTCAGATTCGGGAGAAGGATCTTTCGGCAAGGGCCTGCGGGTCGCTCACGCGCAAAGCTTTGCAACTGGCCGCCAGGTCCCCGGCAAGCAACCATCGTCCAACACGCGTGCTGGTGAACGATCGCCTGGACGTGGCGCTTTCCGAGCACGCCGGCGGTGTGCATCTCGCCGAGACGAGTCTGCCGCTGCCCGAAGCGAAGCGGCTGGTGAAAGCCCAAAGTCTGGATTTCCTGATTGGCATTTCGTGTCACTCTCTGGAAGCAGCAAGATCGGCTGCCAGCGGCGGCGCGGATTACCTTTTTTTTGGCCCCATTTTCCCCACGCCATCGAAGGCGGCATTCGGCGCTGCGCACGGGCTTGAGCGTCTCGGCGAAGTTTGCCGTGCGGTCTCGATCCCCGTGCTGGCCATCGGTGGGATTACCTTGGCGAATGCCTCGGCTTGCCTCGCCGCGGGGACCTCGGGAATTGCGGCAATTCGCCTTTTTCAGGAGGCGCTGGACATGACCTCCCTGGTTCAGTCACTGCGAAAGCTCACGCGCTAGTCAGCGCTCCATCAGCCGGCGGAGAAGACGGATCTGTCCGGCATGATAGATGTCGTGAAACGCCACACCATAAAGCTGACGCATGGCTTTTCCGGCGCGCGCGGTGCGCAATGATTTGGCTGCCGCCCCGCGCAAGGCCCGGTGTTCCCGCTCAAGCAACTTCTTATCCGCGTGCCAAGCCCCTTCGTTCAACTTGCCTTGTTCGGGTCTTCGAAAGAAATTGCTGCCCAGCAGAGTGAAGGAGCCGCGCTTTCCGCCTTCTATCCTTCGCCGCACGGCATACTTCCAGTACGCCGCATGGAGCGCTACTTCCGGAGATGTTGTGGCGCCCCGGTCCCGGGCGCCACGCGGCTTCTTCTGCGGTTACTCCCTTGAGGGATTGTTTGAGATTCGGTCCGTGCCAGGTCTTTTTTTCGTAGGCTTCATCAAGCAGCGCGAGCACGAGCTTTCCGGAATCCATGGTGGCCTGCTCGTGGGGCGTGGCGAAGAGAAATCCTCGAAAGCATGGCGTTCTCTTTCTCCGGTGTCAACGCGCTGGTCTTTTGCTTTGAGGAGTTCGCGCCTTCAATCGGGGTATACCGTTATGCCGATGCTTACGCTGAGCTACCGCGGATCGTTTCGCAGTCCCTTCTGGGGGCGCTACGCGACCTGTTCCGCCATCACCGCTGCTTCACCCGGCTCCTCCAGCGCTTTACAACTTCTAGGCACTTACTAAGGGCTGGGCCCTCAAGATTCCCTCTCCTTCTGTTCGCTTCGCCCGAATGTCCGGCTTGTCCCTTCGCTTTGGAGTGTCGGAAAACCCTGCCGCCGGTTTCCTGCTCCGCGTCTTCAATCCAGCCAAGACCGTTGCCGGCGGTTTTAAGTTCCGGAATAAAATCGGGCTCGACGTAGCCACCCAGGCTCTGAAAGAATCGCGCCGGCTCAAGAAGGCGTCCATGGACGAACTTTGGGCCGCCGCCAAGGTCTGCCGTGTCGCCAACGTGATGGGTCCGTACCTGGAGTCGCTCTAATTGAGTAACCCGCCACCGAAGAATCTCCCGCCTCCATCAATCACTGCACCGCGCTCAGGAAATCGCTCTAAACTATAAATTTCTTCGGCGAAGCCATTGAACCATGCAGCCGCTCTTTCGGAAGCATCCGCTTGAATGAATTCGTAGATAGCCTCTATATCCCGCAGGGCGCGATCGGCCAGTCTAACGAGGTATGGCATGGTTGCGCCGGAACATTTCCAGAGCTTCACGCGCCGGACGCATACGACCCTTCTTTATGTCTTCGATACCTTGCCGGATTCCCTCAAGCGCATCGGCTTGTGCGGCAATGTCGAGCAGGCGCTGATAGGCTTCGGCGTCCTGCACGACCGCTTCCGCTTTTCCGTTGATGGTAAGCACCAGCGGTTTCTTCGTTTTTTTGAGATGCTTCATGAACTTCCCTGGATTGCGCCGGAATGTGGTCATCGCCTGGATGTCTTTTTTGATGTCGAACACAGTGACCTCGCATGGCGATAATAGCACCCTTAAAGGTGTCACGGAATTTGCTTGGCAGGGTAAGGAGCGATCGTGCACTCCGAGGAACGGTTGGAAGTTGCGAAGCGAATCTTCTGGTTTGGTACTCCAGAGGAAGCGTTGGAACACTGCCGCAATTCTTAGATTCCACTGCTGGAAAATGGCCCCGGCAAGGGTCCTTATTTGACTTATATCCCTGAGCTGATGTCCGAGGATCCCACCGGTAACTTCTAGATGACAATCATTTGCAATTGATATAGGACTAAGTTAGTCTGATATACCGGCTGCAATGCACTGGCAAGGAGACTCCGTGGTCTCATTCTCTCGGCGCGCTTTGCTTGGTTGTTTTTCCTTTTCCGTGCTTTTGGCTCTCTACCTGCCCGTTGCCGCGGCCCAGGAGAACCCTTACTTTGTCGCCTATGACCACTATCTCGAAGAGCCCGGCAACCTGGAGATCGAGTATTTCTCCACCTTGGGCACCCAGCGGGGGGGTAACAACTTCCACGCCTTCTGGACCGAACTAGAATACGGCGCAACCGCTTGGTGGACCACGGAGTTGTACTTGGATGGCCAGACCAGTTTCGGCGAC
>Ga0209158_1001994_pt1 | contig 12994 bp, 10 predicted proteins | sample GraSoiAngelo_140_FD_185897 | JGI IMG/M metagenome (GOLD analysis project Ga0209158, IMG submission 185897) | Grasslands soil microbial communities from the Angelo Coastal Reserve, California, USA - 14_0929_12_30cm (SPAdes) (version 2) | ecosystem: Environmental > Terrestrial > Soil > Grasslands ...
AAATGCTGGCAGTCCGCCTGCTCACGAAGCGGGGCCACACAGTCGTGGTGGCCAGCAACGGCCGAGAGGCTCTGGCCACCCTGGAAAAAGAGTCATTTGACTTGGTCCTGATGGATGTGCAGATGCCCGAGTTGAGCGGGTTTGAGGTCACCGCTGCCATCCGCGAGAAGGAGAAAGTAACCGGCAAACACATCCCGATTATCGCGACAACCGCGCATGCCATGAAGGATGACAGGAAGCGTTGCCTGGAAGCGGGTATGGACGCCTACGTGCCTAAGCCAATCCAACCAACGGCGCTCTTTGAGGCCATCGAGGATCTAACTCCCATTCCGGCCGAGTCCGAGATAGGCGCCCCCGTCGAACAAAACTCGGACCAGGTCTTCGACGAGAACGCCCTGATGAACTACGTGGGTAGAGATGTAGAGCTCCTAGGGGAGGTAGTGGAGATATTTCTGGCGGAGTGCCCCGGGTACCTTTCCCGGCTCCGAAAGGCCGTCACGGATCGAGACCCCAAGGCAATCGAGTTCGCAGCGCACGCCCTCGTGGGTTCGACAGCTAATCTGTTCGCGCGGCAAGCTGTCCAGGTAGCCTCGAAGTTGGAAGACATGGGGCGCGAAGGCAATCTGACGGGGGTCGAAGAAGCCTACTCAGCGTTGGAAAAGGAGATCACGCGCCTTCGGCAGGCATTGGCCACCTTTGGGAAAGAGCATGCGCGGGCGAGAACCTAGTGATCGAAGACTCTGTCTAACGCCGGTTGCTGAAAGGCTACCAGGTAACCGTTGCCGGGCGACCCCGCGCATCACATTTCTTGCTTCGCAGGCTTCTGACTATGCGGGGTTCGGTGCTACCATTTGAATCACCTGCAGCAGCCTGTCCGGTTGGAACGGCTTCACCATATAAATCACCCCGCCCACGTCCTGGCCAGTCTTGAAATCTTGCGGGGCGCCACGCGCGGTGAGGAAGATCACGGGAATCTTTTTCAGGCGTTCCTCACTCTTGACCAGATAACAGAGGTCGTAGCCGGAAACCTCAGGCATCATCACATCCAAAATCAACACGGCGGGTACTATCTGGCTCAGTATCTTGAGCGCCTCCCCGCCGCTGGACGCTGTCTTCACCAAGTAACCGTTCCGTGTGAGCAGTGCCTCGATAACGCGAAGGACAGCCGGGTCGTCGTCCACAGCCAGGACGACTGGACTTGATTCAGAGATGGATTTTGTCTTCTCCATCACGAAATTGTGCCCGTTCCGCCAATCTTTGACCAATCACCGATAGGGGCTTCCCACTTTCTCCTGGGCACTTTCGTCAGACTCTCCTAAGGCTTTCCGAATTGCGGCTAAGAGCTCGTTGTTATCAGGAGGCTTCCGAAGGAAAGCCACCGCGCCCGCTTCAAGCGCCCGCTCCTTGTTAGTCTGCGGATCTCGGGAGCTTAAGACGACAACAGGGACACACGCCAGAGAAGCTAAATTCCTAAATCTTTCCATGAGGAGGAAGCCGTCCCCATCGGGTAAACCGATGTCCAGGATAATGAGGTCCGGGTTTTCCTTTCTGGCGACGGTGACGCCTGAGGTCCCATCAACGGCAAATGCGGTCTCATAGTTCTTGGACCTCAACAGTGCGTTGAGCACGCGCCGTATGATGGGGTCATCATCTATGATCAAGATCTTCTTGGCCACGTCAGCGGTTGCGTCACCAAAGCTCGTAGTATTGTCTGTGCTTATATACCTCGGGTCAAGCCAAACCCTTCAGCGACATCGTTTCCCGAAATGGCACTCAGTGGAATCGACGAGGATAAAGCTGCTCGGCAAGATGGCGGAAAGAATGCCGGTTTCGCTCTGCGCCAACGGAGGGTTTGCCGGAACGATCAAAACAAAAATATCAGGAAGACCAAGCCTATTTCGTTCTTCCGGATTGCGCCGTTTGGATATGAACTCTTCTTGTTTTCAATTGACCAGTTTCAGGATATTCTTACCGCCCCGATTCGGGAGACACATCATCGGATCATCCGTACAATTGCGCGCGGGCACGTCTGGCTACGCCTATAAAGAGTGGAAAGGAAGCTTCTACCCGGAGAAGCTTCCCGACCGCGAAATGCTTCGCTTCTACAGCCAACACTTCTCGACCGTCGAGATCAATCATTCGTTTTACCGCATGCCTACCGAGCGCTTGCTGGTGCAGTGGGCAGAGTGTGTGCCTGGAGGCTTCCAGTTTGCCCTGAAAGCGAACCAGCAGATTACCCACATCCAAAAGCTGCGGAATTGCGAAAGCACGCTGAAGCGTTTTCTCGAAGCGGCCTCGATTCTGGGCGATGGAGACCACCTGGGTCCAATACTTGTTCAGTTGCCGCCCACGTTTCGCGCCGACTTAAACGGGCTGGAGGAGTTCCTAAAGCTGCGGCCTCGCGCCTTTCGCTTTGCGCTCGAGGTGCGACATTCCTCCTGGCACAGCGACGAAACCTATGCGTTGCTCCGCCAGTATCAGACCGCCTTGTGTCTGGCTGAAACCGAAAAAGAAAGCCCTCCCGAGGTGCTCACCGCCGACTTCGCTTACGTTCGCCTTCGCCGGGAGACGTACACACCGAAACAGTTGTCGGCTTGGAGGGCGCGATTCGACAGTTGGCTGCGCCAGGGAATTGATGTCTACGTCTACTGCAAGCACGAGGACGCCGGCAAAGCCCCTGCCTATGCTCGCTCTTTGCTCGCCCAAAGTCCGGGGCCTCAAACCGCAAGATCTCCGGCCTGAGGCCGACAAACACCCTTAATCCCTGCGCCTGCTGCCGGGTCGTTTGGTGTTTCACCTGTCTTTACAAGCAAAAAGGCCCGCGTTTTTGTGATCCGGCAGTTGAAAACCTTCAGAGGATGGCTATACTCTCCTGACTTCAGGGTCCTATGTTCATCTTCTCACTGCATTTGAAAACTGACCCGATCTGAGGAGGAGCATCTCCATGAAATCACTTTGCAGAATATTCGCCGCTTTGATGACTTTCACGCTGTGCGCGTCCCTTGCTGTGGCACAGGAAAAGCCCGCAGGAAAGAAGGCCGCCGGGCAGTCGAAACAAGGCAAAGAGGCAGAAAAGAAGCCGGGGGGGCAGGGCATGCCCATGATGGTCAAGGCGTCTCCCGAGATTCAAAAGCTGATCAAGATGTTTGCCGGCACATGGACCGCAAGCCAAAAGATCGAGCCTAGTGAGTTCATGCCAGGCGGCTCGGGCACCGGCACCGACACGGTGAAGGCGGGGCCAGGTGGAAATTCGCTCCTAAGCGACTACCGCTCGAAAAGCGCAATGGGTAGCTTCAGCGGACACGGCATCATTTACTGGGAGCCCAAACGCCAAGTTTATAGTTCGGTGTGGTGCGACAGTATGTCGCCGGAAGGCTGCGAAGTCGGCGCGACGGGCAAGTGGGAAGGCAGCGACCTGGTCTTCAACTCCGAAGGCGAAATGATGGGCAAGAAGTTCCAGTCAAAACAAGTGTACACCGACATCAAGCCCGATTCGTACACCTTTTATATCGACTCCTCCATGGATGGCGGGCCGATGAAGCGCTTCTTGACCATCACCTACACGAGGAAGTCTTCCGCCAAAGCCGCTGCCGCTTTGACTAAGCAATAGCGCCTTTGCGGGGGCGCCCCGCGCATGCAATCCCAGCGACCTTATACCTTGGTGGCGCGCTTTTACGACGAGTTGCATGGGGACGCCCAGCGCATGAATCGCTCTGCCCGTAACAAGGTGCTGGGCAAAATCCTGCCGTCGGTTCACTCGGTGTGCGACCTGGGATGTGGGACTGGCACCACGGCGTTGGAGCTTGCCCATCGCGGCCTGAAGATGTACGCGGTCGATCTCTCCCCGACGATGTGCCGCCTGGCGCGGCAAAAAGCCCGCCGCGCTGGTCTTCCGGTACGCGTGATCTGCTCAGACATGCGCGCGTTCCGCCTGCCCGAGCGGGTGGATCTGGTGATTTGCGAATTCAACCCTCTGAACCACCTGGCGCGCCGGGCGGACCTGATTCGCGTAGCGCGCTCGGTGTGGAGAGCTCTCCAACCGGGAGGCTACTTCTATTTCGACCTGAACACCCGGCGGTCGCTCCAGGAGCTCTACCCTTCCATGCATTGGTTCGAGAAGAGGAACTTCTGCATGGTGCTCCACGGTGGCTATGATCGCCGGCGCAGGAAAGGCTGGTTGAATTTCGAATGGTTTTTGCCTACAGGAAGAGTCTGGAGGCGTCACCACGAACACATGGAGGATGTCTGGTGGACTGACCAGGAAATTCGCCGCACCCTGCGTCGCGCTGGTTTTTCACATCTTCGGGCGTGGGATGGAGTGAAAGTTCGACCACCATCCCCCCACAGCCGTCCTGGCTATGACACTTACTACTTGGCACAAAAATTCTGAGCAAGCCTGAGAGTTCCGTCTAAGGATCACTCAGGGCTCAAGCGTTCCAAGCTTCGCCACGTTTATCCGCGGCCTCTACTTTCCGCGGCCGTACTTTTTCAGAATGCGCTGGAGTTCATCGAGGGGCAGAGCATGCGCTACATGGGCGTCGCGACCTCGGACGGTGGTGGCGCGGAGCACCGAATTGTAAATCGCTTCCTCCGTGGCTTCGGCGACCGCTTGAAAGAGCGGCCCAAGTCTGTCATGGCGGAGCAAGGTGACCCCAGTTGTCCTTGCGGAGCTGTGATGGGGAATGCGCACAGACTCGGCCACCGAGAAGGCAATGAGGTAGTCACCGCTTCCGGGCTGGAAAGTCGCGCCGGTGCGGGCCATCCCTGCAAACGCTCGCCAGGCGAGGCGCTCGAGTTGGCGGACATCGAGCGGGGCGTCAGTTGCCACGACGACCATGCAGGAGCCGCCGCGGAGCTTGCTCACGTTCGCGTCCAGGTCCTGGTAATCGTAGCTACCGAGTTCCTTGCCGACCGGAACGCCGTCGATAGTCAGGATGCCGGCGAAATTCGACTGCACCAGCACGCCCACGGTGTAGCTGCCAGCCGCCTCGGGCAGGAGGCGAGAGGAGGTTCCAATGCCCCCCTTGATTTGCCGCTCAAAGCCGAAGGCCGTAGTGCCGGTGCCGGCCCCTACCGATCCTTCTTCGACCGGGCCGGTCGCGGCTGACCGCAACGCTTCGAGGAAGTGTTCGCGACGCAGGGGGCGGCGGCGAATGTCATTAAGCCAACCGTCATTGGTCTCCCCGACGACCGGATTCACCGAGAGCACTTCCTCGTTCCCGGGCTGCGCAAGGGTATAGTCCACAAGTGCCGCGGCTGCCTCCCAAACGTTCAAGGTGTTCGTGAGCAGGATGGGCGTTTCGAGCTGGCCAAGCTCCTTGACCTGGGTTGAGCCGATCAATTTGCCGAAGCCATTGCCGACCACAATAGCCGCCGGGACTTTTTGCTGAAACAGGTTGCCCGGATGGGGCACGATGGCGGTGGCGCCGGTGCGGATGTCATCGCCCTGGATCAGCGTGAGATGCCCCACACGTACCCCAGGCACGTCCGTGATGGCGTTGAGTGGGCCGGGAGCGAAGACGCCGGGCGCGATCCCGAGCTGGCGTGCCCGCGGCCGCGTCTGGGCCTGCGGTGTCTTGGTTCCCAGGGCTGAGAGACTCACGAGGAGTAGGCCAACCAGTCGCGGGCGACGCATTGTCTCCTCCGTCAGGGAAAGTCGCGGCCGATTGTAATGCGTGGCTGTGAGAGCAACAATCCCGCCACTGTTCGCCGGCGGCGCTAGACCAATACTCACTCGTTGACTCAGGGGGCGAGACACCCCTGGTGTCCGCCAATATCCAGTGTGCGCTGTCAGCGCAAGTGGGAATGAATTGAGATGGAAGCCTGGCTGCACAGGCTTGGATTTGCGCTCCTGGCAACCTAGTACCATCGCTCTATAGATGCTAGGCAAGCCAGTCGATAGATTGGGCTCCGAAGGGGAGAACCGCAACTCAAGCGGGCCGGTCTTTCTATGAGCAAAAACAAAGAATCTTCCGCCGCTAAGACATCGCTAGCAGAGCGACCACGCATTGCGGCGCAGGCGAGAAAAAGAAAACTGGGAGAAGTGCTGCAAGAACGTGGGCATATCTCCCAGCACAACCTCACGCGCGCGATGCAGGAGCAAGCGGGAAAGACTATCCTGCTTGGCGAGCTCCTGCTGGGGCGAGGCCTAGTATCTAAAGATGATCTGGTCGCCGCCCTCGAGCAGGTCACCGGTCTCCGGTACGTAGATTGCGGGTCAGCGACGGTCGATGACAACATGCTGAAATTCGTTCCCCGCAGAGTCGCGGACCGGTACTGTGCGCTGCCGTTGTGTCGGGAAGGCAATAAGCTTGTCACGGTGATGGCGGAGCCCCAGAACCTGCACACCTTGGATGAGCTCCGATTCGTCTCCGGAATGGACATCTCGCCCCGCCTCGGTTTTCGCGCCGAGATCAAGGCCGCCATCGAAAAGCATTATGCAAGTGCGGCACTTTCAGCGGCAGAGGAGGAGGGAGCGCTCCCCGCCGAGGAGAAGGAGCTCCCCGAAATCGAATTCTTCACCACCAGTTCCCGCGAAAGCAACCAGGAAGCGATAAGGGAGTTTCAAGCGGACCTGCGCAAGCAGACCACGCCGGCCGTTCGGTTGGTTTCCGCTATCATTTCGGCGGCCGCAACCAAGAACGCCAGCGATGTCCACATTGATCCACAGGGCACGCGAACGGTCGTCCGCATCCGCGTCGATGGCATCCTGCGCGATCTTATGGAAGTCCCTAGCCGGCTGCAAGAGTCCTTGATTTCCAGAATCAAGATTATCTCCGATATGGATATCGCTGAACGCAGGGCGCCTCAGGATGGCAGACTCTTGGCTCGGATCGGACGAGACCAGATCGATCTTCGCGTTTCGACTCTGCCGACACACTACGGCGAGAAGGTCGTCATTCGCCTGCTCGACGCCCGCTCCGCCCTTGTACACTTCATCGATCTCGGCCTCTCACAGGAAGATTCCGATCTACTGGCACAAATGCTCGCCGAGCCCCAGGGAATGCTGTTGGTCACCGGGCCGACCGGGTCGGGCAAGACGACAACACTTTACGCCGCCCTCAACCGCCTCCGCTCACGCACCTTGAATATCATCACGGTTGAAGACCCGATCGAGTACGTCCTCGAAGGGATCAATCAGGTGCAAGTGAAGTACAAGCTGGGACGCGCATTTGCCGATTGCTTGCGGTCTATCCTTCGTCAGGATCCAAACGTGATCATGCTGGGCGAGATCCGCGATTCGGAAACGGCGGAAATCGCCCTAACCGCTGCTCAGACAGGACATTTGGTACTCTCCACGCTGCATACCAACGATTCCGTGTCGGCCATCACACGATTGATCGATTTGAATGTTCCGCCCTTCCTGGTCTCCTCCTCAGTCAGCGGGATTATCGCTCAACGACTCGTCCGCCGGCTGTGCACCTGCCGTGATGAAGTGGCTATGTCGCCGGAATATCAGGCGCGCCTGCTAGCCGCGGGTGTCGAGGATGTTGAAACCAGGATGTACATTCCGGTCGGCTGCTCACTCTGCGACGATACCGGGTATCAGGGTCGGATTGGCATTTACGAGGTGCTGGTTGCTGACGAGGGGATCTGTTCCGCGATCCGCGCAGGCGCTGAGCCTCATGAAATCCGCAACCTGGCCCGCAGCAACGGCATGAGGTTGATGCAGGAACAGGCGCTCACAAAAGTGAGGATGGGTCTGACCAGCCTCGACGAGGTGCTGCGCGTCGTTTCCTTAAGAAAATTGCCAACATCCCCTGCCAGAATTGCGAACGGAATTTGACGTTATCTCTGCGTGTGAGCGGGATTTTGCGCCGGGCATCAAGCTAAGAAGCGGCAGAGCAGGTCGGGGAATAACCAGAGTCTGACCCGGATAAATCAGATCGACGCTCTGGAGATAGGGGTTTGTCTTGGCAATACAGACCCAAGCCTCTCCTCTTCCGAACTGTTCCCGCGCCAGTTTCCACAGCGTATCACCTTTCCTCACGGGCAATTGATTTGCTGGCCTGGCCCCCGACGGCTCGCGTGGCAAGCGAACCCACTCGCCTACACGAATGAAATCTGGATTGGCGATCTCGGGATTGAGCGCGGCGAGTTGACGCCATTGCGCCCCCCGAGCCAGATAGCGCTTTGTGAGCTTCCACAACGAATCGCCCGGCTGTACAGGCACACGGCAGACTGCTCGAAGGGCACTGCCCGTGGGCGGCCCAGGTGAGCCAATGGGCCATGGCTTAAGAGCACCAAACGTTGGTGCCGGAGGTGACACCGTCGGCGGCCTGGAAAAGACAGGCGAAGCCAGAGCGGCCTCCCGAGGAAGTCGGTGCGCTTTGTTCGACTCTCGCGTCTCCTGAATCTGCTTCAGCAAGCGATAGCGGCGCGCAACATCGGCAAGCGAAATCTCGGCGGACTGTGGTACGCCATGGGGAACCTCGGCCGTTTGTTCACTCCAAGGCGCTCTCCAGTTCTTCCGCGCGGCCTCGAAGCGGACGCGGTCTTCGGGGTCAAGGATTTGCGGTCGGGCTAGGTCCTCTTCCGTGTAGACGCGCGTGGCACGACGAGGTTAGCGTTCCTTGCGCGCGCGATCCTGGCGGGCGATGTCGCCAAGGCTCTGGGAGGAACCCAACGTCAGCCGAACACAAGTACACACGCTAGCAAAGCGCTACTGATTGCTAGCTGCCGCTTCCATGCCAGGGCCGGGCTCCCGCTGCGGACACTTTCTTGGCCTGAGAGGTCTGGCATAGTTCATGTCCGCTACGCTCCTGAATGAGAAAGCGGAAACACTTATTTATATACTCGGGAGTACAACTCTGACTGCATTCTCGGGGCTAGAAAAGAGAAAACAGAAGTGTGATGTCCAAATGGGAAATCCGCTTTTCGGGGGGATGTTGAAGAACCCTGCTGCACCAGGCGTCACGACCGGGCCGAAACTTCTACCTCCTAGCGGGGGCGTTCGCAGCGTCTTGGCCAAGAAGCTGCCGTAGCATTGCCGTGCCCTCCGCTTCGGTCAGCGTGCCCTTTCGCATAAGCGTGATAATGAGTTCGTTTAAGACATAGAGCTGCTCCTGCTTCAGACTCCCCTCGGCACCTGCCTGCTCCTCTGGCTCAGGCGCGTCGGGGTGACTGGGCAACTGACCGCTAAGCTCGCCTAGCCACTTCTCAAGAACCCACAGTTGCTCCGGCTTTGCAGAGGTGAAGAAAAGGCCCATGCCCATGCCGACTTGCGCATAAACCACCTTCGCCTGCCCTTCGAAGAAGTTTTTCTCCTGCGTAAGCCGCACTTTCACAATTGCCCCTAGAGGGAAAGGGTTGATCGTATCCACATAGCAACCCTCTCGGGCCAAGTCACTCATGCGTCCCATGATGCGTGTTCCCGACTGAAGCTCGATGACCTCTGCTTCAGCGGTGAATGGGTAGCGCGGATTGTCGCGGCTTTCCATATTCAGTAAGATCGTCGGGCAAGCTCGCTCATTCGAGAAAACGCCCAAGCAAAGGGCGAGCTAGTTGATCTAAACGGAGTCTTCGCGATTACATTCTCCGTCCCGGTTCACCAGCCGGGTTTCGCAGATGTTGCCCGGGAGTTCCGGCGAAGACGAAGGGAGCGTCACTCCTACGCGCCAGAACGAACTACAGCGCCCACCTTCGCGGTCCGTTCCTTGACCTTTGGCAGTACATAGGGAGTTTGTAGACTGCCTTCTGGAAGGCTCTCACGCCTCTTGCAACCGCAATAAGGACAGAGGCAGAACGAAGGCGCCAGAAGCCGCCTGCAGTTTTTGCACACCCCGTCGGAAGAGTTCTTCAAGGGAACAACCCGCAGCACCTCTTCAAGGCTGGTCACACCCATATTCGCTTTTCGGATTGCATCCTCATGTAACAGCCTCATGCCCTTGCTGGTTGCCAAACCACGAATTTCCTCAGGTCCGGCACCGGCGCGGATTGCATCACCGATACCCTCGTTGAGGACCAGCATCTCGTAAACACCTACTCGGTCATGATAGCCGGTATATTGACAGGCCTTGCAGCCAACCGGAATGTACATCCTGTCTTGAATATCCTCAACCCCTGCGGCTAGCAGCCGCGCCTGATATTCCGGCGACACGGCCACTTCATCGCGGCAGGTACACAGCCGGCGGACCAGTCGCTGAGCTAAAATGGCGGTCACTGTCGAGGCAACCAAGAAGGGTGGAATGTTCAAATCAATTAAGCGTGTGACCGCGGAGATGCTATCCCGCGTATGCAGCGTAGAAAGAACCAAATGCCCCGTCTGGGCGGCGGTGAGGGCGATTTCCGCCGTTTCGGGATCGCGGATCTCGCCGACCATAATCACGTTTGGGTCCTGGCGCAGAATGGACCGCAAGCAACCGGCGAACGTGAGCCCCACTTTTTCATTCACTTGTACTTGGTTGATTCCCTCGAGCATGTACTCAACCGGATTCTCAACGGTAATGATGTTCAAAGCGCGCGAGCGGAGCATATTAAGAGTGGAGTAGAGCGTCGTCGTCTTGCCCGATCCAGTGGGCCCGGTAACCAACAGCGTCCCTTGCGACTGAGTGAGCATTTCGGTCAACGGATCGGAATGTTCCTTCCCAAGACCCAGCTCGAGAAACCCTACCTGTGCGGCACGCGTATGCAGCAGACGGATCACGATTTTTTCGCCGTAGGTTGTCGGCAGAGTGGATACGCGAAGGTCGCGTTTTTCCTGCCCCATCCGGACTAAAAATCGGCCGTCCTGAGGCAGCCTGCGCTCTGCGATATCCATATCGGCAAGGATTTTGATTCGCGAAATCAATGAATCTTGCAAGCGGGGCGGCACTTCCATGAAATCGCGAATGATGCCATCGACGCGGATGCGCACGACCGTGCCCATCGCTTGTGGATCCACGTGGATATCACTGGCCCTATTGCGCGTAGCCGCTGAAATGATGGCAGAAACCAGCCGAACCGCGGGTGTGGGCTGATTGCGCAGCTCGGCTTGAAACTCTTTTATCGCCTCTTGGTGCCTTTGCCGCGCGCTCGCAGTGAAAAACTCAATGTCAGAGAGCTCTTCATTGTTCACGATAGGAAGCGCTTCTTCTTCGGCGCGATCTGTCTCTGCATTCCTCGCAAGCGCGTAGTGCTGCTCGATAGCGGCGTAAATCTCAGACCGAAAACCAAGACAGGGGATGATGTCGAGTCCGGAGACGAAACGCAGCTCGTTCAAAGTGTGGAGGTTCTGTGGTTCCGCCATGATCGTGACAAGCTTATTGGCTTCTACGAGAACTGGGAGGGCGCAATATCGCTCCGCGAAACCGTGAGGAATGAGTTTAAGCGCCTCGCTGTCAATCGCTGCCGACCGGGGATCCACGTAACGGACGCGGGTGACCTCTTCCAAGGCGGCGACCAGGTCGCTCTTGGAAACCATGTTGCGCTCCAGGAGAAGCTCCCCGAGTAAGACAGACTTCCCAGTCTGTTCGTGGATCGCATTCAGCAGGTTGTGCCCGGAAATGTGCCCGCGTTCCCGCAGGATTTCTCCCAGCCGCTTCCTTCGCGAGTCTGTTTTGTCGCTATTGTTACCCGGAAACTGTCTCAATGGTAGATCGCCTCCTCGCGGCAATTCCTGCCCTCCGAAACCATAACTTGCTGAATTTCGTTCCTGCCCTGTTGCTGGTGGAACCGACGATAGGTTTTCTTGCGTTGCTCGGTAGATGCTGCCACTGTGACTGATTGGCTTCCCGCCTTGCGGCCGGAAAAAGACGAAGGTCTTGGCCCCCGCTCGTCGGACTCGTGTCTCTTGGCTAGTTTATCGGAGGGTCGCTTACCGAACCTGCCTTGCTTAGGTTGAAGCGCACCACAAAAGAATTGTCGGTGAAGAATCCGCGCTGCCCCGTTACCCCACGGTTGACGGTGTCGGCGACTATTGTGTAGCTGTGGATCACACCGCTTGCGTCCGGCGAGCCAGCCGTGTAGGTGAATATGTAGCCACTCTTGATGCCAGACGCGAGCACGGGATCAATCAGATCAGCGGCCTTAAGAGTGGGAGTCACAGCTGGCCCCAAGTCCGCCAGGGAGGCCGGGTAGCCGATGCCATACGTCGATGCATACGTGGCACAGGCGGTATTGAGGGACCGCAGAGAATGCACCGCCGACGCCTCGTTCGCAGTCATCCTGGCGTGAAGCATGCTGGAGATAGCGATCGTCGCAATCACTAGGATAATGGCCATGACAACCAGTAACTCGATGAGTGAAAAACCTTTTTGTCTGTGCATACATTCCACCTCCGACTATCAAGTCTTAAACCGCGGTAGTTTCACCGCTCTCTAGCATCTTGAGAGAGTGGATTATTGCTTGAGGTAGAGCTGGCGTCGATGGGTGGAAGGTTCCTTCTGTTTTAGGCCAAAGAATCTGGGTGGGAGGTACTACAAGTACTGTCAGCCTGCTACCGGACTACTAGGTCGGCTGCCCCGTGCTGTAAAGCTCCTCGCCCCTTTTCGACGTAGATTCAGGGAATGGTGGGCGACTAGGCGAACAATGAGAGAATCCCAAGCGTAGCCCAGGCGAATATAATACTGTTTGGGGACGGAGGCTTCCTGCGAGCTGGCGTAGTGTAGAAGCTCCGTGAGGCGATATCTCCTGATCGGCTTAATATAGAGCTTGTTTGCGCCGCTTTCAATCCAATGGCGGACCGGAACCCAATTGACGAATTGCCCGCCGGGGCACGAGCCCGACTTCGCAGAAGTGCGTGCCCAAAATGGGTTGCCCCAATGTTAGCAACGCTCAAGGAAGAACCCTTTACGCGCAAGGGATGGCTATTCGAGCCCAACCTGGATGGCGAGCGCTGCCTGGCATTGCGGTGCCGCGCCGATGTCCAGCTCCTGTCCCGCAATCAGGAGCGACTCAATGACACCTACCCTGAGCTGGTCAGGGCGTTCCGGAGCCAGAAGGCAGAACGCTTCGCGGTGGACGGCGAAATCGTCACATTCGAAGGTGACGTTACCAGCTTCTCAAAACTCCAACA
>Ga0209158_1001997_pt1 | contig 12984 bp, 13 predicted proteins | sample GraSoiAngelo_140_FD_185897 | JGI IMG/M metagenome (GOLD analysis project Ga0209158, IMG submission 185897) | Grasslands soil microbial communities from the Angelo Coastal Reserve, California, USA - 14_0929_12_30cm (SPAdes) (version 2) | ecosystem: Environmental > Terrestrial > Soil > Grasslands ...
CTTCCAACGCTAAGCTCCTCAATCCGGACATCAGCCTGATCGGCGATTTCATCGGCACAGCCGGGCGGAACACGGTTTCGCCATCGCGCTCGCTCGAACTCCACGAGTCCGAAGTCGGCATGCAGGCCATCATTGATCCCTACGCGCGCGCCGATGCCTTTATCTCCTTCGGCGAAGAAGGCGTGAACGTCGAGGAAGGTTACGTCACCTTTACTTCTCTCCCCGCCGGGCTCCTTTTGAAAGTGGGAAAAATGCGCGCCGAATTCGGCAAGGTCAACACCATCCACAATCATGCCTTGTCGTTCATCGACCGGCCGCTGGTGACCAACAATCTCGTCGGCGGCGAAGACGGCATCGACGATGCCGGCATTTCCCTTTCGCGCTTCCTGCCCGCCCCGAAAAACTGGTTCCTCCAGGGAACGGCCCAGGTTTTCCGAGGCGATTCGAGTGACGTTTTCACCGCCAACCGCCGCCAGGACGCCAGCGTTGTCGGCCATCTTCGCCTCTACCGCGACCTCGGCGAATCGACCAACATCGACCTCGGCGGTTCCTACGCTCGCGGCCACAACACCGCCGGCGTCGGCAGCACGATTTTTGACGCCGCGAATTTTTTGACCAACCTTTATTCTGCTGACGCCACTCTCCGTTGGAAGCCGCTCCGCCGCGCCATCTACCATTCTTTCCTGTTCCGCACTGAACTCTTCTGGAGCGCCCGCGACCAGCTTTCTCCGCTTAACGTTTTTCAGACCCAGCACGCTTTCGGCCTCTATTCCGATTCCGAATATCGCGTCAATCGCCGCTGGACTGTCGGTGGCCGTTTCGACCGCAGCGGCCGCGCCACCAACGCCAGCCTGACGGACACTGGTTTTTCCGGTATTCTCACCTATTGGCCCAGCGAGTTTAGCCAGATTCGTGGCCAGTATCGTTATGGCCATTTGTGGGACGTGCCCAACGATCGCTTCACCAACGCCAACGAGTTTCTGTTCCAGTTCTTATTCGTGATGGGAGCGCACGGTGCCCATCCGTTCTAGGCCCGTTTTGAGAAAGGTTTCTGAGATATCATGCGACGCACAAAAATGACTACTCGAATCAGCGCGCTGCTTGCTGCCTGCGCCCTCATCTGCACCCTCGTCAATCCTCCGGCGAGCCGAGCGGACAGCAAACTTCGTATCATGACGGCCACCACCGACCTCGCCGCCCTCGCGCAGGAAATTGGCGGCGAAAAAGTCGAAGTCGAATCCGTCGCCCGCGGCTACCAGGATCCCCATTTCGTTGAGGCCAAACCCAGCTTCCTTCTAAAACTCCGTCACGCCGATCTTCTTATCGTTGTCGGACTCGAGCTGGAAATCGGCTGGCTTCCTCCGCTCATCACCCAATCCACTAATCCGAAGATTCAAGTTGGCGCGCCGGGCTACTTTGACGCTTCCCGCTTTGCAAAAATACTCGAGATTCCCACGGGCCAAGTGACCCGTGCCGAGGGCGACGTTCATCCGCTCGGCAACCCGCACTATTGGCTTGATCCCGAGAACGGCCTGCGCATCGCCAAGGGCATTCAAAACAAGCTTTCCGAAATGCGTTCGAGTGACGCCGCCTATTTCGCACAGCGCTACGATTCCTTCGAGCAGCGCCTCAAGCAGGCCGACGAAAAATGGCTCGCCGAAATGAAACCGTACGCCGGCCGCAAGGTCGTCACCTATCACCGCTCCTGGCCCAATTTCGCCGAACACTTCGGCCTCAATGTCGTGGGTTACGTCGAACCCCGCCCCGGCATCCCCCCGAGCCCGCAGCACACCGTCGAGTTGATTGGCCAGATGAAGCGCGACGGCGTAAAGCTTATTCTTGTTGAGCCTTACTTCGACCTCAAAACTCCCAACGCCATCGCCCGCGACACCGGCGCGCAGGTCGTCGTCCTCATGCCTTCGGTCGGCGGGGAAAAAGAAATCACCGATTATTTCAAGCTGTTTGATTACGATATCGCGAAACTGAAGCAGGCCTTCGACGCAACGAAGTAACATTCAGGAGATCGCCGGATGGAAATTCTACCGTTCTTGCTCGCGCCTTTCGTCGCGAGCCTCATTCTCACCGGGATTCACGCGTATCTTGGTGTGCACGTCGTGGAGCGCGGCGTCATTTTTGTGGACCTCGCTCTCGCGCAAATCGCCGCGCTTGGCGCCACCGTTGCTGTCGTCGTCGGCATGGACCCGCATGGCCGCGCCGCGTACTGGATCAGCCTCGCGTTCACGTTCCTGGGCGCTGGAATCTTCGCCTTCGCTCGCTCGAGCAGAGGCCACATTCCCCAGGAAGCTTTCATCGGTATCGCTTACGCCGTTGCTTCCGCTACCGCCATTCTTCTGATGAGCAAAGCCACCGGCGAGACCGAGCACCTCAAGGACATGCTCGTTGGCAACATCCTCGCCGTCTCCTGGCCCGAAGTTCGCAAGACGGCTTTTCTCTACGGAGCCATCGGCATCTTTCACTTTATTTTTCGTAAGAAGTTTCTGACCATCTCGATGAACCACGGTAAGGCGGAAAAGTCGGGCCTCAACGTCCGCTTCTGGGACTTTCTGTTCTACGCCTCTTTTGGTTTTGTCGTGACGTCTTCCGTGGCCATCGCCGGCGTTTTGCTCGTCTTCTGTTACCTGATCGTTCCCAGCGTCGGGGCCATGCTTTTCGCCGACCGCATCGGCACGCGTCTCGCGATTGGCTGGACCATGGGCACGCTGGTTTCGGCGCTTGGCTGCTACCTCAGCGTGCAGCTTGATACGCCTACCGGCGCCACCATTGTCGTCACCTTCGGTGGCATTCTCGTGCTGATGTTCTTCCTGCACCTAATCGTGCACCACGGCCGCTCCGCCCATGAGCTGGAAGGCTCTGCCTCCGCTCGCAGGGAACTGGAAACGGTTTCTCCCTCCACGCGGCAGGCATAGTGCCTTAGAACAGCCAAGTTGTGGACGCTTGAACTACCAGTGCGGGTAGGTCCGCTTAATCCTACTTTGCTGGCTGTGCCGTCGGCGGCAAAATCCCGTTCAGCCGCAAATAAATCGCCTGTGTCGCGTAATGATCCGTCCAGCTGCCGCCTAGCGCCACCAGCGCGCCTCCCCGCGACATCGGCCGGTTGCCGAACATCACGAATTGCTCGCCTAGCTTCGAATCATCTACCTTCGCCAGCGCGGTCGTGCAAAACGCAAAGGAATCCTTCACCGCCGCCACTAGCTTGTCCTTCGAATCCGTCTCCGCAATTTTCACGTCCGGCGCCGCTTGCCCGGAAATCTTCGAGCAAAACGTATTGTTCGACTGCGCGATGTGCATCATCAAATGCCCAAACGAATTCATCTCCGGCGACGGTTTAAACGCATATTTTTCCATCGGCATGGCCTCCGCCGCGGCCACCATGTTCTTTTCATATCGCGCCACTCCCGCCTTCACGAATCCGCTCACGGGATTTGCCACCGGCGACATGTCCGGCGGCGCGCCCGCCGCCGGCGCCCCGTTTGCCGCCGGTGCCGCCTGTTGCGCAAACGCACTGCTCGCCACCATCAACACTGTCATCCCAGCCACCAACAAACTCATTCGTATTTTCATCGTCATTTCCTCCTCCAAGAAAACTCACGCAAAGAATACTGCCCGCCCTATCTTTAGGAAAGATTCTTCAGCGTCTTCTCGATCAGCCCGGCCGTCCCCGCATAAGGATCGCCCGGGCTGTCCCATTCCATCGAAAAATATCCTTTATAGCCGTGCTTTTTAGCAATCCCAAACGTCTTCGCCAAATCTACGTGCGCGACTTTGTCTTTCCCGTCGCCCACTTCGGTTTCTTTCACGTGAGAAATGTTGTACGCGAGTCCGAACATCCATTCGATTCCTTTGTACGCGTACTCGTCGTCGCGCGCCGCCAGCGTGTTCCCGAAATCCGGTAGCGCGTGCAGCCACTTGCTGCTCACTTTTTCAATCACCTTCACCAGGAAAAAAGGATCCTCGCTGACCGGGTTGTCGTTCTCCAGATTCACGATCACATTCTTCGCCGCGCCATACCCCGCCACGCGCCGTAAACTTTCCGCCGTCCGCTCGACGTCCGGTTTCGCATCCTTCGCTTGCGGGATATTCGTCCGCACGCTCGGCGAGCCAATAGCCACTGCCGCATCAATCCATTCTTTGCTGAACGCGATAGCGCTCTCCCGTTCCGCGCTGTCCGCGGCATAAGGGCTGTGCTCACCGTCCACGGCAATGTTCACCATCGCTCCGCCCGCCTTCTCCACCGCCGCGCGCAACTCCTCCAGGTACGCTTTCCCCAGCGAACGGAAATGCGCGCTCCACGGCTCGATCTTCTTGATGTTAAATTTCGCACTGACGTGCGCCGCGAACTCTTTCAACTCCATCTTGCCGCTGCCGGCGCTGTCTTCTCGCCCCGCGATGAAGTCCCGGAACGGGTACGACGCAATCGCAATTCGCTCCCGCGCCGCCGTCGGAAACTTCAAGCTCGGTCCCGCATCCGCTGCGAGTGCCGTCTCCATTCCCGCGAAGAGCCCCGGCCACACTCCCGCGCAAACAGCTGCGCCCGCCGCACCGGCAGCCTGCCCCAGAAATCGCCTTCGCGTCTTGATCGTCAAAGCCGCGCCAGTCTAGCAGACCGCTCCGCCTCCTGCTACCGGCTCACGCGCTGCCTCCTCAGTTTGAGTCCTCGCCGTCCCTGACATAGAATCTCCCCCTGTGCCGACGTTCGAATCGCGCGTCATCGCCTGAACCATGCCCGTTTCTCTTGAAAACTCGAAGCTCATCTACCGCGCGCTGAAAGCCTGCGGCATCCGGCTGCTCTCTGCTCTTCCGGAAACCTGGCTCGTCCACCTCATCCAAATTGCCGAAGACGATCCCGAAATGACCCTCGTCCGCCTCGCCAAGGAAGAAGAAGGCGTCGGCCTCTCCGCGGGCGCGCACTTTGCCGGCGTCAAGTCCGCCATGCTCATGCAGAATCACGGCTTTCTCGCCGCCATCAACGGCATCGTCTCTTTCGCGCACCTTTACAAAATCCCGCTGCTGATGCTCATCAGCTATCGCGGATCGTTTGGCGAGCGCGATCCCTGGCAAACGCAGGGCGGCAACGTCACCGAGCCGCTCCTTCGCGCCATGAACATCCCCTATTCTCTCCTCGACGCCTCCGCATCCGTTGAAAAGCGCATCGCGCAGGCTCACACTCTCGCCGAAAGCAGCCTCCAGCCCGTCGCCCTGCTCCTCACGCGCGACCTGATGTGGGAGGAATGATGCTGCGCATCGATTGCCTTCGCGCCATTTATTCCGATCTTGAAAAATGTCTGGTCGTCACCATCATGGGTGCGCTCCCGGCCGAGCTGCAATCGCTCGGCCATCGCCCGAATGTTTTCTACTTGCAACACGCTATGGGTCTCGCTTCATCGACCGGTCTCGGTCTCGCTCTCTGTCTGCCGCAGCAGAAAATCGCAGTCCTCGACGGCGACGGCTCGCTCCTCATGAACCTCGGTTCCTTGAGTACTCTCGCGCGTTACAAACCAAAAAATCTCGTTCACATTGTTTTTGACAACGAGAGCCTCCTCTCCGTCGGCGGATTTCCCACGGCCACGAGCACCGGCACTGATCTCGAAGGCATCGCTCGCGCCGCCGGCATCCCGCAAACCTGCACCGTTCGCACCGTCGACAATTTCGCCTCCGCCGCTCGCCGCGCCATCTCCGGCGAAGGTTTGCAAACCATCGTCGCTAAGGTCGAAGCCACGGGACCAAAGGCCTTCGTCACCGATCTGGGTCTGCTCGAAAACCGTTTCCAGTTCCGCCGCCATATCCAATCCCTCACCTCCAAACCCTAGCTGCCCTTCTGCGAAGGCTCGTCACCCCACCTCCGTCATCCTGAGCGAAGCCCGCCTTTTGCGCTCCGGATGGGTTTGCGGAGCGAAGGATCTCAACCCTTCCACACTTTCCCAGTAGCCCATTTCTGCGCAATACTCTCTGCTCACTCGTTGGGGGCCGTCATGTCTGAAACTCTTCTGCGCCTGGTCGAAGAACTCAATGCCGGCCGCTTGCGTGTCGTGGACCTCACCCTGCCGCTCAGCCACGCCACGCCTCTCATCCCTCTTCCTCCCCAATGGAACAACTCTCCACCCTTCACTCTCCGCGAATTGTCCCGCTACGACGCACGCGGCCCCGCCTGGTATTGGAACGCCTTCGAAACCGGCGAGCATACCGGTACCCATTTTGACGCCCCCGTGCACTGGGTCAGCGGCAAGGACTTGCCGGACTCCACCGTCGACCGCATCGCGCCGCGCAAATTCATCGGCCCGGCGTGCGTCATCGATGTCACGAAAGAAGTCGCTGCCAATCCGGATTTTCTGCTGACCTCTGCGCACATTCTCCAATGGGAATCCGCGCACGGCCGCATCCCGCCCGGCGCTTGGGTGCTCCTTCGCACCGGCTGGTCCAAGCGCACCGATCCCGCGGAATACATCAACCTCAAGGACGACGGCCCGCATACTCCGGGCTGGGCGAAAGAGTGCTCGCAATTCCTGGCCGGCGAGCGCGACGTTTTAGGAGTGGGAGTCGAGACGGTGGGCACCGACGCGGGGCAGGCCGCTAAGTTTGACCCGCCCTTTTCCAATCATTTCGTCATGCACGGCAGCGGAAAGTTCGGCCTCGCCAGCCTTTGCAATCTCGATCAGTTGCCGCCCACCGGCGCCGTCGTCATTGCCGCGCCGCTCAAAATCGTCGGCGGTTCCGGTAGCCCCCTTCGCGTCATCGCCATCATCCCGTAGTCATTTCCTGGAACGCCGGCATCGTGGCACAGCCACTCTTGGCTGTGCGCTTGCTTTTGTAGGGGCACGATACATCGTGCCCTTCTTCTCGCCTTCACGATATAGAATGGGAACAAGAAAGCCAGACTGGAGACCATCATGAAAAAAACGCTTCTTATGTTTCTGTTCTTATTCGCCGCCCGCCCCGCGTTCGCGCAGACCGCGCCCGAAGGGATCTGGCAAGGCTATGACGGCGAGTGGCGCCACGTGTCCAGCCAATTGCTCGCGCTTGCCGAAGCCACTCCCGAGGAAAAATTCTCCTGGCGTCCCGCGCCGGGCGTCCGCTCCACCAGCGAAGTCTTCATGCACATCGCTCTCGCGAATTTTTACCTGCTCAGCGTGACCGGCCCCAAAATGCCCGCCGACGCGAAAGAAGGCATGGAAAAGTCCGTCACCGCAAAAGCCGAGGTCATCAGCTGGCTCAAGCGCTCGCTCGACGCCGTCAAGCAGGCCCATGTGGCGGTCACTCCGAAGGACCTCGAGCGCAAGGTTCACATCGTCGATCGCGATGCCACCGTGGATGGCATGTACTTGCGCATCATCGTTCACGCCAACGAGCACATGGGCCAGCTCGTCGCTTACGCCCGTATGAGCGGCGTCGTCCCTCCCTGGTCCAAGTAGGGGAACGATATATCGTGCCCTTCCTTTCCCCGTGTAGCGCTGTCATCCTTGCCTGCGAGTCTTCTGTACCGCCGTTCTTCGTGCGGTTTTCCTAGCCTGTCATTTCGAGCGCAGCAGGCCGACTTTTTCTTCCCGCTTCGCTCCTGCGAAGCTGTCGGCCTGCGCAGGGAGACCTCCGCCCCTCCGAGCGTTTTTTGCGAGGAGAAATCTCTCTTCCTCTTTACTTCTCTCTGCGCACGCCACTCACCTCTTCACAAACAAAACGCAATAATCGCCCTCCGGCCAGTCATTCACAATCTTCTCCACCTGCAAACCCGCGGCGCTCAACTCCTCGACCACCACCTTCTGCGGGATGCCATGCCCTCCGCGGTTGCTCGGAACTCCTTCAACGGGGTCCAGCCCCGCGCGCGCCGGAAAATCGATAATCGCCAGCCGCCCTCCCGGCTTCAACGACCGCACCAGGTTGGCGTCAAACTCCGCCGGCTTGGTCAGGTGATGGTACACGCGCCTCAGGAAAATCGCGTCGCAGCACGCCGTCGGCAGATTCGTGTCCGCCTCTTTGCTCTCCACCACCACCACGTTCCCGAGCTTCCGTCTGGCGACTTCCTCCTTCAACTCCGCCACCTTCTTCGCATCAATCTCCGTCGCAAACACTTTTCCTGCCGCTCCCACACGTTCCACCGCCGCAAACGTGTACTTCCCGTCCCCCGCCCCAATGTCCGCCGCCACCGTTCCCGCCTTCCATCCCATCAACTCCGCCAGCCGCTTGACTTCCTCCGTCGCGTCCCCGCGCACCTGCGCCGCAAACACCACGGCCGCCGCGCACGCCAGCCCCGCCAGGTGAACCAGCCGCCTGCATGAAATTCCGCCACTGTGTAGTTTCGTCAAACCGTTCCAATCTAGCAGACGGAAGGGTCGCTTGCCGGCAAACCCTAAGGGGTCTTCAGCAGGAATCGGCCGTTCGTTGAAAACATAACAGGAGAATTCAAGGGTTTCGTGGCGTAGCGATTCAAGTTTTCACCCAATTGGCAAAGCCAAAAGAAGAATCAAGAATCGCTCGGGCCTCTGATCCAGCGTGTCGGGCAGGAGGCACGGGGCGGGACGATCCTCGACTTGTTGGGGGTTTGGTGTGTTCGCAAAGAAGCTGCTTAAGGTAAAAATCCAATTCCTGCCGGCTATTTGTTTTGCATTCTTGTTGAAGCTTCAGACGCCAAATCCTTTAGGTCACACCTAACAGATCGCCGGGTGATTTCTAAAGGCGATCCAACATTTCTTTTGATGAACGCGCTGAATAAGGAGGTCGAATCATGTTCAACATCATGCGCAAGATGAAAGTGTTCTCTTTTGGCCCGAGCGCTGTATTCGCGCTAGGAGTGATAATCGGGGTTTTGACTTTGGCTAAGCCTGCGATGGCGCAAACTCCCACATCATTCAATTCCGGCTGGTTCTGGCAGAACCCGTGGCCCCAGCCGGACAATCTCCATAGTGTGGTCACGCCGAACACCCAGACTATAGTCGCGGTAGGTGCCCTCGGCAGGTTCATCATGAGCACCGACGGCGGTGCAACGTGGACCGTTCAATCCCTTGGCAATTACGATCTGCTGAGTATCTCGTGTTCCGACGCCAATACGTGCACGGCCGTAGGAAACGATAATAGCGGTACGTTGGGGATCATTCTGCGGACCACGGATGGCGGTGCTACCTGGACAGTTCGGTCCACGGGCAATCATACTGGCCCGATTAGCGTCTCCTGCACTGACGTTAATACCTGCACGGTGGCAGGCAGCGGCAACAACATTCTGCGGACCACGGATGGCGGGGTCACTTGGAACCAGCAGTCCGTGGGACCTGCGATATCTTTTCTTGGTATCTCCTGCACTGATTTCAACACCTGCACGGTCGTGGCAGGAGGAAGTTTTAGCGACGGCTATATTCTGCGGACCACAGACGGCGGGGCCACGTGGACAACGGTGTACGCAAATCTCAGCAGTGCCTTTGTGACCGCGATATCTTGCGCCGACTCGAACACCTGCATGGCGGTGCAGGGTTACGGCATCCTTCAGACTACGGATGGCGGAGCCACCTGGGCATTCAGTTTCTGGCCATTGAGCCCCTCGTTGGGCATCTCCTGCACCGACTCCAACACGTGCACGGCAATAGGCAACGGCTCTATCGCCCGAACCACCGATGGCGGGGCTACCTGGAACGAGCAATCCTATGGAACGACCCGGGACTTTGATCTCGTAAGCATGTCATGTCCGGACTTGAGCTCATGTGCGGCCGTGGGAAGGCAAGGCGGCATCCTGCAAACCACCGATGGTGCCGCCACCTGGTTCCGGCTTGACCGGGCTGTCACCAGGGACGGTATACAAGGAGTGTCCTGCCCCGATGCCAATACGTGCACGGCTGTGGGACCACCGGGCTACGTTCTGAGGACTGGCGATGGCGGGGCCACGTGGAACCAACAGCCCGTCGGAACAACATTACAACTTAACGGAGTCTCCTGCACGGACGCCAATACGTGCACGGTGGTGGGAGGTGACTGCTGCTCAGGTAGCGCTGGTCCCATTTTACACACCACGGACGGCGGAGCCACTTGGACACAGCAATTCAGCGAAGCAACAAAGGGCTTTAACGGAGTCTCCTGCACGGATACCAATACTTGTACGGCTGTCGGGTATGGCTGCGGAGGGGCAACTTGCTCCTCAGTTATCCTGTGGACCACGGACGGAGGTGCCACTTGGACGCAAGCTCTCGAACTATCAGGTGGTACTCCCCGGAGGCTCATGAGCGTCTCCTGCGCCGACTCCAATACATGCACGACTGTGGGAGACTATCCCACAGGCCTTATCTTCAGAACCACGGACGGTGGGACCACTTGGACCGAACAATCTGCCACTGGCGGAGCGCGAGCGCTCTGGGGTGTCTCCTGCGCCGACGCCAGTACCTGCACCGCCGTTGGAACAAGTCTCATACACACCACCGATGGCGGCGCGACCTGGACACAATCAAGCGGTGTAGCTTTTGGCGTCTCCTGCCCCAACGTCAATACGTGTATAGCAGTACAGGGGATCGGCACTATACCGAGGGGCGACATTCTCCGAAGCACGGACGGCGGCGTCACCTGGACCCAGCAACTCGGCAACCTAAGCTCGCAGCTCTACGGCGTCTCCTGCACCGATGACAACAACACGTGCACGGTCGTGGGACAGTTTGGCGCCATCCTGCACACGAACACCGGCGGCGAACCGACCGCTCCTCAATGATGGCGCCGCAATGGTGTTCCAGTCCGGGTTGAAATAAGGAACAAGTGGGAGGGGGACCCTCAATCTCCCTCCCGTGTTTTTTCAAACAGCACAGCCGAAGGCAGCCGCTCGCCATCCCGATCGGCGACAGGCGCATTTCTGCCGTAGGACTCGATCTCGCCATCTGAATTGCCGCCACATTTCCCACGGTTCATTCGAATGATGATCCAAGACATACTTGACAACTGCATTATGTCTGTGGTATCATAGTTTTTGATAGTCAGCCGCCAACTCGCTCGATTCGTTTTACCCCGCACTTCCCGTAGACGCCTCCGTACTCAGTCTCTGCCTAGCCTGCGCCAGCGTCAGCCTATGCCCCTGTTTGGCCTGAGTGCCGACCGCCCCTTGGCGGTCCTACCGGGGACGTTCCGATCGAAGATCTCGGCCCTGTCGGGATCCGGTCGGAAAAAGCATCGGAAAAGCCCACATTCTGCACAATTTTGGTGCAATCTAAGTCTTTTAGATGCAACACTATGCGAACCCCCGCGTATGTGTTGCAAACAAAGAGCTTACACAATATCTAAGTCCTTTAAATGCAACATTTACAGAAAACTCGGGGGGTGGGTCCTCCGTGCCTTTCCTTACTCCCTTACTTCGTTACCTCGTCTCATCAGCGGACGGGAAGAGAGTTGTCGCTATAATGGACTCCCATTTCCAAAGGAGCTCCTGCTCATGCGCTATCGCAAGTTCGGCCGCACCGGATGGAACGTCAGTGAAATTGGTTACGGCATGTGGGGACTCGCCGGCTGGACCGGCTCCGACGACGCCGAATCGCTCGACGCTCTCCAGCGCGCCGTCGATCTCGGCTGCAATTTCTTCGACACCGCGTGGGCCTACGGCGACGGCCGCAGCGAACAAATCCTCGGAAAAGTTTTGCGCGACAACGCCGTCAAAAAACTGTACGTCGCCACGAAAATTCCGCCCAAGAATCGCCAATGGCCCAGCCGCCGCGATTTCACTCTCGATGATTGCTTTCCGCCGGACTACATCGAAGAGTACGTCAACAAAAGTCTCGCCAATCTCGGCGTTGAAAAACTCGACCTCATCCAGTTTCACACTTGGGAGGACCGCTGGCTCAACGACGAACGCCTTCCGCGTGCCGTGGAAAAGTTGCGCTCGACCGGCAAAGCCGAAGCCGTCGGCGTCAGCGTCAATCGCTGGGAGCCGTGCAACGGCATTCGCGCCGTGCTTGAAGGCGTCGCCGACGCTGTGCAAGTCATCTACAACATTTTCGACCAGAATCCCGAAGACGCGCTTTTCCCCATCTGCCGCATGAAAAACGTCGCCATCATTGCCCGCGTTCCATTCGATGAAGGCACACTCACCGGCACGCTGACCGTGGACAGCAAGTGGCCAAAAGGCGATTGGCGCAACACTTATTTTGTCCCGGAAAATTTGAAGAACAGCGTGGCCCGCGCCGAAGCGCTTCGCCCGCTCGTTCCCGCGGGCAACTCCATGGCGCAAATGGCGCTGCGCTTCATCCTGAATAATCCCGACGTCAGCACCATCATTCCCGGCATGCGCAAACGCCGCAACGTCGAGGCCAACATCGCCACCAGCGACCAGGGCCCTCTCCCCGCCGCCCTCCACAAACAACTCCGCGCCCACCGCTGGGACCGCAACCCAACAAGCTGGAGCCAATGAAAAACCGCGCCAACTCGCACACTGTCATTCCGAGCGAAGCGAGGAATCTTTCTTCAATTTCTTTGGGAGTTATTTTGAACGATCACAATACTGCTTCACGCGGTTTGTTTCAGGGCGCGCTCGACGAGCGTCAGGCAACGCTCGGCTTGTTCGCGCATCAACTGTTCATGATCGCCGCGATCGCGCTGCAGGCCGTGGAGTTCGTCGGCAATCGCCAGCGCCGCCAGCACCGCGACTTTTTGCGTGTCCACGGTCTTCGTTACGTCGGCGATGTCGTGCATTTTTTCGTCCACGTACTTCGCGAGCTTCTGCACGTACTTCCCATCCAGCTCTCCCTGGATGGAATACACTTGCCCGAAAATTTGTACTTTTATCGGCCCGCTCATGTTTCTCTATGCGTGAAGATAACATAAATCGTGTGAGTCCAGTATGTCGCAAGTGGCTTTCAGTCGCAGGGGCACGATATATCGTGCCCCTGCGGTTTTCAAACTTATTGGTTATGAATAGACTAAAAGAAAATCTAACTGGCGCGGCGTTGCGCCCCAAGAGTTTTTTCGAGAGCGGAAATGATTTTGCCGCTGAAATCGCCGATTTGCGCTTCGGTCAGC
>Ga0209158_1002004_pt1 | contig 12955 bp, 9 predicted proteins | sample GraSoiAngelo_140_FD_185897 | JGI IMG/M metagenome (GOLD analysis project Ga0209158, IMG submission 185897) | Grasslands soil microbial communities from the Angelo Coastal Reserve, California, USA - 14_0929_12_30cm (SPAdes) (version 2) | ecosystem: Environmental > Terrestrial > Soil > Grasslands ...
CATGATCAGCGCGATGCCGAAGAGGCAGCCCATCAGCACCAGTCCCCAGGCCATCTCGCCAGCGACAATGCCCTTCGCCAGCACGGCCATCAAACCGGCCTGCGGCGCCGGCAGGCTGCGGCTGCCGATGGTATAGGTGTGGTGCAGCGCCAGAATTGGCCACATCAAGAAAAACGCCAGCACGGAGACGCTGATAATTTCGGCCACTTCCATCTTCCACGGCGTGCCGCCGAGCAGGTAGCCGGCCTTGAGGTCCTGAATCAGGCTGCCGGAGACCGAACAGGCGATGCACACCACTGAGGCCACGCCCAGCACGGCCGCTACGCCCGCCAGCCCGCGCACACCGACCCCCACCATCAGCAACGCCGCCACAACCAGAGCGGACAACGTCAATCCGGAGGTGGGCTGGTTGCTGCTGCCGATCAAGCCCACGAGGTAGCCACCCACCGCGGACAGCACAAAGCCGGTGACCGTCATGACTAACGCAGCCAGCACCGCGGCACCGACCTGGCCGGTGAACCGGTAGTAGATCAGCCCAATGGGTATCACCAAAGCGACAACCGAGATCACAATCCAGCGCAGCGGGATGTCCCGGTCGAGCCGGCTGGTGAACGCTGCCGAACCCGAACGCCCGGTGGAGGCCATGGCGCCGCGCACTGAGGCGAGTAGCGACTCGCGCATCGAGTAAAGCGTGTACACGGCGGAGACCAGCATGGTACCGACCGCAATAGGACGGACGACGTTGAACCAAACGTTTTGGCTGATAGCGTCCCAGGGCACCGGTACACCGGCTGGCGCCCCCAGCCGGCGCGGCAAGTCCGGATCAATGAAAAGCACCAACGGAATCAGCACCCACCAGGCAAACACCGTGCCGGAAAAGTTGATGGCTGCCAAGCGAGGCCCTACGATGTAGCCAATACCCATCAGCGCTGGCGAGGCCAGCGGGGTCGCATAAGGCATGGCGCCGGTATGAGCCACGTCACCCACCGTCGGAGACGAGTCAAAGCGTCGGATGACCACGCGGGGCAGCTCCAGGAAGCCGTTGATGGATTCACGGAAGAGCGTGAAGCCACGGCTGTTGGTGAAAAACTGCAACACCGCGCCCAGGCCCATCGCCCCGAAAACATACCGCGGGGCCTCCGTCGTGCCGTGCTGGCCTGCCTTCACCACTTCCACGCAGGCAGTGGCCTCAGGAAATGGAAGATCGGAATCCACGCACAGCGGTCGCCGCAGCACGATGATGAAGAAGATCCCCAGCAGGCCGCCCGCGAGCATCAGCCACGCCGCATCCCAGAAGTGCGTGCTGAGGTCCGGCCAAACTCCGCCAAGCAGAAAAGCGGGGACGGTGAAAGCCACGCCGGCCACCAGCGCCTCTCCGACTGATGCGGCTGTGCGCGTGATGTTCTGTTCAAGCACGCCGCCTCGGAAAAACGGCAGCCGGAACGCGGCGATAGCGATCACGGCCGCCGGAATTGTCGCAGCAATGGTCTGGCCTGCGCGCATCGCCAGATAGGCGTTGGCCGCGCCAAACAGCGCAGACAGAGCAACTCCCAGAAGCACTGCCTTAAGCGTCATCTCCGGATCGGTGGATTCAGCAGGGACGTAAGGCTTGAACTCTTTGCTCATGCTCTCACTGACTCCTCAGCAGCTCGCGCAAGAAGCTCGAATGTGGGTCCGGAAGATTCGGCACAGGACCCCTGCGCCAGTGAACAGGGGCGATTCGGAAAATCAAAGGGGCAAGACTCTTCCCTGCTCCGCGAGGCGCGCGCGAACGTCTCATGCGGTCACGTCCAGTGCGGGGATCAGTTCATCCAGCAGGCGGAAATTTCGCAGGAAAGGATCGCTGGTGGATTCAAACTCGGCCCAAGGGCCGAAAAACGCCACGCGGCCTTCGTGCAGGAAAACAACCCGGTCGGCCAGCTTTTTGGCCAGATGGGTATCGTGCGTGACCACCACCGAGGTCTTGCGGAATTTCTCCTTGAGCTTCAGGATCAGGTCGCCAGTGTGCGCGGCCATCAGCGGGTCCACCATCGTTGTCGGTTCGTCGAAGAGAATCGCCTCAGGGTCTTGCGCGAGCGCTCGCGCGATAGCCACTGCGCGCTTGGTGCCGGTGCTCAGCTCAGCGGGTAGCTTATCGGCAAACTCCGTCACTTCGAGCATCTCCTCGAGTTCCCGCACGCGCGCTTCGATTTGATCGGGATCGAGGTCGGGGCGGTTCTCGAGCGGGAACGCAATGTTCTCTGCCACGGTCAGCGAGTCAAATAGCGCGCCGGACTGAAACACCATAGTCACTTTGCGCCGGATCTCCGCGAGTTGCTCCTCGCTCCAATCGGTGATGTCTTCCCCGGCGACGATTACGCGTCCCTCATCAGGCTTCAGAAAACCCATGATGTGTTTCAGCGTGACGGACTTGCCCACTCCGCTGCGGCCCATGATGACGCAGGTCTCGCCTCGATCCACGAAGAAGCTTACATCGTCAAGCACAAGGTGATCGTCAAACGCCTTCGAGACGCCGCGGAACTCAATGTAGTGCTCGCTCACCTCACCGCTTCTCCCACAAAAATCGCAGGCTTTCCAATCCTTTATCCGCAAAGGCAGCAACGCTTGTCCTGCGATAAGCTCACATTCTTGAATAGGCTTGCAGCGGAATCAAACCCTTTCCGCCTCAACTGTGACACGTCCCCCATCTTTTTTCGGCGAAGGTCAAGACAATTGCCAGGTGTAGCAAAAAGGCGACACTCTACTAATAGATTGAAAACAGGATGCTTAGTGTCTGGCGTACTATCTTACGTAGCTTCCTGGCTGTCCCTGGATATCCCGCATCCCATCCCGGTAATGGCTTGACATGCAGGGCCTTTCTGACTATATTAGCGCTCGCTTCAGAGGAGTGCTAGCAACAACCAGCACTACCGGTGATACTCCCAATTATGGAATGGAGGCGAATCAACAATGGCAGTCAATGTTACACCGCTGCATGACCGTGTGTTGATCAGGCGGGTTGAGGAAAAGGAGACCGTGAAGGGCGGCATCATCATCCCCGACACGGCCAAGGAGAAATCCCAGGAGGGCGAGGTGATCGCCGTGGGCTCCGGCAAGTTCGAGAAAGGCGAACGTATCCCGCTCGACGTCAAATCCGGCGACCGCGTTCTTTTCGGCAAGTATAGCGGCACCGACATCAAAATCGAAGACCAGGAATACCTCATCCTTCGCGAGGAAGAGATCCTGGCCAAGCTCGGCGGGACCGCCAAGGCGGCGTCCGGCAAGAAGTAGTTTTCCCCGGAAGCGCTGCAGTTCTGAATCTTCGGGGCGAAGATAGAAAGAGACCGAGATATTCAAACTAGGGAGGAGGACGAAGCACCATGGCAAAGCAAATTGTGACTGGTGAGAACTCGCGCCAGTCGATCCTGCGCGGCGTCAACATTCTGGCGGACGCCGTGAAGATCACGCTGGGCCCCAAGGGCCGCAATGCGGTGATCGAGAAGAAGTTCGGCGCGCCGGTCATCACCAAAGACGGCGTGACCGTGGCCAAGGAAATCGAACTGCAAGACCCGCTCGAGAACATGGGCGCGCAGATGGTGCGCGAGGTGGCGTCGAAGACCTCGGACGTGGCCGGGGACGGCACCACTACGGCGACCGTGCTGGCCCAGGCCATCTTCCGCGAGGGCGTGAAGACGGTGGCCGCCGGCGCCAGCCCGATGGCCCTCAAGCGCGGCATCGAGAAGGCGGTCGAAGTTGCGGTAGAAGAGATCAAGAAGTTCCACCGCGACGTCAAGGGGGAAATGATCGCGCAGGTGGGCACCATCAGCGCCAACAACGACAAGCAGATTGGCAACATCATCGCCGAGGCCATGAAGAAGGTGGGCAAGGACGGCGTCATCACGGTCGAGGAGTCCAAGACCATGGAGACGTCGCTCGAGGTGGTCGAAGGCATGCAGTTCGACCGCGGCTACCTTTCGCCCTACTTCGTCACCGACCCGGAGCGGATGGAGTGCGTGCTGGAGGACGTGCGCATCCTGATACACGAGAAAAAGATCAGCTCGATGAAGGACCTGCTGCCTTTGCTCGAACAGATCGCCAAGATGGGGAAGCCCCTGCTGATCATCGCCGAGGATGTGGAGGGTGAAGCGCTGGCCACGCTGGTGGTCAACAAGCTGCGCGGCACCCTGCAGTGCGCGGCGGTGAAGGCCCCGGGCTTTGGCGACCGCCGCAAGGCTATGCTCGAGGACATCGCCACCCTCACCGGCGGCAAGGCCGTCACCGAGGACCTGGGCATCAAGCTGGAGAACGTAAAGATCGAGGACCTGGGCCGGGCCAAGAAGGTGACCATCGACAAGGACAACACCACCATCGTGGAGGGCGCCGGGAAGACCAGCGAGATCGAGGGCCGGGTCAAGCAGATTCGCGCCCAGATCGAAGAGACCACCTCCGACTACGATAAGGAAAAGCTCCAGGAGCGTTTGGCCAAGCTGGTAGGCGGTGTGGCGGTGATCAAGGTGGGGGCGGCGACCGAGACCGAGCTGAAAGAAAAGAAAGCCCGCGTCGAGGACGCCATGCATGCCACCCGCGCCGCAGTCGAGGAAGGCATCGTGCCGGGCGGCGGAGTGTCCCTGCTGCGCTGCATCCCCGCGCTCGACAGGCTCAAGCTGCATGACGATGAGGCGATCGGCGTCAACATCGTCAAGCGGGCGCTGGAAGAGCCGTTGCGCCAGATCGCGCAGAACGCCGGTCACGAAGGCGCGGTGGTGGCGGGCCGCGTGCGCGAGTCCAAGGATGAGAATTTCGGCTTCGACGCGGAGACCGGCGAGTTCACCGACCTGGTCAAGGCCGGTGTGATCGACCCGGCCAAGGTCACGCGTTTGGCGTTGCAGAACGCCGCCTCTATCGCCGCCCTGATGCTGACCACCGAGGCCTTGGTGGCCGAGATCAAGGAAGATGAGAAGAAAGCGGGGGCGGCCGCCGGAGGAGGTCACGCCGGTATGGGCGGGATGTACTAAACCGAGTGCCTCCGCAGGCTACGAGCCGGCGGAATAGTTTGAAAACAGGGGCGTTCCGAATCCGGGACGCCCCTTCTCATTTCTTGGCTGCTGCAGGCCAGAGGTCCGTGGTACATCCGCAAGTGCGGCTATCCTGTGGCTTGCTCCGGGTTAGCGGTTCCGATATAGTCACTCCGATCGCCCTCTAATCCTTTCACAGGAGTACGATTACGATGCCGGGAATTTTACTCCACCTTCTGGGAAGCTGAGATGCCCAAAGAACCGATCGAGTTCTCAACCGTCGAAGAAGCCGCCGAGGAGATCCGCCAAGGCCGCATGATCGTCCTGGTCGATGACGAAGACCGGGAAAACGAGGGCGATCTAACCATCGCGGCGGAGAAGATCACACCGGAAGCGATCAACTTCATGGCCAAGTATGGCCGGGGGTTGATCTGCCTGGCACTGACCGAGCAGCGCTGCGACGAGCTGCACCTGCCGCTGATTTCGCCGCACAACACTTCGGCGCACGGCACCGCGTTCTGCGAATCGATTGACGCGCGGCGCGGCACCACCACCGGCATCAGCGCCTCCGACCGCGCCATCACTATCCTCGCCGCCATCGACCCGCAGACGCGCCCGGCGGATCTCGCCCGGCCGGGCCATGTGTTCCCGCTCCGCGCCCGACGCGGCGGCGTGCTGGTTCGGGCCGGGCAGACGGAAGCCTCAGTGGACTTGGCGCGCATCGCCGGCCTCACCCCCGCTGGGGTGATCTGCGAAATCATGAACGACGACGGCACGATGGCGCGTGTGCCACAACTGGCGGAATTCTGCCGGCTGCACGGGCTGAAGATGGTCACCACCGCCGAGCTGATCCGCTACCGCATGCAGCACGAGCGCTACGTTCGCCGGCTGGCGGAAGCGAACCTGCCCACCCGCTACGGCCACTTCCGCATGATCGCCTACACCAGCGATGTGGACAGCGAGCAGCACATCGCGCTGGTTCGCGGCGACCTGGCGGGAGTACCGCCGCCGTTGGTGCGTGTCCATTCGCACTGCCTGACCGGTGATGTGTTCGGCGCCACCACCTGTGATTGTCACGAGATCATTGCGCGGTCGCTCGAGGCAATCGTGGCCGAAGATCGCGGGGTCTTCGTCTACCTGCACCATACCGGTCGCGGCTTCGCCATCGAATCGGCCCCTGCCGACGCTGGCGAGTTGCCGCGAATTCTCTACCACTCCCGCGGCCAGCTCGACCGCGATCTCGCCCGGCAGCGCCTGGTGCAGCGCGAAAGCGGCATCGGCGCGCAGATTCTGAGCGACCTGGGATTGACCGGTATCCGCGTGCTGACGAATCACCCGCGAAAGGTTGTGGCGCTGGAAGGCTACGGCATCACTATTGCCGACCAGGTGCCTATCCCGCTCCAGTCAGCGATGTCCACCCACCAAGTCCTGTAAGAGGAGAATTTGCCAACTCTCATGGTCCGTTCGCAGTTAAGCGCAATCGGTTTTCCACGCTGTTCGATTTGCAATTTCAAACTCTGAGTGTGCCCCCCGGTATGGCCGACGGACACCTCCGCGGCCTCCTTTTCAACAAAGACCGGTCAAGTGCGAAGGCTCCCACCCTCCCCGACGCACAACGTCGGGGAGGATGGGGCACCCGCGGATTATCTCTAAAGAGGTTCATCGTGAACGGGTGCCCCATCCTCGCCCCGAGCCTGTCGATGGACGGAATCGACGGACGAGAGGTCGGGGCGAGGGTGGGGTTGCTAGCGATATGACCGACAATGACCGGTCGAGAGCGAAGGCTCCCCTGGAACTGGCTCTTTCCTACTCTCTCGCCCTCACCGCTTTTTGCCCGGGTTGCCTTGGACGGTGACGTAGGGCCGCAGCTTCTCGAGCCGGGCTCTGGTGATGCCGCGGATGACGAGCAAGTCTTCGACGCGGCGAAATGGCCCGCTCTTTTCGCGGAAGTGCACTATGGCTTTCGCCCTGGTGGGACCAATTCCAGGCAACTGCTGAAGTTCTTCGAAGGTGGCGGTGTTCAGGTCAAGCGGTTTCGCGGGAGGCTGCTTCTTGCCCTGCCCCGCCGCCGCAAACACAAGCGCACAGCAGAGAATCGCGGCGACTGTGCAGAGGTACCGATTTATCGGGTTCACGGCTTCCTGCTTTCTTGCCGCCCCTAACTTTCTTGACCTCCTCGCCTCGTCTACTTCCCTTGCTTCCTCAGCCCGCTTCGCCTCCCTGGAGCCTGTTCCCTTGCGCATCGAACACTTCAAACTCGCCAAATAGCGCGGCCTGCTCGGCCAGCTCATTGCGATCGCCCACGAGGACGATCCGGGCGTTCGCGGAGTCGAAATACTTGCGCGCTGCGGCGAGCACGTCGTCCGCGGTGAGCGCGCGGATCTTCTCGCGGTAGGTCTCCAGGTAGTCCTCTGGCAACTCATTCAGGTAAACCGTGGCAAGCTGGGCGGCGAGCCCGTCCTGGGTGCCCAGGCCAAGCGAGAAAACGCCGCTCAGGTAGTTCCGCGCGTCGGTTAGCTCCTCCTCGCCGACAGGGAGTGCTCTCATGCGATCCAGCTCGTAGAAGATCTCTGCCAGGGTAGCAGCGGCCACGGCGTTGCGCACGGCGGCGTGGATGCTGAAGTAGCCGTGTTGGCGCAGGGCATGCACGGTGCTGCGCGGGCTGTAGGTGTACCCTTTCTGCTCCCGAATGTTCATCACCAGGCGCGAGTTGAAGGCTCCACCATAAAGCGAATTGGCCAGACTGAGCCGCAACCAGTCCGGGTGGCGTCGCGTGATGGCGCGGTTGCCCACCAGAATCTGTGTTTGCACCGTGTCCGCCAAATGAACCAGGTACACGTGGCGACCGCACGTCTCCGGTAGCGGGGGATTCTCCGGCTCGGCGGGCTTCCCGGCTGGCCAGTTGTCAAACGCCCTTTCGATCTGCTCGACCATATTCTCAGCGGTGAAATCTCCCACCCCCACCAACAGCGCGTTGCCCGGCCGGTAGTGTTCTCCGTAAAACTCGACCAGTTGCTCCCGCCGGTAGCTCTCCACCTGTGCTTCGGTCGGAGCCACCAGCGCATACGGATGCTGGCCAAAGAGCACCTTGCGCAGCCGCTCGCCCGCCAAGAAGCCGGGCGTAGTGCGCTCGATCCGCAGCTCTTCGAGCCGCTGCCGCCGTTCCCGCTCGAACTCGTCGGGCGGGAACGACGCGTTCCGGGCCAACTCAGCCACCAACTCGAGCAAGCCCTTAGTGAACTCGGTCAGTCCGGAAAATGAGATTGCGCTGGTGTCCGCTCCCGCGCTAGTGCCCAGATCGGCCCCCATTCGCCGGAGGTCTTCTTCGATTTGCCGGCTCGAACGCGAAACGGTTCCCGTCCGCACGACCGCCGCGGTCATTTCCGCCAGGCCCGGCGCTTGCCGCGCTGTGACGGCATTGCCACTGCGAAAATAAAGCTCCGCAGTGAACTTGGGAATGGCGTGCGATTCGACCAGGACCACTTGAAGCCCGTTGGCCAGGGTACGCCGCGTGCGTCGCGGCCAGATCACCGGCCGTTCCGGCCCCAGTGCGGGAACGTGAGCGCGCAGGTCCGACGTGAGGACGGAGCTCATCGCGCCGCCCCTTTCGCGACGGGCCGGCGAATCACAATTGCGCGGTTACGCGGCACCAAGTATTTCTGCGCGGCCGCCTGCACCTGGGCCGGCGTAACCTCCAGGAAGCCTTCCAGGATCGTGTTCACTAATTGCGGGTCGCGGTCGAATAGCGCGAAGCAAGCGAGACAATGCATCAGGCCGTAACGCGGCATGTACCCTCCCCGGCCGCCCTCCAATTGCGAGTAGTAGTCCGACCTAAACTTCACTTTCACCTGCTCGAGCTCCTCGGCGCTAATACCCTGCTGCTGCAACTCGCCAACCGCCTCGTCGAATACGGCGAGGGTCTGGTCGGCGCTGAACTCCGGCTTGTGCAGGATGCGCGTGACCATTTGCGTTGGGCCGTTGTAGTCGAAGATGTCGCCCATCGGATAGTGGATGCCGCCCGAAGTATCCACCGCCACCTGCTTCTCCAGGACCAGCCGGCGGTACACGCGTCCGGCGCGGCCGCCGTGCAGCGCCTGGTCGAGCATTGCCGCGGCGTGCCAGTCGGGAGTGCGGCGCTGCGGCGCGTGGTAGCCGACGGCAAGGGCCGGCAGCGTGCCGAATTTCTCTTCCACCACGCCGCGGCGCTCCTCGCTTTGCGGTGGCTCGCTGACGTCGGCAGGCTTCGGCGGCGGGCCCGAGGGGATGTCCTGGAAATACCGCTCCGCCAGCGCAAAGCCTTCGTCGGGCTGGACGTCTCCGAGGATCAGCAGCACGGCGTTAGACGGCGCATAGTAAGTCTTGAAGAAGGCCTGCACGTCGTCGAGCGTCGCGGCATCGAGGTCCGCAAAGTCGCCGTAAAAATTGTGCGCGTTGTGCCAGTTGCGGTAGGCCACCGGCGGCAGGTCGAGCCATGGAAAGCCGCCGTAAGGTTGGTTGAGCACGTTGACGCGAACTTCCTCTTTGACGACGTCGCGCTGGTTGCGGAGGTTTTCCTCGTCCACCTTGAGGGCGCGCATGCGGTCAGCCTCGAGCCACAACAGGCGCTCGAGCGCGTTCGAGGGCACGGCCTCGAAGTAGTTGGTCACATCATAGTGGGTGGAACCGTTCAGCACACCGCCCGAGGAGTTGATCAACTTGATGTGCATCATCTTGCCGGCGTTGGCCGAACCCTGGAACATCATGTGCTCGAACAGGTGCGCGAACCCGCTGCGCCCGCGAGGCTCCAGGCGAAAGCCGATGTTGTAATACACGCCCACGGTCACCACCGGCGCCGCAGCGTCCGGCGCAACTACCACTCGCAGGTCGTTTCCCAGCGTCGTGGTCTCAATGGGAATCTGTAATCTGGCCAATGAGTTTCTCTCCCAGAAGCCCGTTCATTCCTGCGTCTACTTTATAGGAAACTTGCAAAATCATACTACGTCAGGAAGCCAGCGACATCTCATGGATGGCATGACCTGTGTCGCACGGGGAAACAAACGCAGCCTCAGGCTAAACGCCCCTTCGGCAAACAAAGCCCCGAGCCATTATGCCCCGGCTTCCAGAACTTTCGCCAGCCTCCGGAGCGCCCCGCGAGGATTGCGCGCCAGCACCGCAGCGCTCAGGCGCGACAGCGCGGCGTACGCTTCGCCGTATTCCCGCGGAAAACTCTGCAGCGCCGCGACGTGCTTCGCCACGGTGGCATAGTCCCCCCGCGAAACCGGTCCGGTCCAGGACGATCCTGGCCCCAGCCGCTCGAAATTCTCGAGCGTCTGGCGCACCAGTGGCAGCAAGGCGCGCACCGCCTGCCGCCGTGAGAAACCCACTGCCATCAAGATGCGCGTCGCCGCCTCCATGATGCCCAACACGTGCCCCGCCGCCATGGCCCCGGCGGCATGATATGCCGGCTTGCTTCGCGCATCCAGCCGCACAGTGACTCCTCCCAGCTCCCGCGCCATGCGCCGGGCCATGCCCAGCGCCGTGGCCGTGCCTTCGATGGCGAAGATCCTCCCCTCGAGCTGCGGCGCCGCTCGCGGGCTGAAGGTTTGCAAGGGGTGCAGCGACCCGGTAGCTGCGCCACACCGCTCGAGCGGCGCAAGGGCCGCGCGATCGAGCGCACCGCTGGCGTGCAGCACTACTTTGCCGCGCCACTCTTCCCCGCCCATGCGCGCCAGTCTCGCCGCCACGCGCCGGATCGCACCATCCGGCGTGGCGATTAAGACCACGTCCGCGCCCAGAACCTGCCGCGTCAGGCCGGCATGAGGTCGGCCGGCGCCGATGGCCCGCACCGCCGCGCGCGCGGTTGCTCTTGCTTGTGTCACCACCGCACCGATGCGCCAGCCGAGTTGGTGCAGCCGGTTTCCAAGCACCCGTCCCACGCGGCCCGCGCCGACGATGGCAAGCGTCACCGGCATCTCGTGTGCTAGCATAGCGTGTTTACTGTTTTGTGTTTCGGGAAAAATCGGCATTGCACTTATTTTGGGCAGCGCTGTTCGGGATCATCGGACTCTTCTGGCTTGTGCAGGCCCTCCGCGTCGTTCCCGGGATCAGCCGGCTCCCTCGGCTCACCGATGTCACCCCCGCTCTTGAGCGGAGCTGTCCCAGAATCGCGGTGCTCTTTGCGGCCCGCGACGAAGCCGAAAAGCTCCCCCAGGCCCTCGCCACCTTGCTCGCGCAGGACTATCCGGACTATGAAGTTGTTGCCGCCAATGACCGCTCCCGAGATGCCACGCCGAAAATTCTCGAAGAGTTCGCCCGCGCAAACCATCATCTGAAAGTAGTTCACCTCAGCGAACTCCCGCCCGGCTGGCTGGGCAAGCCGCACGCGCTCTGGCAGGCCTACCGGCACGCGCGCGGGGATTGGCTGGTCTTTACGGACGCCGATGTGCGCTTCGCTCCCGACTTGCTTCGCCGCGCTGTGGCCCTCACGCAAGCCAGGGGCTGGGACCATCTCTCCCTCGTGGTCGAACTGGATCTAGAGGGCTTCTGGGAAAAAGTGGCCGTGAATTACTTTGGCCTAGGCTTTGTTTTCGGCGCGGAACCCTGGCAGGCCCACAATCCAAAATCGCGTTCCTACGTTGGCGTGGGCGCTTTCCAGCTCCTTCGCCGCTCTACCTACGAGGCCATCGGCACGCACCGGCGCCTGGCGATGGAAGTTGTGGATGACATGAAGCTGGGCAAGTTGGTCAAGCTCGGCGGCTTTCGCTCCGGCGTGGCATTCAGTGGGCCGCTGGTGCGGGTGCGCTGGCACAGCGGCTTGCGCAACCTGATCCGCGGCGTGACCAAGAATCTGTTCGCAGGCTGCGGATACCGCTTGAGCTGGGCTTTGGGCGGCATCACCGCCGCATTCCTCATCAGCATTCTTCCGTTTCTCGGGGTAGTTTTCGCCTCTGGCTGGGCGCGGGCGCTGGCAGGTGTCGCCGCCCTGCTCGCCATCGCCCTGCATGCTTACCTAATCTGGCCCACTCCGGTCTCACCGCTCTATGCGCTGACGCAGCCGCTGGGCGCGCTGATTTTCTGCTACATGATGCTGCGCTCGACGGCGATAACTCTCTGGCGCGGCGGCGTCGACTGGCGCGACACTTTCTACCCCCTTGACGAACTGAAGCGCGGTCTGGTGTAACGCCGGCGCGCGGTTTCAGCTCGGCATTATTTCTTCTTGCGGGAAGCACGGGTGCGGGGACTCCTGGGAGCTATTTCCACAGCAGCTTGGGTGGGCGGATCGCTGGCGGCTGCTTCCGGGGTCGTACTGGCGACCCCAGCGGTTAGGGGGGCAAATAGTGCGCCCAAGTCGCGCTGTTTCAGCGCGCGGACGCGGTCGCGAACCTGCGCGGCGCGCTCGAACTCAAACTTTTTCGCTGCCTCGCGCATCTGTGCTTCGAGTTGGGCGATGGCCTGCTCCAATTGCTCCTGGGTGGCGATTTCCTCAAACGCGAGGTCTCCGGCCGGCACGGTCACGTAATCGGCCTCGACGATCGCCGCGAGGCGCATATCCACCGCCTTGACGATGGATTGCGGCGTGATGTGGTGCTCGGTGTTGTAAGCCATCTGCTTCGCGCGGCGGCGGTTGGTCTCGTCGATTGCCGTGCGCATCGACTGCGTCATCACGTCGGCGTAGAGGATAGCCTTGCCCGAGACGTGCCGCGCGCAGCGGCCAATGGTCTGGATCAGCGCGGTGGCGCTGCGCAAGTAGCCTTCTTTGTCGGCGTCGAGAATGGCCACCAGCGACACCTCGGGCAGGTCAAGGCCCTCCCGGAGCAGGTTGATGCCGATTAGCACGTCAAACTCGCCGCGGCGCAGGTCGCGCAGGATGCGCACCCGCTCGAGCGTCTCCACTTCCGAATGCAAGTAGCGGCAGCGCACCCCGACCTCGGTGAAATATTCGGAAAGGTCTTCGGCCATGCGTTTGGTGAGCGTGGTCACCA
>Ga0209158_1002009_pt1 | contig 12924 bp, 8 predicted proteins | sample GraSoiAngelo_140_FD_185897 | JGI IMG/M metagenome (GOLD analysis project Ga0209158, IMG submission 185897) | Grasslands soil microbial communities from the Angelo Coastal Reserve, California, USA - 14_0929_12_30cm (SPAdes) (version 2) | ecosystem: Environmental > Terrestrial > Soil > Grasslands ...
CCATCCAGAAGGTTGGGCGAATAGGCCTGCGACGGTCCAATCACGGCTCGAGCTTATGGCGTCTCAGTGCGAGACGGCGGCGGCTGCCAGCTCCGAGACCAACCTCCGTTCGCGGAAGCGACTTGGAGTGAATGACGCGATGAGCTCGGGCGACCTTCCGGTCGTTACGGCCTCGGCCATGCAGACCCCCGAGATGGGTACGGCCTTGAAACCGTACGTCCCCCAGCCGCAGTCGACGAAAAAGCCCTTCACGTCGGTCTCGCCCATGATCGGGCTGTAGTCGGGCGTCACATCGCACAGGCCGGTCCACGACCTCAGCACGCGGAGCGTCCGTAGTCGCGGGAGGAGATCCGTTGCATGCCTCGCGGATGTCTCCAGGAAATTCAGCGTCGAGGCGAAGCTGTAAGTGCTGTATGGCTCGATCTCCGAACCGATGAGAATCTCGCCCCGATCCGTCTGGCTCACATACACATGCAGCGTGGCCGACACCAGGATGATGTGGAGCATCGGTTTGATCGGCTCGGTCACGTACGCCTGGAGGTTGTGCGTGACGATTGGCAGCTCGACCCCGGCCATCGAGCACACGAGGCTCGACCATCCGGCGACAGCGGCGAGCACCGATGGTGCAGAGATGGCGCCCCGATTGGTCCGCACACCGGTTACGCGTCCCGATGCGACGTCGATGCCTGTCACCTCGGTCGCGGGAAAGATGTCGACACCGAGCCGGTCGGCCGCTCGCGCGTATGCCCACACCACGGCGTCGTGGCGGATGACCGCCCCCGGCGGGTGGTAGAGCCCGCCCTGGATCGGGTATGTAACCCGATCGGACATGTCGAGCTCGGGGCAGAGCCTTGCGATCTCGTCGGGTCCGACCACGCGGCTGTTGACGCCCAGTGCCTGGTTCACCTCGGCCCGCTCGACCATCGTCATCATCGCCCGCTCCGTGTGCGCGAGCGTGATGTGCCCCTGTTGCGAGAAGAGAAGGTTGTAGTCGAGCTCCTGGGAGAGCCGCTGATAGAGCTTCACGCTCTGGTCGTAGAAACGCACGCCGTCAGGGGTGCGGTAGTTCGACCGAATGATCGTGGTGTTCCGTCCGCTGCCGCCGGCCCCGATGTAGCTCTTCTCGAGGACGGCGATATTGCGAACGCCTCTCTTGGCCAGCTCGTAAGCGGCCGCCAGGCCATGCGCGCCGCCGCCGACGATGACGACGTCGTATGTCTTCTTGAGCTCGGGCCTGCGCCACATTCGCCAGGGTCTCAGGTAGCGAATCACTTCCACCCCCACGCTTCGAGCGCCCGCCAACCCACTGGAGTACCCGCAAGGCTCTGCAGGACGCCCCAGGCGTATCGACCGTAGTCCGAGCTCGCGTAGATCTCCGCCGCCGGCTCTTGGAGATCCTTCATCACAAGAATGGCTGGAATCCGCGCCCAGCTCGCCGCCACGCAGCGACCGGAAAGTAGGTCGGCCGGATCGATGGTCACCGTCCGCGCGAGAAAGTCCTCCAGGCGGGGCCCCGCGACGAGGAATCCTGCAAGTGCACCGCTCACGTCGGTCGCCATCGCGCCTTGGCGCTGCTGTTGTTCCAGCGCACGGAGAACGTCACCTTCGGCCGATGGCGAAACCAGGACCAGGGCCCAGTCCCTGGCTATCCGGGCAATCGCTCCACCCGTTGCCACCGGCGCGACATGTAGCGGGTCGAGCGGCGCGCCGGTCAGGAACCGTACGTGATCATCTACAGCACCGCTGAGGTGAAGCTTGCCCCGGGCGCTGATATCGGCGAATCCCAGGGCAGAGCCGAGCGCATCGATCTCCGCATCGATCGACCGGTAGACGGAGGGCACCAACCACGCGCCGCGTCTCTCGAACTTCGCGCCGACGTCCGTGTGCTTGCGGTGGAGGACCGATCGCATGACCGGCTCGCGGGGCCTCTTGTCCGTTCCGGCGTCAGGCCGAGATACGGATGCAGCTTCGGTCAAGCCCTCAACCTCGCGCCGTCGGGATCGTAGAACGGCTTCAGGTAGACGCGGGCCGCCACCATTTCCCCTCCGGATCGGAACTCGAGGCGCGTCCCCTCTTGGGCCATCTCCTCAGGCACCCACGCCAAGCCGATGAATGCCGACGTCGCATCGCTCCAGCGGCTGGAGCACACGCGCCCGACCGGCCGGCCGTTGAGCACGAGCGCCGCGCCTTCCAGCGGCAGGCCCCCGCTATCGACCTTGAACCCAACCAGCTTCTCAGGGAGCTCGTGGGACGCGTCGTCCAGCAGTGCCGCGCGGCCAAGAAAGTCCTGCTTGTCGAGCTTCACCATCCAGCCAAGACTCGCACCGTACGGGGTGGACAGCGCATCCGTGTCCTGGCCGACGATGATGTGCTGCTTCTCCAGTCGCAGGATCCGCTGGCTTTCGAGTCCGAAGGGCAGAATGCCGAGGTCGGCACCCTCGGCAAGCATCGATTCCCACATGTGCACCGCGTAGGCGCTCGGGAAGTGGACCTCGTAGCTCAGCTCACCAACGAAGCCGATGCGCAGGATCATCGCCGGCACGCCACAGACCTCGGCCTGCGCCAGTTTCAAGTAAGGGAGGGCGGCGGCCGAGACGTCGGCGTCCGTCAGGCGACTCATCAGCTCACGCGACCGCGGTCCGGCTACGTTGATCGCTCCGTATGCCGAGCTGACGTTCACGAACTGAGCGTTGAGCCGCCAGTCCGCCATCCACCACTTGATCCACTGGTCGATCGCATCGGAGCCAGTTGTCGTGGTGGTCACAAAGAACTCGTCCTCTGAGACGCGCCCTACCGTGCCATCGTCGATGATCACGCCCTGGTCGTTGAGCATCGCGCCGTAGCGGATGCGCCCGACCTTCAAGTCGCCGTACCTGTTCGGGTACAGCCTCTCCAGCAGCTCGACCGCAGCGGCGCCGCGAAGTCGAAACTTGCCGAGGGTGCTGACGTCGATGATCGCCACGCGCTCGTGCACCGCTTTACATTCCTCAGCCGGCTCGCGGTACTGCTTGGGGCGTCGCCATTCGCCTGCCCAGATGAACTCCGCGCCGAGGTCGGTGTGGCATTCGTGCAGAGGGCTCTCCTTTTCGGGTTCCAGGTGGTCTGCCGCCAGCAGCCCGAGCTCGACTGGGCGCCAGGGCGCTCGTGCAGTAGGCACGCCGGTCTCTGGAATGCTCCGGCCGGTCAGCTCGGCCGCGTACCGCACGCATCCGGCGAGACAAGACTTGCCCTGGCACGGACCCATCCCCAGGGTGGTGTACCGCTTGAGGAGCTCGATCCCATCGAAGCCCTCCTGGACCGATGTCGCCATCTCCTTAGTGGTGACGTCCATGCACAGACAGGTGAAGATCTTGGCCGCCGAATTGGGCACCTCTGGCAGCATCACCGATGCAGGCCCGCCGCCCGGCATGATCCTTTCCAGCGCCTCACGCCTGTGCGCAGCCGGCCTGGCAGCCGTCGCGTCGGCTGCCTTCAGCCCAGCAAGCCGACCAGCGACCAAGCTGCGGACCGGATTTGAGGCGCCGGTAACCGCACCAGCCACCTGGATGCGGTCGGGGATCGCTTCCGGCACGAAGGTCATCAGGGATTCGTCGTAGCGCATACGGGTTCCTGCCTGGGCAAGAAGGCCCGACGCTGGGACCACCTGACCCGCCATGACGACGAGGTCGCACTCGAAACGTTCATCCGCTCCCTGTCTGCGGGAGACGAGCGAGCGCACCCGCTTCCGGCCATCAGCGCGAATCGGCGTGGAGGCGTCGCGCAGGCTCGCACCCGCCGCGGCGGCAGCCTCGACCTCGCGACCGGCCGGATTGGGGCGCCAATCAAGGATCGTGACGCCCGCGCCGCCTTCGAGAAGCATCTGAGCGCACTGATAGCCGCGATCGTCCCCCGTCAGCACGACGGCGACGCGGCCGGGCAGGACTCGGTGGAGGCCCATCAGCCGCTCGGCGCCACGCGCCGACATGATTCCGGGCAGATCGCTGTTCCCGAACCACAGCGGCTGCTCGAGGCCGCCGGTGGTGATGACCAGCTGGCGCGGCCGTATTCGCACCAGCTCATTCGGCCCCGCCGCCGCCACCAGGTTGTCCTCGAAGACGCCCAATGCCGTCGTCGATAGGCGGACATCGACTCCTTCCTTCGCGGCCTCGCCGGCGAGACGCTCCGCCAGCACGTGGCCGGCCTCCGCATCGGACGCCTCGGGATCGCGCACCGGCCGGCGCATCGTCCGCAGGCCGCCTCCGAGCGCAGGTTCTGAGTCGATCAGCACGGTACGAGCGCCCGCTCGAGCCGCTTCGAGAGCAGCTCCCAGCCCCGCAGGTCCGCCCCCGACGACGAGCACATCGGGATGGAGATTCACGGACTGGTAGTGAACCTTCTCCAGCGCTGTCTCAGGTGGCTTCCCTATGCCCGCCGCCTGACGGATGAACGGCTCCGCCAGCGGCCACATGAAGCGAGGCCGGTACAAGGACTTGTAGTAAAAACCGGGAGGGAAGAACATCGACAAGCGATCCACGGCGCGCATGAGATCGAAGTCCACCGAGGGCATTCCGTTCTGGCGCTGCACCCGCATGCCGGCTCGCACCGGCGTCTGGCATGCCTGGAGGTTGGGCACGCCATCCACGCGGACCATGCAGCTTGCGCATGCACCAGTCATGCAGAACAGGCCACGCGGTCGGTGGTACTTGAACGAGCGGCCGGTGACGACGACTCCGGCGGCTGCCATCGCAGAGGCGACGGAATCTCCCTCGAACGCTGGAAGCGGCCTGCCGTCGACGAACAAGCTGACGGTTCGAGTTCGGTCGATCACCTCGCCGGGCGCGGCCGCGAGCCGGATTGTCACCGCTCCCGCCGAGCGTCGTCAGGCCAGTAGCTGCCAAGGAACGTGTTCGCAACGGTGTCCCTACGTGCCAGGAACCACGAGCGGCATCCTGCACGGTGATACCACCATTCCTGCTGTGGACCGCTCGCGTTGCGCCTGACATACAGATACTTGGCAAGCTTCTCGACAGGTGCGTTGGGCTTGGGGCGCGCGTTGGTCTCGCCGCCGTAGGAGAACTCGGTGAACTCACGAGGTCCGCAGTTCGGGCAGGGTACGAGCAGACTCAACGCAGGTGGCAGACCAGGACGCCTGCCGGCGATACGGGCGGCTCCTGATCGTCAGCCGCCAACTCGCCACTCATTCTCGCGAAGGGAGCAAGCGGGCGTAATTGAGCATCAGTCACCGCATCTGTCTGGGACTCGGCGCCACGATCGCGGCCGCGATCTTCATGGTGCGCCTAGGATGTCGTGCGGTTGCTGGATGGGTGCGACTCCTCGATTGCTGCCTGAGATCTGCGGCCGAGAAAAGGCCCTCACAAGTATGCGTCCTGCCGCGGGTTCCAATTCTTGAGTCGCCTGCAGCTGCGATTCATCTCGGGACCGGATGTCGCGAGCCTGGGCTTGACGAGGGCCGAGATCTTCGGAGCGGTCACCGATGCCGTCAGAGCGCAAGGCGAAGGGAGCGTCGTCCTCGAGCCGCGCGTGCATCTCAATCCGCGAAAAGACGGTCGCGGCCATTTCAACGTCCTGCGCGCCCACCTTGGAACCGAGAACGTATCCGGCATCAAAGTCGTTGGTGACTTCGTCGACAACCACTTGCACGGTCTCCCGAGCGAGCTCGCGCTCATCACCCTGTACGACGGAGACACGGGCGCGCCGCTCGCCATCGTTGACGGAACCATGATCACCGCGGCCCGCACGGGCGCAATGACCGCGCTGGGCGCGCAGCACCTGGCGCGTAGAGACAGCAGGATCCTGGGCCACGTCGGCGCCCGCGGCACGGCCTGGTGGAACGTGACGATGCTCGATGACCTTTTCGACTTTGAGGAAATCCGGGTCACGAGCCTCCGTCCAGATTCGCGGGAGGAGTTCGCGCGGCGCCTCAGCAAGGAGTTGGGTAAGCCTGTGCGTGCGACGGTCACGCCCGAAGAGGCGCTCGAAGGGGCCGATATCATGGTTGAGGCTTCGAGGCTCACGGCTCCCGCCGTTCTTCTCCGCACCTCATGGGTCGCCTTGGGAACCCTGGTGATTCCCTATGGGACGATCAGTGCAGTCGAGCTCTCGCTGACCGACGTGATGGACAAAGTGGTCGTAGACGACTGGGGACAGGCGACCGTGGGCCCATTCGGAGCACTGCGCGCGCACGTCGACCAGGGCCTTCTGACCCGAGAGCGAATTCACGCCGAGCTGGGTGAGATCGTGGCCGGCAAACGGCCGGGTCGCGAGCGCGCCGACGAGCGAATCCTCTTCTGGCATCGAGGGCTCGCCACCACCGACGTCGCGGTCGCACATCTCGTCTGGCGGCGCGCTGAGGCGATTGGAGCCGGCACCGTTCTTACGTATCGCGACGAGCTGTGACCATGGAACCACTCGTCATCCGCACGGCTGACGACCTTGATCTGGAAGCTGTGGAACAGGTCGCGCTCAGCGGCCGTCGACTGGCGCCCATCGATTCCGCGTTGCTGGAAAAGGTCGACGTCATTCACCGCCGCCTCCTCGCGCGCTTGGGGAGCCAGCCCGTTTATGGCGTCAACACCGGCACCGGATACCTCCAGGACATCAGGCTGAGCGAGTCGGAGCAACAGGGCCACCAGAGGAATCTGCTGCTGGCTCGGGCGGTCGGCGGCGAACCGTATCTCGACCGCGGCGAGGCACGCGCCTTGTTCACGGCACGCCTGGCGGGCTTCCTGCGCGGCCATGCAGGCGTGACCCCTCAGCTCTGCACGTTCCTCGTCGACCGCCTAAACGACGATTTCGTACCCGCCATCCCGCGCACCATGATCGGCTGCGCCGGGGAGGTCATCCCGCTGTCGCATGCATTTCAGACTTTCATCGGAGTGGGGTCCGTGATATCGGAGAGCGGCGCGACGCAGGATGCGGCGCTCGCATTGGCACAGCGCCAGGTCGCTCCGTACCAGATTGCCGCGAAGGAAGGCATCGCCCTGCTCGCAGGCGCACCGGGGACGTTGGGGCTGGCCATCGTTCGGCGTCGCGAGTCGAAAATCCTCGCCCGCCAGCTCTTGGTGGTCTGGGCCTGCGCCGTCGACGCATTGCACGCCCCGCCGTCGGCGTACAGCTCGGCTGTCGGTCAGCTTGCGAACGACCCGCTGATGGGGCAGGTTCTGCGGGACCTTCGCATTCTCGTGGCCGGCTCCCGACAGGATTCTGAGCGCGTCCAGGCGCCTGTCTCATTCCGTGTCGTTCCGCAGGTGCTGACCCATGTTGAGCGAAGTGTCGGGCGGCTCGAGGAGGACGTCCGGCGGGCGCTCGGCGCATCCGATGACTCGCCGGCCTTTGTCGGCGATGAGTTCGTCACGAGCGGCAACTTCCACGCCATCGGGCTGGCCGCTGCGATGGACGCGACCTCGTTGGCCTTCATCCAGGGGGCCGAGCTGGCCACGCAACACATCCATCGGCTCCTGGATCACCGCTTCTCCGGCTTGCCCGACCAGCTGACGACACGGCCCGGTCCGCAGACGGGCCTGACCGTGGTCCACAAGCGCGCAGTCGGGGCAGCGGGCGAGCTGCGGCGCCTGGCCATCCCCGCATCGGTCGGCCTGGTCGACACGTCCTTGGGACAGGAGGATGCGATGACATTCGCGTTCGAGGCGGCCGAGAGGCTGCGCCGCGTTCATGTCCTCGTGCGGGATGTCATGGCTTGCGAGCTGCTGACCGCTTACCAGGCGTTGTCTCTAGGCGCAGGACCCGCTGCGGGCCTCGCGGAACACTTCGACATTCTCAGAAAAGTTGTCCCCCCGATCGAGGTCGACCGGCCGTTGGGCGGCGATATCGCGTCACTGATCGGCTTGCTGAATCGGGGCGCTTTTTCGAATGTCAGAAGTTAAGGGCAAGCACGTGCTGGTTACCGGGGCCGCTTCGGGGATCGGCGCTGGAATCTGCAGGCTGCTGGTGGGTGCCGGCTGGAGCATCGCCGGCCTCGATCGTCAGGCGGACGCGCTCGACAAGCAGATGCACCGGCTCCGCGACGAAGGCCACACCGCAGTGACGGTGCGGGCCGATGTTACTTCCTGGGACGAGGTGGAGGAAGCGACCGCGACGGCGGTGCAGGAGCTGGGCGGAGGGCTGGATGCAGCAGTCAACGTGGCTGGGATCGGCGGCTTCACCGGAGATGTCGTGGCCACTTCGCTCGAGGCGTGGACGGCGATCGTCAGCGTCGACCTGACGGGGGTCTTCTTGGTGAGTCGGGCCACCATTCCTTTCATCCGCAGGGCCGGCGGCGGCGCAATCGTCAACGTGAGCTCGCAATACGGCCTCGTAGGAGGCGCCGGGTTTCCGGCCTACGCGGCGGCCAAGGCCGGAGTGATCGGGCTGACGCGAGCGATGGCAGTCGACCATGCTCCCGATGGCATCCGCGTCAACTGCGTTTGCCCCGGTCCCATCGAGACTCCGATGCTATCGGCGGACTCGGCTGAGACCGACCTGGCCAGGCGCGAGCGGGAGCGCGTTCGGAACCGGCTGCTCCTCGGGCGTATCGGCCAACCCGAGGATGTGGCCGCGCTGGTCGCGTTCCTCCTGAGCGACCAGGCGAAGAACATGACAGGCAGCGTCATCGCCACCGATGGAGGCTGGACCGCGGGCTGAGCCGGCAGTCAGGCCGCAGGGATCAGGCATCGGCCCGACAAGGTCGATCCGACCAGCTCTCCGTCGTCGACGACCAACCGGCCGCGCAGAAACACATAGCGTATGGAGCCCTGGAGGGTCATACCGGAATATGGGCTGGCGCCGATGCCATCGTGCAAAGCGGACGCCTTCACCTCCCATCGCGGCCGTGGATCCCATACGACCAGGTCGGCGTCGGACCCCGCCAGGATCGCGCCCTTGCGCGGATACAGGCCGAAGACCTGCGCGGGCCTGGTCGCGCTCAGCTGGGCAATGCGTCGGATCGAAAGTCCGCGACGCATCCCTTCGGACAGCAACAGCGGGAGCCGCAGCTCGATTCCGGCGAAACCGTAAGGCAGGCCCGTGAAGTCATTTGTAAGCGGCGGTTGATACCTCATCTGCGAGTGATCGGATGCGATGGTGTCGACGGTGCCGTCGGCCACGGCCGACCACAGCGCCTCGACGTTCTCACGCGAGCGCAGCGGTGGCGCTACCAGGAAGCGGGACGCCCGCCGCCCCCGATATAGGCTCGCGTCGAGCAGCAGGTGATGGATGCAAACCTCTGAGTACGCCATCTGACCGTTTGCTCGCGCCGCGCGCACACGCTCGATGCCACCGGCGGTGGTCATGTGGGTGAGGTAAACGGGCGCATGCGCAAGATGTGCGATGGCAAGCGTCCTGCCGACGGCTTCGTCCTCGACGTCGGGGGGGCGGGAGTAGGCGAAATAGGCGGGCCCCTTCCGGCCGCGCGCAAGATGATCAGCGATCAGCGCCGCGATGACACCTCCGTTCTCGCAATGGACCTTCACCAGAAAGCCGTGTCTTACAGACGCGTGCAGGACCTCGTACAGGCATCCATCCGTAGCCATGAGGCCCTGCTCGGGGAATGCCAGAAACAGCTTGATCGCGCGCACTCCCAATCGCTTGAGGTGCTCGAGGTCTGCGGTGGTGATACGACCGGGCTCGCCGATGATGGCGTGCAGGTCGACATCGATCACGGCGCGACCCTCCACCTCGCGGCGGCCTCTGATCAATGCATTCGGCGCAGATTCACCGGGTCTCGGGTTGGTGAAACAGAGGGCGGTGGTGGTGCCGCCGAACGCCGCCGATCTTGTACCCGAGGCGACGTCGCCGAGGAGGTGCGTGTGCGAGTCGATGCCTCCTGGCAGCACATAACAGCCTCTTGCGTCGATTACCTCGCCATCACGTGAACCTCGCGGGTCGAAGCCGGCCACCCGTTCGCCCGACACCTCGATGTCCGTCCTGCGCACGCCGCCCGGAGTCACCACCCGCCCGCCGCGAATGATCAGTCGGCCGCTCAAAGAGCCTCCCCGGTCGCGACCTCCCTGGGCTCGGACTGAAGCCGCCGAAGCTCTTCCAGCGGTATGTGGCATGACATCTGGTGGCCCGCCTCGACCTCGACGAGAGGCGGCTCGACCTCTTCGCAGATCTTCCCGAGGAAGCGATGGCAGCGGGTGTGAAAGACACAGCCCGTCGGCGGCGCGGCGGCGCTCGGGATCTCGCCAGCGAGCTTGATCCGGTCGCGGCCGCCTCCGTCGATCGTCGGCACCGCGGAGAGCAGCGCCTCGGTATAAGGGTGATGCGGCGCGCCGAAGACCACCTCTGCCGGCCCCACCTCCATCAACCGGCCGAGGTAGAGCACCGCGATGCGGTCGGAGATGTAGCGCACGACGCCGAGGTCGTGCGAGATGAACAGGTAGGCGACCTTTCGCTCAGCCTGCAGCTCGACGAGCAGGTTGAGGATCGCGGCCTGAACCGATACGTCAAGGGAAGAGGTGGGTTCGTCGCAGATGACCAGGCGCGGCTCGCCGGCGAACGCCCGCGCGATTGCCACGCGCTGCTTCAGGCCACCGGAGAGCTGGTTGGGCCGGACGTTCAGGTAGCGCTGAGCGAGGCGGACAGCGCCGGTCAGCTCGACCAGCCGCTTGTCGGCGGTCGCCCCGGTGATCCCGGCGAGCTTCTTCAAGGCGCGCCGCAGGATGCGTCGCACTGAGTGGCGGCGGTTCAACGCCGAGTCGGGATTCTGAAAGACGATCTGCAGGACCCGGACGTCGGTCTGCGTGCGGTCAAAAAGGCGGGGTGGCAGCACACGGCCATTCAGCTCGACAGTGCCCCGGCTGGGCGAAACGAGCCCGAGCAAGGTCTGCGCGAAGGTCGTCTTGCCGCTACCCGACTCTCCGACGAGGCCGAGCGTCTCGCCTGGCCAGATGGCCCCCGAGACCCCCGCCAGTGCGGTGATCTGGCGCCCATGCTGGTTGAACCGCTTGGCGAGGTCGTCGACCTTGAGCAGCGGCGTCACCGCGCGGTCGACGATCAGTGGCTTTCCAAGCTCGGACGACATCACCCTTGGTAGGTCCTGCGCCTTTTCGTGAAAGTGGCAGCGGCTGCCGTGGTCCTTGGTAACCCAATGCATCGGCGGCTCTTCGGTTCGGCAGATTTCCTGAGCGAGCGCGCACCGGTCGGCGAAGACGCATGGGGGCAGCTGCTCCTCGATCGAGGCCATGAAGCCGGGGATCGTGTCCAGTCGCCCGCGGTCCTTACGCACACCCCCACGCGGAACACAGCGGAGGAGGCCGACGGTATAGGGATGGCGCGGCTCGTTGAGTACGGCTTGGACCGGGCCCTCCTCGACGAGGCGGCCGGCGTATAGGACGCCCACCCTTTCGCACATCTTCGCGATCACCCCGAGGTTGTGCGAGATGAACAGCACCGAGCTGTGGAACTCTTGCTGGAGGTGCTGGATCAGGTCGAGCACCTCCGCCTCTATGGTCGCGTCTAGGCTCGTGGTCGGCTCGTCGAGAATCAGCAGGGCCGGATCGCTGGCGAGCGCCATCGCAATCACGACGCGCTGCTGCATGCCGCCAGACAGCTGATGCGGGTAGCGCGTCATGACCGATCCGGGGTCGGCGATCTGCACCTTGCCCAAAGCCTGCTGAGCGCGTCGGAGAGCGTCCGCGTGCTGGGCGCCGCCAATGCGGAATACCTCCGCGACCTGGTCCCCGATGCGGATCGAAGGGTTCAGCGCCTGGCCCGGGTTCTGATAGACCATGGACAGATCTTTGGCGCGCAGCCGGCGAAGAGCATTACCCTCCAGCCCGACCACCTCACGTCCGGCCACGCGAATCGAGCCCGAGATGACACGCCCGTTGCTCGGTAGGTAACCGACCACGGCGAGGGCGGTCGTCGACTTACCGCATCCGGACTCGCCGACAAGTCCGTACGACTCGCCGCGACCGATCGTCAGCGAGATGCCACGCAGGACGGGGCGATCCTTGCCACGCACGCGGTATGCGACCTTGAGGTCGTCGAGCTGGAGAGCGGGAGCGGCTCCGTCGGTCATCGTTCGAGCACTCTCGACAGACCGTCGGCGACCAGGTTGACGGCCACCACAAGCGAGATGATCGCAAGCCCCGGGAACAGAACCGTCCACGCGTACGTGCCCGCGCCAAGCAAGGTGTAGTTGTCCGCGATCTGCAGGGCCCAGTCCGGTGAGGGCGGCTGCACGCCGAAACCGAGGAACGTCAACCCGGCGACGGCGAAGATCGCGTATCCGAGGCGAACCGTCGTCTCGACGATGATCGGCCCCATGACATTCGGCAGGATCTCGACGAACATCACGTATGGCGCCCGCTCGCCGCTCAGCTGCGCCGCCGCCACGTAGTCGAGCTGCCGCTCGGACAGCACCGCCGCCCGCACCGTCCTGGACACGATCGGTGTGAAGACGATGCCGATGACGACGATGAGCGTCACGGTGGAATGCCCGAGACCCACCAGGACGGTGACGGCGATGACGATCAGGGGCAGGGCCAGTACGGCGTCGACGATTCGGCTGACCACGTCGTCGACACGGCCCCGGAAGTAGCCCGTGACCAGGCCGACCGCCGTTCCGCCCGCGATTCCCAGCAGGGTTGCCGCGGGCACGATCAACAGGATGTCCCTCGCCCCCGCGAGCACCCGAGAGAAGACGTCGCGGCCGAGCTGGTCCGTGCCGAAGAAGTAGCTGGGGCTCGGCCCCACCAGCTGTGGAAACGACTGGTCGAGCGGGTCGTGCGGTGCGACCCGATATCCGAAGATCGCGCAGAAGATCCAGAAGGCGATGATGATCGCCCCGGCCAAGAAGGTCTTGGAGCGGACCAGCTGCCGAAGCGTCTCGCGGCGTGCAACCTGGGCCGCCTTCAGCTCGATGGCCGGCGCGATCGTGCTCATCGTCTCATTCGGCGGCCGCGTAACGGATGCGCGGATTCA
>Ga0209158_1002018_pt1 | contig 12883 bp, 13 predicted proteins | sample GraSoiAngelo_140_FD_185897 | JGI IMG/M metagenome (GOLD analysis project Ga0209158, IMG submission 185897) | Grasslands soil microbial communities from the Angelo Coastal Reserve, California, USA - 14_0929_12_30cm (SPAdes) (version 2) | ecosystem: Environmental > Terrestrial > Soil > Grasslands ...
GCTCGAGTCCTCGCCCATCATCAGCATCTTCAAACTAAGCGTTCTCCCGTCGCACCATGCCACTCTTTTTTCAAATCTGGAGGAAATTGCCAACCGTGCGTCCCTTGCCCACCTTTTCCTAGCCCGCGCTGGCGGCACCATCTATTTCGCCCTGCTACCCCCCACCGCAAACGATGAGACCGCCGGGCGCTTCGCCGAAGCCTCAACGCAAATCTTCGAATCACTCTCTGCCGTCGGCGGCGATACGGCTCTTCTTTTCGCCCCGACATCCCTCAAACCACGCGTCAACACTTGGGGCTCCTGGCGCTCAGACCTCGCCCTCATGCGCCGCCTCAAGTCTGCCTTCGACCCCGCCAACGTTTTCGCCCCCGGCCGCTTCGCTCAAATCCCGATCTCGCCTCCGACTCCCTCGTAGCCCACGCTACCGTCCGTCTGGTTAGGTAGTTTCGCAACCACTTCCCGGTCATCTGCTGTTTCCGCGAACGGCCACAGTTATCCACAAACAAGTCCGCGCCTCTGGTCCCCATTTTCGGCTAAACTAGACTTAATTGTTTCGCTTCGGCGGCAGGTACGGTAAGCCCAATCCGGAGGTTGAATTTCAGGATGGCAATACTGAGTTCGGAAAAAGAAGCGTCCTTCTATTGCAATCGTTGCGACAAGTGGGTTGACGGCATCGAAGACAAGGAAAATTCTTCCGAAAGCTGGGGCATTAAACAGGTCCTCTGTGACGAGTGCGGCGGCGCCATCAGGTACCGGCCTCGATCTTTTTGGAGAAAGCTTCGGCGGAGGACGTCCCAATTCTTAGGCAATGCCTTTAACTCCTGGAAGAAACAGTCCCTGCGGAAACGCCCCTAATTAACGTGTCACCGCCAGGCGTACGACAATCCAAGCGGACCCGCTCTTCGCTCCGATTTGGTGGTCGTGCGTCTTCCCCTGGCGGTCACAGAAGCCACCGCGGGCATAACGGAGAGGGTATGAACCCGCGATTTCACTGCGGAGTTGGTGTCATCACGGCCATCTGTCTATCCCTTGGCTTTGGCTTACGGCGGATACACAGGCACCCTCGGGAGGATGACCATCGACAAACAATTCCACGGCGATCTCGAAGCTATTTAGTAAGGGTCAGATGCTCACTGCCGTCAGGGGCGTCAACACTTCAGCCCGCTACTTAGCCATCGAGCGCATCAACGGAAGGCTGCGGGGCCACAGCAGCAGATTCAAACCCCGGCACGGGGACACCATGACCCGTGGCACCCCGGCATTCCTACGACCTCGACAATACCCTCCCCGAAGTTCCGCTGATACTTTCATAACCGGGAGTCCTTTTGAGCGCAGCGGAGGGATGGTGCCAACGTTGCCCCACAAATCGCATCGGTAACCAACACAGGGTTGGGATAAGGTTGCGTCCACTCTTCGCACAGCCACTCTTGGCGGTAGGCCTTGCCAGCCGCACACCGACCTTCTGTTCTTCCGATCCGGACTCCGCGGCCTTATCATCGTTCCTTCACACCGAACCCAACGATGTCCCCCACGCCCATACCCGGCCTCATTCCCATCTACGAAGACTATGCGCGCTGCGTACACTGCGGTCTCTGCCTCAACGCCTGCCCCACCTACCGCCTCTGGAATCTCGAAGCCGATTCGCCGCGCGGCCGCATCCAGCAAATGATTCATGTCGAGTTGAACCAACAACCCATCACCGATTCTTTCGTCGATCACATCGACAAATGTCTCGACTGCCGCGCCTGCGAGACCGCCTGCCCTTCCGGAGTCGAATATGGAAAGCTGGTCGAGCACGCCCGCGCCCGCATCGAGCGCGACTATCTCCGCTCCTGGCTTGCCAGCGTCGCGCGCAACTTTGTTTTCCGGCACCTGCTCCTCGATCCCCATCGCATCATCGACGTCGCACGCGTTTTGCGTTTCTATCAACGCTCCGGTTTGCAGGGCATCGCGCGCAGTATTGGTGTCTTGAAACTTCTTGGTGTGGCCGAGCGCGAAGGTCTCCTCCCGCGCATCGACGACTGTTTTTTCTTTCGCTGCCTCGGCTGGACGTTTCCTGCCGTCGGTCCGCGCCGCGCCCGCGTGGCCTTCTTCGCGGGCTGCGTAGCCAACGTCACTTTTTCTCAGCTCAACGAAGCCACCGTCCGCGTCCTCGCCGCTAACGGCTGCGAAGTGGTCATCCCAAAGGACCAGCTTTGCTGCGGCGCGCTGGCCGCGCATGCGGGCGTTCGCGATGGCGCCCGCGATCTCGCTCGAAAGAATCTCTCCACATTTCTTCGCAAAGACGTCGACGCCATCATCACCAACGCCGCCGGCTGCGGTTCCATGCTCAAGGAATACGATCATCTCTTTTCGACGGACGAGGCTGAGCACGCCCAGGCCCGCCAATTTGCCGCCAAGACCCGCGATGTCACCGAATTTCTAGCCGCTCTTGGTCTCACCGCGAAATTGAAGTCTCTTCCAATCCGCGTCACCTACCAGGATTCCTGCCATCTTCTTCACGGCCAACAAATTCGCGAGGCACCGCGCACACTCCTACGCGCCATCCCCAATCTCGAGTTTGTGGAATTGCCCTTCTCGGAAATCTGCTGCGGCTCCGCCGGAGTCTACAACGTCACACAAACAGAAACATCCCTCGAATTGCTCGCCGAGAAAATGCGCCACGTCCAATCCACTCGTGCCCAAACCATCGTCACCGCCAACCCTGGCTGCCTGTTGCAGCTCCGCGTCGGCGTCGAAATCCACCATACCCATCAGGAAGTCCTCCATGTCGTCGAACTCCTCGACCGCGCCATCGCCGGAGCGCGAGATCAAAAGTGAGCTTGTCATCCTTCGCGTATCCGATAAGGATGCTCAAGAAACGACGACGCCCTTCCCGCAGCGATGGGGGCTGCTGCGAAAAGGGCGCGCCGTCTTCAGGAGAGAAGATCGTTATCCCGTGAATCAATTGTCCGATGGAGGTAGTGGTCCCTGCTTGAACTTCCTCGTGCCGTGCCTGCCGGGTCCGCCTTGCGTCACCTGGTAATCCGATGGCACTTGGAAAAGCGACGCATTCGGCTCCGACCGTTGAATATTCGTCAGCGCGTAGGTGCTATCGCCAAAACGCGGATCGCTCCGCTTGCTCATCACCATCAGTTGCAAATCATTGGAATACCAATGCTCGGACACGATGGTAATCGGTTTTTCATTTCCGATTTGTCCCGCGGGGATGGTGTGAGTAATTCGCGTTCCTTGCGCGCTCACGCCAGCAATCGTCTGCGTTCCCAACTCTTCTTTTTTCAAGTTACCGTTGGCAATCGCCTGTTGCTGCCGGTATTCCATCTTGCCCCTAAGCACACCCCTCATCTCACCGTTCGCCGGGCCTTTCATCGCTCCAAAGTGCTTCGTCATTTGCTCGGCCGTCTTTGTGTCGGCGTGCAAGATGAAATTCGCATTCGCCACCGGATCGTTGATCATGACAAACGACTTCGACTGCCCCGATGTAGCCAGAGGCCCAATCGCCGGGAGCGTCACTTCCTTGCGGAAGCGGCCCTGGCTGTCGCGAAAAAGATTTGTCTGGGTTTTGCGCGAGATGCGGTTTCCATCCCCAAGGGTTTGCGTTGCTTCGGAAACGGCGATCGCGCTGAACGGCGCGCCCGTCACCACTTTTCCGCCGTGCATTCCTTCGAAGCCCAGCAACTCGATGCGCTCACCGATTGGCCCAGCCAACATCCCTTCGCCCGGCCCGCCGGGAATTCCTGCTTCCGGCGGAGGTGCGGGAGGTGATGCGTCTTGAGCCCGCAACGATCCAGCGGCTCCTGCCAGCATTCCAGCGAGGAGCAGGTTCCTACATACTCTGCGATTCATTATTTCGTCTCCTCTTCTCTCCCGAACTGTTGCGAACTCTTTGCCGCTGCAATCGCCGCCAGCCCCTTCTTCAGCTGCTCGATCCATGCTCCGACCGGCCCCGTCTGTCCCTTCTGCTCTGCTCGGTTCGCCGGTTTTAACCTCTCCCAAAAGGTCGCTGCTCCCACCCGTATGTTCCTTCCCGGGGCGCAGCAAGATCGCCGCCCTCCCCATGAATGTTTATTGCGGCAGCCGCACGGCTTGCGGCAATCCGTCATCGCCAATGAGCAAATCCACTTGAATCCATTCGCTGGCTCGCTCTTCGTTAACTGGCAGGCCCAGCGCGCCCAGCGCGCCGCGTTGCATGCGCACGCGCAGAATCGCGGCGTCATCGGTATCTGAGGCAAAGACTCCAGGCAGAAACGTAAATCCGCTGAATTCATTGTCAGCTATCAGCGTCTCGGAACTGGCCGTTTGGGTCGAACCCGGCTGCTGCATTCCGTTGGGAACCTCGGCAGACGTTTCATGATTCGCTCCGGCAACGGAACCATTCTTCGGGGAATTGCTGGTGGCCGGCAAGGAATTCAGATGGCCGGTAGTCTCTTCCTGCTGACCGTGGCGCCAATTGCGCCAACCTACCGCGCCGACCAGCGTGGCGGCAGCGGCCAGCGCCCACGCAGCAACTACGGCCACGCGCCGCGCTTTCAATGTCACGCGCTGCGTGCGGAACTCCTGCCGCAAGCGCATTTCCACGCGCGCGGGCGCCTGCGCCATGGCGGTATCCTCCGCGAACGCACGGAGTTCAACCCGCGCCGCCTGCCAGGAGTCCTGCAGCGCCGCACATCGGGAACACCTGCAAGCGTGTTCCCGCGCGGCCGCACGCTGCGCTTCGCTCAACGTGGCGTCGCGCTCCGCGTCCAATCCCATCGCTCCAAATTCTTCGCAGTTCATCTCGTGCATCCGGTATTCATAGCGACCGCCGTACAGCCGGCATTTTGGCGACCGCAATACGGCCGCCAAATCTCAAAGCTTTTTTCATCGCGCCACACTCGCACGCCGCGGCACATCGCGAAACATTTCCAGTTTGGCCATCAACAAAGCCCGGCCGCGATGTAGCCGCGAACGAATCGTGCCAATCGGACACCCGGCAATTTGTGCCGCTTCCTCGTAGCTCATTTCTTCCAGTTCGCACAACATCACTGCTTCGCGAAACTCCGCAGGCAATTCCAGCACGGCGGCCCTTACGTGCTGCATGCGTTCTTGCTTTTCCAGCCAGCTCGACGGCGTGGACGCGTCCTGCAAAACAACTCCAGAGCCGGTGCCGTCTTCATTCTTCTCCTCGAGCGGTATCTCCCGCGGCAAACGTTGCAGATGCTTCATCACGCGGTTGCGTGCCACTCCGTACAGGAACGCTCCGAGCGCTCCGCGCGTGGGGTCATACTTTTTCGGATCGCGCATCAGGGTCATGAACACGTCCTGCACAATCTCTTCCGCGGCCCAGGTGTTTCCCGTCATGCGCAGGGCAAAGCGGTACATGGCCGCCTGGTACCGCCGGTAGAGGAGCACGAAAGCCCCCTCATCGCCCTTGGCGGCCCGCCGCAACAGAACGTCGTCTCTCTCTTGCTCGGCGATACTCATCTCTCCTGACAAGACGTTCTGCCGGGTTTCATTTGGCAATTCCCGGCGCCGGGCAAAAAGGTTCCCAGGTGGCGCCGGTTGCCGGAAAGGAGGCTTGGAAGTTGTTGCTTTCACACTTGGTTAGACGCAGAGCAAGGTTATGGCGTGTCAAAGGAGGAGCATGATTTCAAGCTAGAGTTAGACCGCTAGAGACTCGGTTTCTGCCTGAGGCGAACATCGCACTCTTATTTCTTGCCAAATTTAAACATGCCGGCAGCAATCCTGGTTACCAGGCGGCGGGGGACGAGGCGTTGGCCGTGAGCGCCGAGATAATTTCCGAGGCCGGAAATGACATAACTTTTGCCGGCGGCCAGGGCTTTCAAGCCCTGGTGCGCGACCTTTTCTGCAGCCTCGGCTCTGCGCTTAAATTTTTCCTGGCCGGAGACAACATGAAATTCCGATTCGGTCGAGCCCGGACACAAGGCACAAACACGGATTCCGAAAGACTTCATTTCTTCGGCCAGTCCTTCGGCGAACAGGAGATCGAAGGCCTTGGTCGCCGCGTAGGTTGAAATGTAGGGAACGGCTTGGAAAGATGCGGTGGAAGCGAGAATAAGCACGTCGCCGTGCCGGCGCGCGACCATTTCCGGAAGATACAAACGGGTGAGATGGACTACGGCAGCGCAATTCACCTGCACCATGTCGAGCAAGCGTTGTTTCTGAATCGAGGGGAATTCGCCATATTGACCGAAACCGGCGTTGTTGATCAGCAGGTTGATCTCGAGTCCTTTTTCTTTCGTGAAGTCAAAGATCTTTTCGGGAGCGTCCGAATCCGCCAGGTCGGCTGTGAAAGCGTCGGTCATCACCCCATGCTTAGTGGTGAGTTCCTTCGCCAGTTCGTCCAATCGGTCTTTCCGGCGAGCGGTGAGTACGAGATGCGTGCCACCGGCGGCCAGCTCGCGCGCTAGGGCCACGCCGATTCCGGAGCTAGCACCAGTCACCAGGGCCCACGTCCCGCGCCACTCTGCCGCCATCTTTTTCACCATTCCGGGCTGCATTTGGACTGCACTTGCCGTTGACCAATCCGTTCGCTTCGATTCCTTAGTTCTTTCCCTTCCACACCGCGTCGCGAACGCGGCCGCCTTCGCGCTTGATGCGGTCCATCAGCCGGCGCGCCCATACAAATTCCGCCGCCAGCAAGCCCAGCCCGAGAAAAATAGCAAACATTCCCGGCCCCGGCGTGACCAGCATCACGACTCCTGCTAATAGCAAGGTAAAACCGGCAATGACCAGGAAGACTCGGCGGACCTGCGCAACCGTGCGAAGGATCATCAAACCTTAGAGTAACGGCTTTCTGTCAGAGAGTGTAGGGTGATCCCTGTGCCTCAATGAATAATTTACCACGCTTTCATCGGCGGGCTGAAAGCAGCGAGCCATGAAGGACCCAACGATCCGAAAACGGTCTCGGAATCGCACAAGATCAAGAGCTGGAAATGCCTTTCGGCTGGCGCACCTCGCCTTGGCTCTTCGCGCGCGATGAGACATTTAGCTGGAAGTAGGAGGAAACCCCGTCGGGGGAAAAGCCCTCTCCGTTGCGATATTCCCCAAGCAGATTTTGCGGTCAGTACCGGATTGCCGTTTTGCACCTGCCGGGGCATACCTTGAGTAGCCGGTAACCCGGTCGCAGCCGAGAGCAGGTCTAGCTGAGCCGGTTAACCTGGAGGGTGTGTTTAAGAACTGAAAAATCACAAGCTGGAGTTTGCGATTTTGGAATACCGCATTTCTCCAGCAAATTTGTGTGTGCTTGGTGCCTAGCACAAGCATAACTTCCGATTCAGAAGTCCCTTCAGCGCGCCGTAGACATGGGCCGCCGATTCACAACGGAGGCCGGCAGATCCCACCCCAGCCGTTTGATCCAAGGAGGAAATATGCGCCAGCGAAATGTTCTGCTGCTTCTGTGCCTCGGGTTGCTTTCTACTTTGAAGGTCCATGCACAATCCCGTGCAAAAGCCCGGGTTTACGAAGATATTATCCATACCTACGCCGGGGGCGGGCCCGACGGGATTCCGGCGCTTTCGGCGAACCTGCCAGTGCCAACCGCGGTGGCGACGGACTCTGCCGGGAATATCTACATCGCTGCTCCCGGAGGGAATCGAGTATTTGTGGTGGACGGGTCCGGCAAGATACGCGTGGTGGCCGGCAGCGGAGTGGAGGCGTTCAATGGCAATGATGGCCCGACAAAAAACGCCTCGCTGGACTTAGGCGTCAACAATCTGCCCAACGGGATCGCCGTAGACGCTAAAGGAAACATCTTTTTTGTCGACAAGTTCAATAATCAAATCCGCAGCGTGGATACTACCACAGGGATTATCACCACATTTGCCGGCAGTGGGCCTGGGGGTTATTACAGCGGCGGTTATAGCGGCGACGGCGGTCCGGCCACCAGCGCCCGGTTGAATCTCCCGGGCGAAATCGCCTTGGATACCAACGGCAATCTCTTCATCGCCGACTCGCAGAACGGCCGCGTCCGCCGCGTGGATGCTTCCACTGGAATCATTACCACTGTCGCCGGCAATGGTGGATTTACCTTCAGCGGGGATGGCGGCCTTGCCACCGCTGCTTCTTTGAACCACCCCGCGGGCGTGGCCCTGGACACCAACGGCAACCTCTTCATCGCCGACGCCTACAACTGCCGGGTCCGCCGCGTGGACGCCTCCTCCGGAATCATCACCACCGTAGCCGGCAACGGAGAGTTTTCCTTTAGCGGCGATGGTGGTCCTGCAATCGCCGCTTCTCTCTGGCTTCCCATCGGAGTTCGCGTGGATACCGATGGGAACCTCTTCATCGCCGACCTGTATAACCATCGCGTCCGTCGTGTGGATGCCTCCACGGGAATCATTACCACCTTTGCGGGTAGCGGCCAAAGCGGCGTCAGCGGCGATGGCGGCCTGGCGACCAGCGTAGACATATCGCCCGTTGGTGTGGCCATTGAGTCGTCGGGCAATCTCCTCATTGCTGATGCAGACAGCAAGCGCGTCCGCCGCGTCAATCTATCCACGAACATTGTTGCTACCGTGGCGGGCAACGGCGAATTCTGTTTTTATGGTGATGGAGGCCCGGCCTTAGCTGCCTCCCTGTGCGCACCGCAAGGGCTAACCGCGGATCCGTCTGGCAATCTACTGGCTTATGACAGCAACAATGGCCGCATCCGCCGAATCAATGCCGAGACGGGGCAGATCACCACGGTGGCCGGAGGCGGCAACCCTGCCGATGGGTTGGGAGACAATGCCCCCGCTACGCAAGCTACCTTCAGTGGGAGTGGATTGGCCGCGGATGCCCGCGGCAACATGTTCATCACTGATTGGAGCAACTTTCGGGTCCGCCGTGTGGACGCCGCTACCGGAATCATCACCACTGTGGCGGGCAGCGGCGGACGGGGCGGAAATTCCGGCGATGGTGGTCCGGCTACCCTGGCCACCCTGGCGCAACCCCAGGATGTAGTCCTCGATCGTCCGGCCAACCTTTTCATTTCCACCGGCGCTCTTATTCGCCGCGTAGATGCCCGCAGCGGGCTTATCACCACCTACGCAGGCGGCGGCTCTGCCAGCGGCGGCTTTACCCCGTATTGCGGTGACGGTGGCCCGGCCATCAATGCGTGCTTGTTTTATCCGCGCGGCCTGGCCATGGACGCAGCAGGTAACCTCTTCATCGCTGATTCAAATAACAATCGCATCCGGCGTGTGGACGCCGCGACTCAAATCATTACCACCGTGGCTGGCAACGGAGTGCCAGCCTATGCTGGCGATGGCCTCCCGGCCGTCGTGGCAAGCTTGAACAATCAGACCAGCCTCTGATGTCAAATCAGAGAGTTTCGCATCAATCTAAGTCATGTGATGCGATAACCGGCTCGGGGTCATGGGGCAATGGTACCTCAGCGCCGTGTGCCTCTCGAAGTGCGCTGCTGGTGAATCCTGCGAAGACTTATTGGTGCGCGAGTTGATGGAAGGTTTCCAGGATGCCATTGCTCGGAAGAAGGGCCACAAGGCGGCGCTCCGAGTTACTGAAATTCCCCGCGTCAAGCCTATGCGCCCCCGACAGATCAAGAGAATACGTCTGGCTCTAGGGGCCAGCCAATCCATGTTTGCGTATATTCTGAATGTCAGTCCCAAAGTCGTTCAGAGTTGGGAACACGGCGCACGGCGGCCGACAAGCGCGGCTCTCAAACTTTTGAGTATTGCGCAAAACAACCCGCAAATACTCCTGCAATCCGAAGCAACTTCCCGTCCTCGCTTTGAGCGACGGAGGGTTGCTCTGTCTCATGGACGGCGATCGTGATTGTTTGCATTCGTGGGTACGCTCAAATGAGAGTCTAGTCCCGGCCGGGATGTCTGAACGCTAGATCGCGCAAAGGCCATCTTGTATCTGCTGTGTCCGCCCCTGGTTTCTCAATACCAAACTACACCGTTCGAGCCCTCGGATGAAGGTGAGAAGGGCGGTCACACTCTCACCCATACCGGTGCCAAGGATGGAGACTTCCGGACACCCACTCCGAAATCCCTTATAAACAGCGGCTCTTAGTGACTGAGGAGACTTTCTTCAACCGAGGCGTGTGGTGGAAAGATTCGCATCGCAGCCACGAGGACAGCCACCAAGAATATAAGAGTAAGTAAACAAAGGAGTTTGCAGAAATGGCGGAGAGGGTGGGATTAAACCCTAGTGAGGAACCGTGAGGAATGGAAAAGGGGCGTTTGTAACTGATGCGAAATCTACAACTTGCAGACGCCGTTTTTTGATTCGGCGCACCGTGTTGTGAATGCGGGGCTTTTTCCGTCTCAAATCCTCGTCTAGAAGTACACATGTACTGATGAAAACAGGCTGTTTATTCGGCGCGTCTGTCAGTTCCGCCATTCCGGCACGGCGACAGGATAGCATAAAGAACAGGGCATCCTCATGCCGACTCTGGCCCGGCATATCAATTTGGTTCCAAGGCTCCCTTATTAGAAGAGGGGAGAATGTCGTTCCCATGACTCGAACCGAACGACGCCTTGCAGAACGATTTGACCTCAAAATTCCGCTTCGCGTCCGCATCGCAAAGCCTGCCGCGCTAGAGCACACAGTGGAGTCGCTGAATGTTTCTACACGAGGCATATCCTTTGCAACGGATTTGTCACTTTGCAAGGGCACGCCAGTGCATCTCGCTTTCGAGATGCCAGAAGAAGTCACGCACAAACCCGCGTCCGAATGGCGCTGTACGGGTCATGTAGTCCATGTCCAGCGGAACGGTTCTCCGCAGGGTGCGACTTGTGTAGGCGTGGGGTTTGATTGCTATGAGGTCTTACAACTTGTCCGGCTCTCAGTGAACCAAGTCTCCCAATTGGAATGAATCGATGATTGGGAGCAACGCTACCCCTCAACACGTGTGTCGAGTTCGTCCTAGCCTCGGCCTATACCACCCATCGATTTACGGCATAAATAGTCGGTGCGTTGGGCAGCATCCCCGCGAAAGTCGTTCCTTTCGATCCCTGACGCTCTGCCTCTTCATACCCGTACCGCCGCGTTAGAAAGATGCAGCTCGCCTGCGCGTAGCCGATGCCTGTACCTCGACTGACCTGCGCACGCCCTCTGCGTGCAGTTCCCCGCGTTCGAGAAGTTCGACTAGCTGGTCTGCGGTCAGCGTAAAATCTTTGCCCACTGGGAAGATTATTTCCCCATCGGCAGTTTGCATCGGAAAACCCACGGCCATTCCATGTTGCCGCAGTAAGTGGACCGCCCTCACAATATCGTTTGCTCTGTCTGCGTAGTTGCTCACGACCAGCTCCCCGAAACGAGAGGATGAGAGAACGGACATCATTGCGGAAGCGGAGGAGTCAGTCTAGGGGAGGCAGACGGTCTGTCCACAGGATTCCCACAGCTTCTCCATGCCACTGACCCTTTCACGATTATCATGAATCTCCTTTGCAAGAGGCATCCCGCATCGAATGTAGCCCTGAGCATTCTTCAGGTTCGATCATAGGGAAATGATAAAATCAAGTTAGGGAACATAACATGAGCGTAAATTAATGGACTTCTTCGACCTTCCTCCCCCGCCAGATGAACTGCTGCCGCCAGATTTTGAGTCGGAACCTGACTGGAAAATCTACGAAGGAGCAATTGCACGCATCGAGGAGTCACACAAGAATTGCAAGGTTACTAGAAATAACAAAGTCAATGGCAGGCGTAGCGGGGTAGAGCGTCAGGTTGATGTATGGCTCGTCGCCGAGATCGGTGACAATCATGTCGTGACGGTAGCAATAGAGTGCCGTCGCTACAGCGACAGGCCAGTATCGATAAAAGACATCGACGCATTTGTAGGTTTTCTTGAGGATGTTGGCGCGAATAAAGGAGTGATGATTAGCCACTCGGGATACACAGATGGTGCGAAAAAACGGGCCGAAGGAGCGGGTATCGAGCTTTGTATGCTCACGGTCGAACAAGCGGAAGAGTTTGATTGGGATGAGTTCCTTCGAGACTCGTGTGAAGCTTCGAATGAGTGCTTCGGCACTATTAACTGGCACTCCTCAGATGGTGACAGCGAAGCTGGCCGATGTGGCAACTGCGGCTCTTTCCACATTCGTTGTGGCAACTGCGGATGGGTGTCGTGGTACAACGAGTGGGACATAGAGAGTTGCTCGGGGTGCGATATGAAATGGCGGCTGAAAAAGGAGAAAGGCGAGACGTGCGGCATTGAGGAAATGCCTCCGGAGCAAGAGCCGGACGACGAAGAAGAGGAATAAAGAAGGAGCGCCCTTTCTCGCTGCCTGGAACCGGAATTTTTCTTGGAGATTTAGCGCATCCAAATCCTTATTTGTGCTAAATTCCGAACGGGAGGCAGAATATGCGACTTGGAATGGTATCTGCTCTCTGCGTCTTGCTATCGTTGATTTACTCTCCACGTCCCGTGGCGGGTCAATCTAAACCCGCCAGTCCACAGGCTGCCCCAGGCGTTCCTTCGGAAGCTGGACTCGCCGCCAAACTTTCGGAACGACCAAGGGCCGCTGAATCCAGTGGTGACGAGTTCCGTTATCTCAGAAACGATCCCACGAACAAACTGCAAAACAGGTTCTTCTTCAATGATCCACAAGTGGCCAGGCGCAACGAGAATCCCCAGTCGCCGCTTGGGACGGGCCGGTGCGCTCACATTGTCATATATCAGGCCCCGACTATGGATTCAGAGATGATTAAAGAGTCTACCAGAGCATTCGCTCGCAACATGCCAACGTTCGAAGGACTGGAGCCATGTTGCAGAGATTTCCGTAGAGTAATGGCGATCCCTCAAGGGGCCCCGTTTGTGAGTCCTGGGCGAATCGGCGCACTCGCTCCGAACCCTGGCGTCATCGGTGGAGCTAACGAGAAGCCACCTGTCGTTCAGGACGTGATTCACGCGACGCCGGAAAAGATCAAA
>Ga0209158_1002021_pt1 | contig 12878 bp, 12 predicted proteins | sample GraSoiAngelo_140_FD_185897 | JGI IMG/M metagenome (GOLD analysis project Ga0209158, IMG submission 185897) | Grasslands soil microbial communities from the Angelo Coastal Reserve, California, USA - 14_0929_12_30cm (SPAdes) (version 2) | ecosystem: Environmental > Terrestrial > Soil > Grasslands ...
AAAAGTAGGGGCCCCCATCTGGTATACAGAATCTTGCTCTGTTGCCTCGAGACCCCGACGGCTCGGATGGCGAAAATCATTCCATTCTCGGTCTCGCCAATCTTGACGCTGGACGCGTCGCAGGCAACTACCGGGACGAACTCTTTGTTGGGGTTGATTGGGTAGCGCTTTAATCCGGATGAGGTTATGGAGCCTCCAATTTCGAGTCTCTCTTCAGAATCGGCGTCATCAACGCCCATCTCCACAAGAGAGACTGGTCGGGGGTTGAACTTTGATCCTTGGAGCGACTGCATTGACCGAGTGGACAGCTCAATGAGAGATTCAGGGATGGAAGGTAGTCCGATAACCTGCGGTATGCTTTTTATTTGCTGAAGAGGCTCAGCAGTCTCTTGGGTGCGGTGGAGCAAGGTTAGATTCCCCCAGTTTCAGACGGGAAAGCCCCCTTTCCCGTCTGTCCCCGCACCCGTTTACGTATCATCCTGATGCAGTCACCGTTTTCTGGGCTGGCGATGAAGCGGCTCTTGCGGTGAGACCCTTCGCGATCTCGTGAGCCTTCCGTATCCCTTGCATGCTGAGCTTGTAGGCTCCGTCATTTGTTCTGTCGATGAGTCCTGTCTTCGTCATCATTGCCAGAGTGTTGCGGACTGTCTTCACGGCTTTTCCGATTGATCGGCTGATGGCTTCGGGGTCCATCTCTACATTGGGCCGGGTGCCGACTGCATGAGCGACCCTGGCGGCTAGAAGTACCATGGCGATGGAGTTTTCCGCCGACATTTCGGGCTTGAGCAGAACGGCCTCTCCTTCCGGGGTCAGCTGAACTGCGCTGGAGAGATCGTCAACCATAGACGAATAGTCGGGCGAGAAGGTTAGCTTGGAAGCGAGTGAGTAGTTTGGGAGGACTTTGGCCGCGAACTGCATGACTTCGCGGACAACGGTTTCTAGGTCTCCTTCGGCTGTGTGTTTGATGTCTCCCCATTCTATCTGAACTTTGATCTTGGGTTGTTCTGGCATTTTTCTTACCTCTCTGGAAGCTGTGAGACGCGGGGCATCAGGTTCTTGATGACGACTCTGGTACCCATGGTTGTAAGTCGGTAGGAGCCCTTGCCGACCCGCTCGACCAGTTGCTCGTTGCAGAGTTCGCTAAGCCTGCCGGCTACGGTGCCTGTTGAGCGTCCCGTGGTCTTGGTTATCTCGTCGAGGGACAGAGTGTCGCTTTCTTTCTTGCCCATTTGATGCTGTAGTCGTGATCCTGCGAGATGGATCATCATGAGTTCCTTGTCTTTCAGTTCCTTCAGATCCTTCAGGACGACTAAGCCTTCTGGGGAAACTGCGAGCACTCCAGTGCAGCTCTGAAGGAACTCCGCCATATCCACGGACAGTACAAGTTTGGAGACTAGCTCGATCGAAGGGTATATTTTTGAGAAGTAGGTGAGTAGTTCTCTTAGAACCGTTTCCGGACTGCCGATGATTCGATTCTCGACTCCTGAGTGTCTTAGGATGACTTCAATGGCGGCTGCCGCATCCTCAGGGTTCGTTTTTCGTTCAAGGACCTCTAAACCAGACATTATTCTTCTTGCCCACGATGTTCACAGAGTTGAGATATAACGCTTTTCTGTCCCGAAGATAACTCGACAAGATGTTACTCTCAGACTTGGGAATGAAAGTGAAAGTATTTCGGCTCAAGATAGAAGTCGGGCTGAACTACAAGATGTTACTCGTAGCCGTACGTGGAATCTGCTAAGATGACCGGTAATTCCGGGACCGAACCTTCTTTTATCTCTCATGGATCTACCCGTCCGCTCTGGCATGGACTATAATGAGCTGAAAATACGGGTCCTGAGCCTCTTCGAAGCCTCGGGCGAATTGGATAGCCAGAGGGTCCGTAGTCTACTATCGGGCATGAAGGTCGAACTGTCTGACAAGGCTGTAGAGATGGCTCTTTTACGATATTCAAGGCAGGGTCTACTCGCCAGAACCCGGCGGTCCGGGAGATTCCACTATAGGATGACTGAGAAAGGATTGGCCCGCAGAATCTGGCTGTCCAAGACTAGGTAATCTTCTGGAGGCGGGGGAGGATGTCGTTCTGGATCCACTGGACTCCAGCGCCTGAGAGTACATAGTTTCCTCGTTCTGTTATCACCTTGCCTTCTCGTCGCAATTCACTGATTCTGGCTCTGACGATACTCTCACCGGTAGTCTTCCATGAAGAACTCAGCAGAGAACTGAGATCATCGTCTCCCAATGGCTTGGGGTGCATGGAGAACATCACTAGTGATATGGCTTCTTTCGCGGAGAGGGTGTCCACGGGAACCGTGAGATGGGGTTTCCCTTCGGAAGTAAACTCGACAATGCCCGCGATGCCCACTGATTGTTCTGAAGAGAGGGTCGGACTGGCAGAGGGCTGTGGCGCGAGAATGAAGCTACCTGTCGGTCCGAGAGACTTTTCCAGATCCTCAAATCGCTCTCTTACGTAATCGTGATCTCCTTCGAGCTCGACTTCAAAATCCCCTTTTCGGATTCTGAACCTTAGCCTCTTCTCGGAAGACAAGACCAGAACGACTCCGTTTCAGAGTTCTAATTAGGGTTTATCGAATCCCAAAATAATAATGGCGGAGAGAGTTGAAGGCAATTGAATATGAGCGGCCACGGACTGCGATGGGCGAGCGCTTTTGGTTGATAATGGAACAATAGTTTTCGTTGCCGAATTGGGTGCGGTCATCGCCGGATCCTGGCTCGTTTCCGAATTACTGATCAGGCTCATCACGAGGGGCGCCAAGAGAGCGGGTGCATCCGCGGACCTAATCAGGAATGTTCGCGAGGGACTGAGTATTCTCTGGGTTGTCTTTGTGACAGCGTGGCTTGTCATTGTCACGGGATTGGGGTCAATATTTTCTTTTCTGACCCTCTCTGGAATAGCAGGATTAGCGATCTCCCTGGCGTTACAGAATACTCTGAGTAACATAATCTCAGGAATCTTGATACTATCAGATGGAGTCCTACGACTTCACGACTCAATCGAGTACAGTGGAGTGAAAGGCAAAGTCGTGAAGGTAGGCTTGAGGGCGACCTGGGTCAAGACGGACAGCGGCGATATCGCGATAATAAGCAACAACTATCTCGCGAACGGACCCTTAGTCAACTTCACTGCGAGCGAACGTCTTGAGAGGAAGCTGCGCCTATGATCTTGTCAGACTACTTCCATAGCGCCTATTTTCCACGCCCGTACCAATCTTTGTCTGACGCGCTCTGGTGGAACATACGAGTTCTTCGAATATCTTAGACGGAGAAAAACAAGGGAAGGGACAAACGACTCAGCTGAGTCGCCCGTCCCATACTTTGGCTATAGGTGACTTACCAGTGGACCTGCGGTTGGTTTCGTCCGGGGGTGGCTACGACCTGGAGTTGGACTTGGCTCTGAGAAGGGCAGCGTCTGGAGGAACTGTGGCACCTGCCTTGCGTGCGTCACCGCCTCGAAGCCAGATGCTAGCCTGATCAAGGTTGGTTCGCTGAAGGCTGTGCTGAAGAACGATATTCCGACCGGGACGCCGAAGGTCATCCCCATCGGCACATTGATGTTGGGATAGCCGACGATTGCTGGTGGTGACGAGCTACCTACGACAAAGTGGTCGCCGTTGATTAGGTCAGTAGGCCACGAGGGATTATCGGTTGGTGCTACAATCGCGTCGAGGTGGAATTGGCTTAGCAGCATATCGATCCCTTCGGTTGCCCCGATGAGTATGTCTGCAGCGATGGCTTGGTTGTACGACATTCCTGTTGGTTGGGTGGCGTTCGGGTCCGAGCTGAATGTTTCCGCGAGTTCGAATATCTCTTGTCCGAAGAAGGGCATTTCTTGAGCTGCATGGGCGGTGTTGAAAGCGATTAGATCCGCCAGTGTTCCGCGGGCCGTTGGCACACCGGTCCTCGTCGCGAGATAGTTCTGTATGTCGGTTTTGAAGTCGAAGAGTAGCACCGTAAACTCGTTACCTCCGCTGAAAATGTCCGAGAAGTGTGGGAAGAACACGTCCACTAGAGTCGCACCAGCGTTCGTCATAGCCGTCAATGACTGCTCGAATACCGCATCCAGCTTTGGACTGAATCCTTCGAAATCTCGGGAAACGCCGATTCTTGAGCCGTTTAGCCCGTTGGGGTTGACGAAGGTAGCGTAGCTGGCTGGTAGCTTCGGTCGTTTTTGACCCTGCTTGCCTATCGGGCTTGTGCTTGTCGCGGGGTCGCGTGGGTCGGGTGTTCGCTGAGCGATCGCGTCAAGGACAATCGCTGCGTCCAATACCGTCCGCGCGTGTGGACCCGCTGTGTCTTGGGTGTGTGAGATGGGTATGATTCCTGCACGGCTGACCAGTCCGACGGTAGGTTTGATGCCCACTACGCCGTTGTGATTCGCGGGACATACGATGCTCCCATCTGTCTCTGTACCGATGGAGACTGTGGTGAGGTTGCCCGATGCTGCGGCTCCTGATCCCGAGCTGGATCCGCATGGGTTCCGGTCGAGGGCGTAGGGCATGTTGCATTGGCCTCCGCGTCCGGACCAGCCGCTGGACGAGAAGAACGAGCGGAAGTTGGCCCATTCGCTCAGGTTCGTCTTCCCGAGGATTATGGCTCCCGCCTTTCTAAGATTCGCAGCGACCGTCGAGTCTTGGAGTGCTGGGGTCCCGACTAGCGCGAGGGAGCCCGCCGCCGTCTGCATCTGATCATGCGTATCCACATTGTCTTTCAAGAGGATCGGTATGCCCATCATCGGACCCAGGACAGTTCCTGATTGACGCATCTGGTCGATTTGGCCGGCGATGCTGAGAGCGTCTGGGTTGACTTGAAGGATAGAGTTGAGTTGTGGGCCGTTCTGGTCGAGCGCTGTTATGCGGGACAAGTAACTGTTAACAAGGGACTTGGCTGTAAGGGTCCCAGCTGCAAACATTGACTGGATCTGCGCGATGGTTATCTCTTCGATACTCGATGCGGGCCCAGCCTGAGGAAGCCTAGTAGGCGTTACGGTTTCTTGTCGGATTTCTGGGATTGACCCTAGGATTGTGGCAGAGCTGGCTGCGACGGCCGCCGCTACTGCTCCATATTTTAGAAATTCTCTTCGCGAAACTCTCTTTCCTAGTTTCTCTGCTTCTTGGGTTGTCATGTCTGACATAGACCCATTCTCCGTAGAGAAGCTTCTACCGAGGTCGTTCAATTATTAACAGTTTCTATGGAATGCTCGAAGAAGCTTGAGACTGAAGTAACCATTTCGCTTGTGGATTGATAGCATCGCATGCCCAAATTTGTACATGGGATCTCAGCTAGACAAAGCGCGAAGAACCTCTTTTGACTTGGAAAGCTCTGCGACCTTGCTCTCTATTTCGTCCCTAATCTTTCTCACTCCATCCAACGGTTTCCCTTTTGGATCTTCCAGATGCCATTCGATCAGCTTCTTCTGCATCTGAGCAACAATCGGTCGTGGGCAAGCTTCCTCGATCGAGCACCCCATCGTTACGACAAGACTTGCGCGTTCGATCATTTCTGGCGTAAGCGTCTTTGGACTGTTATTCGAGATATCTATACCGCATTCCAGCATCGTTTGGACTACGATTGGGTTGACATTCGAGGAAGGAATGGTCCCTGCGCTTTGCGCTATCAGTCCATGCTTCTTTGCGAAGGCCTCTGCCATCTGGCTTCGTCCCGCGTTCTCAACACAGACAAACAATACGGGACCATTGGCCAATTCTGGACCTCTCGAAGAGCCTGAATACTAGTCCGGCAATTAAACCCCCTACCAAGGGTCCAATCAAGTAAACGTAGAGATTCGTCAGATACCCTGACGCGAGGGCTGGTCCGAGGCTTCGAACCGGATTTAGCGACGCATTCGTTAGCGGACCCAGCGCAAGAATAATCACGAATAGGGTCGATCCGATGAGCGCAGCCTCTCCTGGCTTCTTGTGAACTCGTAATGAGGCCACGAATCCTGACATCGCCAGCACGAAGGTCCCTACAGCCTCCAACAACGTTCCAACCGGAAGGCTCACCCCGCTAGCTAGTTTCGTAGTGCCTAGGTCTGCTGGGGACCCGAATTGGCTGAAAATTAGCTTCACCGTGAACGCTCCCAATAGTCCGCCTAGAACTTGGAATGAAATGTACGGGAGGAACATTTCCAGGGATGTTTTTCCAGCGATTGTGTGGGCGAGCGTAACCGCTGGGTTGATGTGGGCGCCGGAGATTCTGCCGAGCAGAAGGATGACAATTGCGACAGTCGCTCCAAATGCGAATCCGATGATGAGGAGAGCCTCGAAAGCAGTGATACCTTGAGCTAGCGAGACGGCTGCAACGGTCCCAGGTCCGATAAGGACGAGAAGGTAGGTGCCGAGAAGCTCTGAGAGACAGCGTGCCCTGCGGCTCGCATGAGGATGGGAGGACAACAGTGGAATGTTGCAGTTTTGAGGCCCGTGTCTAAACTCTTCCTCGATTGCGAATCTAGCCGCCCATGGGTTGGGAATCGTAAGATAGATGAACCCAGAGGTAGACGCGGGGGGCTCGTGCGGCCGTAGTCTAGCCTGGTCTAGGACATAGCAAGGGCGTCCAGTGGGCTTCCAACCCAACGACCCGGGAGACCATCCGTTCGATGGTCCGGGAATTCAAATCCCGGCGGCCGCACCAAAAAACCGTTCTCGGACCCCCGGGCGGTTTCGGTGGTTTGTGTCACGAGGATCAACTGCTTTTGAGATTTTTCGGCGAGGGTCTCCGCCAGGTGAAACTGAACCGGGCGAGTCGTGCGAAACAGGGCGCAGAATCAGCGGGTCGGCTATTTTCGATATGGTGTAGCTGAGCGTGCAGGTCAACGTGCAAAGTGCGTGATCTCAAATCGCCTGCTCCGATTCCGGATCCAAGCATGATCCGGGCTTGTTCCGTTTCAAAAGAAACTATCTGCGAATTTTGATTATACAAAGACCCAAGTGGGGAAGGATTACCATTCGTTAATTCCCTCCCAGAGCCGAGTTTCACGTCGCGAGGAGCAAGTGCAATTGACATTTCTCGAATGGTAACGGGTCTGGGTAACCCTAAACGGTAACAGAAATCCAAGGTGGAGTCCTCGACTGGTACCAATCCTCTAGGGTGCGCTTACTTGCCGAATTCTTCTTACCGCCGAACACGCGGCTGTGGACATACGTACAGTTGTTCCCTCGTATGGAAAGTAAGAATAGGAGCATCTCTTGGTAGTCCATAATGCAGGTTCTGTGTTACGAGAGCGTCGTACCGTCGATTGCTCGTCGCGTGCGTCATTAGCGTAATGATATTCGCGGGCCCGACGACGGTTCTCGCCACGCTCTGGTCTTCAAACCAACGACCACTCTGGCAATTCTCAACATACGGCAAGGCCACTTCTGTTGCAATATCCCCGGACGGCTCCTACGTTGCCGTCGGCGTTCAGACTAGCTATGACCCAAGTATTGGGCAGGTTTTACTCTTGAACAAGACGGGGTCGGTATTATGGGCCCGCAACTCCGCCACAATTACTGCAGTTGCAATGACAGTTGATGGTTCCCGGATAGCAGCGTCGGGGGTTTTGACAAAGGCAATCGCTTCGGGTCCCTATGTGACCCTCCAACAAACAGGCATCGTGTATTACTTCGACAATGACGGCAATCAGCTCTGGAACTACTCCGTTCCACTACATTACGTCAATTATCCCGGCGAATGGGGTCCGCCGATGTTCAAAGTCATGCTTTCACAGGACGGCACTCGTGTCGTCGTCGATACTGGGACGGGCACTCTTGTCTTTGACAGTCTAGGACGATTGCTGTGGAGCTACACTCCAAACTGCACATACACTGTGTGCCCATGGCTTACCCTGGCTTCAGCCAATGCCTCATTCATCGTCAGCATCAACGACCAGATCCACGCCTTCGATGGCAGCGGCGTGTCCCTGTGGAATTCAAGCAGTATCCCCCAGCCAATTCTTGTGAATGGGGTCATGTCAAAGGACGGGAAGCTCCTAGTGTTGGAGTGGGAGAACTATTTCGCAGCGAATAAACAGCCAACTCTGATCCTCCTCGACAATACAGGTGTGGACCTCTGGAACCGAACTCTAAGCGGAGTCACTTCAGTCCTTACAATGTCAAGTGACGACAGTGCGATTGTAATGAGCCCTGGCGGTAGGATAGCCTCGATCGATCCTCAGAGCAGACTGTTGTGGAACTCGACCCACGTGCCCGGGAACCTGATGATTACAACCTCTAACGGGTCCTACACGGCCGCTGTAATAGCGCTCAGTCTCGGGCACAATGTGCTCCGGATTCTCGACAGTTCAGGGAGAACAGTCTGGGGTTACGGGGACTTTGGCGAGGTCGACGCTCTCGCACTGTCTGGCGATGATTCGTTTCTCGCGATAGCTACAGGACCATACGCCAACTACTCGGGCAACAGTGCAACTGTCGTCTTTCTCCAGGGACCCAAGACCCTAGCGACCGAGCGTGGTCCAATCTATTCCTGGTTCACCTTCGACCCCAACACTCAGGATAATCCCTGGCTCTTCGTTTTTCCGGCAGTGTTTGCATCAGCACCCCTACTGTACTTATTGTTCAGAAAGATCAAAGAGAATCCACATCCGCAAGCTCTGGCGCCCTCCGATTCTCCCGATTAATCTAGGAATGCGCATATCTTTCAAAGGCTCGACGCGAAATCCAACAACACTGTCTCGTTGTAACTTGTTGACTTATTGCAATACGTAGAATACACCGAACAATGTTTCTCTGACAAGCTCTGTTCTGACCATGTACTTGCATCCTGGCCAGTCGGGAATACCGTTTCTAACATTACCTTCCCGGCTCTCCTCGGGGAGCTTGCGATCATAAGGTGTTCCTAGTCAAGAGAGTAAACTCTCTGAAGCGAGAAATCGCAGATAGCTAGGCGAAGGGCAAAGCTCGTAAGCATCACATCAACGCTCAGAGCGCACAAGTGGATGGTATGACCAAGTTACGGGTTCTCAGTTTTGGCCTATCAATAGATGGTTATGGAGCGGGACCCTGCCAAGACCTCAAGAATCCTCTAGGCGTCGGTGGTCAGGTTCTTCTTGACTGGTCCAGAGCCTCGCGAACATGGAGAAAGAGGCATGGAGCGGAGGGCGGAGACGAGTCGGGTGCTGATGAAGAGTTTGGTGCGCGTGGATTCCGGGATATTGGGGCGTGGATCCTGGGCCGTAACATGTTCGGTCCAGTTCGGGGACCCTGGCCAGATCACAGCTGGAAAGGCTGGTGGGGAGACAACCCACCCTTCCACACTGGCGTAGTTGTTCTAACTCATCACGAACATCCGCCGATCGAAATGGAAGGCGAGACAACCTTCTACTTTGTTACGGATGGAATTGATGCGGCACTGAAGAAGGCTGTTGCTGAGGCCGATGGCAAGGACGTTCGGCTTGGCGGCGGCGTCTCGACTGTTCGAGAATATGTCAAGGCCGGGCTAGTTGATGAAATCCACCTAGCAATAATACCAACACTGCTAGGCGCAGGTGAACATCTTCTTTCCGGTATTGACTTGGCAAAAATGGGTTATCATTGCGTAGAATACATCCCCTCAGCAAGAGCAGCACATGTCGTGCTGAGAAAACAGACCGCATAGGAAGCGTAACTGAATGAAATACTTTGACGAGCTGAAGATGGCTGACATTCAGAAAGCGTTCGACTCGGAGGTTCTAGAATGGAAAGGAGTAACTTCCAAGCCGATGATGGGCTGCCAATGCTACTTCCATGGTCGAAAATTCCTCTGCTTCCTCGTAACAGACGGTATTGTACTGATGAAACTCTCGGACAAAGATCAGGACACGTTGAAGACTAGGTTCGGCGGGAAGCAGTTCGAAATGGCCGGCCAGACAGGCAGACTATGGGTCACACCGCTCAAAGCACGGAGGGACCTGAAACAAGTAATGCCGTTCGTCAAGAAGAGATACGAAGAAATCGCGTCTACGAAACAAAAAACTCATTGACCGTTTCGCGCTTCTGACCATCTTGGCCTTGTCCGGGACAAAGGGCTCTTCCACTTGCCACCTAGACGTCTTTGAATTAGCTGAAAAACTACTCCAACATCGTTTTCCAAGATAACGAAAACAGTTCGACTGCCCACTACCGAGTTGAGCATTATTTTCCTTTCAGCTGTGCATCCATTTCGTCTGAGACTTCGAGATCTCTTCCCGTTGCGCGGCGTCTCAGGCCTTCAATCGCTCCATTTCGGTCGGCCTCGGGGCGGTTCTGGCCCAACTTCCACTTCCCCTCAAGAGATTCTATCGGCATCTCGAAACCTATGATTGCCTTCAGCTCGGAGGCGATATAGTCCTCCGGCGAATCCGCAACGCTCCATCCGGTCGAAGACGCGTCTTCAAAATGGACTGTTAGCTTCGTAACGAATCTCAACAGCCGTTCCGCATCATCGAAGAATGCTGGCCGTCCTCTCGCGTGAACCGAGATATAGTTCCAAGTGGGAACGACCTTCCCATCATCTCGGTGGCCTTGGTACCACGAGGGCGAGATGTACGCATCCGGGCCTAGAAACATCGCTAGAGCTTGGCTTCCGGGGTTAGTGTCTCTCCACTGGTTGTTCCCGCGAGCCAGGTGGCCTTGAATCGTCCCGAACTTCCCCTCTGATCTGTCCACCATCATAGGGATGTGGCTCGCGAGCAAACCTGTCTTACCTGACGTCACAAACGTGCCGAAGCTGATTGTCTCGATGGCCCGCTGTAGAACCTCGACCCTTTCCTCTCTGAACCATCGCGGATTATACATCTATGAAGCGACGGTCACGGCTCCAATCTGCTCGGTGATAAACTGAACGCACCCCGATCCTCTCCCGAGCCTCCTCGTCGGAGCCACAGCGCTCCAAGACTTGGTGAAAAGCCAAGAGAATAGTGCGACCCCGAAGAGCGTGAACGATAGAAAGAAGAATCTGATTCCTCTAACGCTCTCTGGATTTCTTTTTCTTACGCTGGCTACAAATCCTTTCCGAAGAGGATCAGAGTAACGACTTTCATGGAAGACAGTGTTCTCAGTGATTCGCCAGTATTGATCACGACAGTATTCATTTGAACAACTTTCCAACCGTTACTTGCCCAGCGAGTTAAGACACCGTTCAGTTCGTCGGTCTTAAGTTCCCCGTGATGAACGGCTTTGTCGAACTCGTAGGCAACGGCGAGATATTGAGGCATCATCTATACACCGCTTAAATTTCGGGCGGAACTATAAATAAAATCGGTGGCGAGGTTTAGTTAGAGCCTTTGAGGCTGATCTTCGACTTATCCTCTAAAGTTCTCTGAATCTCTTCCTCTGACTCTTCTGCGTCTAAGATTCCTTCCTTTCCCCATCCTTCGCCCGTAGTCCACTAAGCATCTTCGCTAAGATTTGTCGGACTACAGGGTCTACAATTTCTTGGATCACTTCCTGAGGTCTGAACCTCGTCATTTTCTCTTCACATTTTTTGACCCAATTTCTTTCGATTTCATCCCCCGTCGCGAGCAGCAAGCGCAGCCGAACATTTCTTGAATGGTAACGGCTCTGGTTACCGCAAATGGTGCTATCGCAGAAGATCTGCGCTGGTGACAGTTCGATTTCTCGGTTTGTTCAAGACGTGGTACCAGAATGCGGCGAGGTGGTAACAACTGCTTAGGGAACGGTGAATGCACGTAACGTAATTGCACACTTGCGTAGTGACAGTTTCTGGAGATACCTGCTTTGGATAAACGTCCGGCAGACTTTCACACGAAGGGCACGAGTGCCGCAGGTTAGGGGTTATGAGTTGGCGAATGCGTCGTGGAATGATATTGCATCTATCACGATTGTCATTGCATCCGTGCCATTGCAATCAAATGCAACGGTTGTCTGTGGCTCGATGGTAATCACGTAATCGATTTCGAACCGGTTGAACCAGTTTGTTAGGTTTGTAAAGCCAGGCACTATTCCGTTAGGGTAGCCGAGTCCGCATGAAGGAGCATCGTTTATCGCCGTGACTGCTATTACGAAGTCGAATGTGGAGGTCTGTATCGAGGCTGAACACGTGCCGAAGCCATTGGCCAGACACTCACCGTAACCGGGAGATTCGCAGACGTAAGCATTTGACTGAAATGAACAAGAGACTAGTGCTGGTATCGATGGATTCGGGTCGAATATCGCCTCCGTGTTTGAACCTCTGACGGCTATGGCCTGCATTCCGATGACTGTGTGGTAGCAGCAGTCTGCATTCGTTGTAATGGTAATGTTGTCCGACCTCAACGGTGAGGTGGCTCTTGCATAGTACTCCCAGAGTCTGGGAATGCCGTAAGAGACACGCTGAGTGAACACTAGCCCACTGCTGTCGAGGACCCTCGTTATGTTGCTGTTTGTTTCAACAATGAGGATGATCACATCATGTCCGGTGCTTGTGGTTAACGATTGCGAGCGACAGAAGAGATGGATTTGACAATCGTTTGTCCCTACACCGTCCAACTCCAAAGGTGGCGCTGCTGCATGAAGATTCTTGGTTGCCGAAACACCAGCTACTACTAAGACCAGCAAAATGGCGTAGATGATTCTGGCTTTCGTAATGCTGGAACTGTAAAGTCCGGCCATTTTAGCTTATTGAAAGTAGAGGATGAGGGCAGATTCTATTTTTCAGAGATACTCTGAAGGTCACAAGTCGCAATTGAGCGCGGAAGCTTCGTATCTTGACTGGAATACTATGGGTGTTCAAATCTCAGAAAGCGCATGATGCCACTCACAGACGCGACAAGAAACGTTTTGGCAAATGGTGACCTCAGCAAGGTTTCTTTTTCCGGCACAATCCGAATTCTTCGCGGGTTAGCCATAGAACGTATTCTGTACAGATTCGTCTGTTTCATCTTCGAGACTGGTTTCTTTACTGTA
>Ga0209158_1002030_pt1 | contig 12838 bp, 9 predicted proteins | sample GraSoiAngelo_140_FD_185897 | JGI IMG/M metagenome (GOLD analysis project Ga0209158, IMG submission 185897) | Grasslands soil microbial communities from the Angelo Coastal Reserve, California, USA - 14_0929_12_30cm (SPAdes) (version 2) | ecosystem: Environmental > Terrestrial > Soil > Grasslands ...
ACGCTGGAGCTGCTGTTGTCGGGGCAGGTGCGGGTGCTGGTGACGACCGCGCGCGCCGCCGCGGAGCGGACGGGGGTGCCCGCCGCCCTGCAGGCCATGCGGTTCGTCTTGGCGAAGGGGGAGCAGGGAGCGGGGAGCGGGTCCCTCAGCGACACGGTCCAGCGGCTGGAGGCGATGGGTTACGTTCGCGTCCCGACCGTCACCGAAGTGGCGCAGTTCAGCGTGCGCGGTGGGATCCTTGACGTGTACGGGTTTGGGATGGCGGCACCGGTGCGGCTCGAGTGGTGGGGAGACGATATCGAGTCGCTGCGGACGTTCGATCTCGACTCGCAGCGATCCGGCGAAGCGATCGAGCGGGTGACCATTCTCCCCGTGCGAACGGAGCGGTCGGCTACGTCGCCGGTCGGGGCGCAGCATGCTGCGCCCCGACAACGGCAGTCGTTTCTAGATCTCCTGCCCGGCGATTCGCTGATCGTCCTGGACCAGGAATCGGCGCTGGGGCAGGAAGTGGAGCGCGCGTGGGCCGAGGCCACCCATCATCTCGACGTCGCGCGACGGCTGGGCGAGGAAGCGCCGGCGCGGGAGGCGCTATTCGTCGATCCGGACGCGTGGCGGGCGCAGCTCGCCCGGTTCCCGCGGCTCGCGCTCGACCCCGCCGACGCCGACGTGCGGTTCCCGATCGCGCCGCCCGAGCCGGTCGACCGCGACATCAAGCGGCTGCGCCGGATCGTCGCGACCGAGCCCCCCACCGTGATCTTGTGCGACAACGAGGGCCAGCTCGAGCGTCTGGAGGAGCTGTTGGCCGGCGACCGGGCGACGCTCGCGGTGGGGGCGTTGGACGGTGGATTTGTCCTGCCCGGGCTGCGCGTGCTCACCGATCACGAGATCTTCCGCCGCGCGCGGCGGCTGCGGCGGCCGCGGCGGTACCGCGAGGCGACGGCTACGGCCGCGACGCGGGCACTCAAGGCCGGCGATTACGTGGTCCATCTGGAGCACGGCATCGGGATCTACCGCGGCATCCAGATGATTCCGCTCGGAGCGGAGGGCGGGACGCTCGAGGTGGCGGTCGTGGAGTACGAGGGCGGGTCGCGGCTCAACGTGCCGCTGTACCGGCTGGATCAGCTCGAGCCCTACCGGGCCGCCGCCGACGGAGACGCCCCGCCGCCGCGACTGCACCGGCTCGGCACCACGACGTGGCAGCGGCAGCGGGACAAGACGCGCGCGGCGATCCGCCAGATGGCGATCGAGCTGCTCGACCTGTACGCCCGGCGGCAGGTCGCGTCCGGCTTCGCGTTTCCTCCCGACACGCCGTGGCAGCGCGAGCTCGAGTCGGCCTTCTTGTACGAGGATACGCCGGATCAGCGGCGGGCCTCAGAGGAAGTCAAGCGGGACATGGAGCGCGCCCGACCGATGGACCGACTGCTGGTAGGCGATGTGGGATACGGCAAGACCGAGGTCGCGTTGCGGGCCGCCTTCAAAGCCGTGCAGGCGGGGAAGCAGGTCGCGGTTCTGGTCCCCACGACGATTCTCGCCGAGCAACACGGGCGCACGTTCCGCGAGCGGCTCGCCGACTATCCCGTCCGGATCGAGGTGCTGTCCCGGTTTCGCGGCCCGAAGGACACGGAGCAGGTGACGCGACGGCTCGAGACCGGTGAGGTGGACGTCGTGATCGGGACGCATCGCCTGCTGTCGCGCGACGTCGGGTTCCACGATCTCGGGCTCCTCATCGTCGACGAAGAGCACCGGTTTGGCGTACGACACAAAGAGCGGCTCAAGGCGTTGAGGCTCGCCGTGGACGTGCTGACGCTCACCGCGACACCGATTCCCCGGACCCTGCACCTCTCGTTGGCCGGATTACGGGATCTCACGCTGCTCGAGACGCCGCCCAAGGACCGCTCACCGGTGCTCACGTTCATCGAGCCCTGGGATGACGGATTGATCGAGGAGGCGCTGGCCCGGGAGCTGGATCGCGCAGGGCAGGTGTACTTCGTGCACAATCGCATCGAAACGATCGACACGATCGCGGAGCGTGTGCGGACGCTCGCCCCGCCACGGGCGCGGATCGCCGTGGCGCACGGGAAGCTGAAGGAAGCGGAGCTCGATGCCGTGATGGCCCGGTTCGTCCGCGGTGAGGTGGACATTCTCGTGTCCACCATGATCGTCGAGTCCGGGCTCGACGTACCGAACGCGAACACAATGATTGTGAATCGCGCGGACCAGCTGGGGCTGGCGCAACTGTATCAGCTGCGCGGGCGGGTGGGGCGGAGTCACCGGCGGGCGTACTGCTACCTGCTCGTGCCCGACCTCGTCGACGCCGAAGCGGAAGAGCGGCTCCACGTGCTGGAGCATCACACCGACCTCGGCTCGGGCTACCGGATCGCGCTGCGCGACCTCGAGCTGCGCGGCGCGGGCAACCTGCTCGGCGGCGCCCAGTCGGGCCACGCGCAGGCGGTCGGATTCGACACCTACCTCCGCTGGCTCCAGGAAACCGTGGAAGCGCTCAAGTCGGGGGAGGGAGCTGAGGGACGGGCGGCGCGTATGCCCCCCGAGGTGATTCTGGATCTGCCGGCGCACCTGTCCGACACGTACGTACCGGATGAAGCGGTGAAGCTCGAGCTGTACCGGCGGCTGGCGCGGGCCGAGGCGGCTAGCGAGATTCAGGCGGTGCGCGAGGAATTGCGCGATCGGTTCGGGCCGCTCCCCGACGACGCGCAACGGTTGCTCCTCGTATCCGAGCTCCGCGCGCTCGGTGCCCGTGCAGGACTGGAGATGGTCCTCGTGAAAGGCGACGAGGCGCGACTCAACTTTACGCGGGATGCGAGCCCGCGGCTGGCCGGCCTGACTGCGGCCCTCGACGCGGTGCAGTTCGAGGCCGAGGTCCGGCGGGCGGCGCCGCTCTCCCTGCGACTCCGCCGCCTGGGCGGAGAGCCCATCGGGTCGGGGCTCGTCCGAGCTCTCACCGCGGTTCTCGCGGATGCTCACCTTTAAGGAGTCGGCATGGTACGGCTGGGTCTGATGGTCGTGGTGCTCGCGGTAGCGGGGTGTAGCCCCTTGCGGGACGCGTTTTCGGCGCACGCGCAGGTTGCCGGCACGGCCGCCGGCCAGACCCTGACGGTCGACCACCTGGCGAGCCTGGTGGGACACGCGCAGCGCATCCCCATCCGACCCGACGTGCTCACCGGTGTCGCGAACATCTATCTGGACTACGCGGTGTTCGCCACCGAGCTTGGTCGCGGGCGCGACCTGCACGACTCGGCCCTGGTGCTCGCCGCGCAATGGCCGGTGGCGGCACAGCTCAAATGGGAGCGCTATCACGACCAGCTGATCTCGGCACGCGGCAAACTGACCCCCGCCCAGGCGGACTCGGCGTTCGAGGCGGGCACCGTGCGGCTGTTCCAGCACATCCTCATCCGGATTCCGCAGAGCGCCGTGCCGATGGTGGAGCAGCAAAAGGAGAAGCAGGCCGCCGGGCTGCTGCGCCAGGCAGCAGCCCAGCGTGGGTTCAACTTCGCGCAGTTGGCCCGGCGCTACTCGGAAGACCCCGGATCGAAGACGAAGGGCGGTTATCTCCCGGCGACGCCGCGCGGGCAGTTCGTGCCCGCGTTCGACAGTGCCGCCTGGACACTCCCACCGGGCGCGATGACCGCCGTGGTCCGGACGCCGTTCGGGTTTCACATCATTCGCCGGCCGCCGCTCGCCGAGGTGCGCGACTCCTTCCGGGCCGACCTCGAGACCTCGCGGACCGCCCAAATCGACTCCCTGTACCTCGACAGCCTCGCGAAGCAGCGGCAGCTCAAGATCGCGTCCGGCGCGCCGGCACTGGTACGCCAGGCGGTCCCGCAGATCGCGTCCGCCCGGAGCGACGGCCGGACGCTGGCGACGTACAAGGCAGGCACCTTCCAGGTGAAGGATCTGGCGCGGTGGCTCCTGGCGCTCGATCCGAACGACGTGCGCGGGATCTCCACGGCGAGCGACGCCCAGCTGAACCAGTTCCTCAAGGTGCTCGCACAGCGCGAAATGCTGCTGGTGGAGGTGGACAAGGCCGGCGTGCAGCTCACCCCGGGCGACTGGCGGCGATTGCGCGCCGAGCATGACTCGGGCGTCGCCCGGCTCGAGGGCCTGCTCGGAGTATCCCCCCAGATGCTCAACGACTCGGCCGCGACGCCGGCCGCGCGGGTGCAGCTGGCCATGGCGCACGTCGATCGGTACGTGGACCAGGCGGTCACCCAGAACCGCGCGCCGTTCTTCCCGGTCCCACCCTTCCTGGCCAGCGCTCTGCGACAGGGCCAACCGTGGTCGCTCAACGAGGCCGGGATCGCGCGTGCGGCGGAGAGCGCGCAGGCCATCCGGGCCGCGGACACGACCGTGAGCGCCGCGCCGTCCACGGGTCTGAAGCGGGCGCCTGGCCCGCCGCCCGTGGCGCCGGACAGCGGTGGGCGGCAGGGGCCGCGCTGAGATGCGAGCCCTCGTCTTGACTGCAATCGGGGCGGCGCTCGCCGCTCTCTCCCTCTCGGCGCAGGGTCGGGCGGCGACCGACCGTCCCGTGGACCGCATCGTCGCGGTCGTCGGCACGAAACCGATCCTCGCGTCGCAAGTGGAAGAACAGCTCGTCCTGGCGCAGTCGCAGGGTGCGAAAGTCCCGGAGGACTCCGCCGGGCGCGATGCCGCGCGGCGCCAGATCCTGTCCCAGATGGTTGACGAGGAGCTGCTGGTGCAGCAAGCGGAGCGGGACACCACCATCAAGGTGACGGACCAGGAAGTGCAGGACGCCGTCGAGCAGACGGTCCAGAACGTGCGCAAGCAGTTCACCTCCATCCCGGAGTTCCAGACGCAGCTGCGGGCCGCCGGGTTCGTGTCCGAGGAGGAATGGCGCCGTTGGCTCGCCGATCAGCAGCGTCGGGCCATCCTGCAGCAGCGACTGATCGAAGGACTGAAGCAGAAGGGCAAGCTGCGCCCGATCCCGCCATCGGACGCCGAGATGCGGGCGTTCTGGGAGACGAACCGGGCGCAGCAGCCCAAGCGGCCGGCGGCCATCTCGTTCCGCCAGATCGTGATCGTGCCGAAACCGGACTCGGCGGCGAGCGCCCGCGCGGTGCAATTGGCGGAATCCCTCGTGGTGAAGCTGCGGCAGGGCGGCGGCTCGGGCTTTGCCGACGTTGCAAAGAAGTACTCGGCCGACAGCGTCTCGCGGGAGCAGGGCGGGGCGCTGGGCTGGTTCCGGCGGGGCGTGATGGTGAAGGAGTTCGAGGACGTCGCGTTTCGCTTGAGGCCGGGCGCGATCTCCGACGTCGTGCGGACCGAGTTCGGGTTTCACATCATCCAGGTGGAGCGCGCGCAGCCGGCGGAGATCCTGGCGCGCCACATCCTGATTCAGCCTGCCATCTCCGCGACGCAGATCGCCATCGCGCGGCGTCAGGCCGATTCGGTGCACGACGCGCTCGCCCACGGAGCGTCGTTCGACTCCCTTGCCCGGCGCTACGCCGACCCGAGCGAGCCCAAGCTCGCCGATGCCCTCCCCATCTCCCAGCTCCCGCCCGATTACGAAAAGACCATCGGGAAAGACACGATCCCCGGGTTGAAGCCGGTGTTCGAGGTGGGTATCGGGACGGCGCGGCCGAGGTTTGTGGTGTTCGAGTTGGTGAAGCGTCTGCCCGAAGGGGAGCTGGGGTTCGACGAAGTGAAGGATCATATTCGCGACGGGCTGGGCCAGCAGCTCGCCATCAAGCACCATCTCGATTTGCTGCGGCGCACCACGTACGTCGACGTCCGTTTCTAGTCGCCGTCCCCGACTCGCGGTCACGCTCGGCGATCCGCGGGGGATCGGGCCGGAGGTGGTGGAGAAAGCACTCGCCTTGGGTCCGCTGGACGCCGACGTCGTCCTGCTCGGGAGCGGGGAGCGGGGAGCGGTTGCTTCCGGCGCCGCCGTGCGCACCGCTCCCCGCTCGATGCTCCCCCAAGAGGCTGGCAAGATCGCTGGGGACGCAGTGCAGGAAGCGGTCGGTCTCGCGCTGCGGGGCGAGGTCGACGCCATCGTCACCGGCCCCGTGCACAAGCACGCCTTGCACCTCGCGGGATTCCGCTATCCCGGCCTCACCGAGCTCCTGTCGCATCTCGCCGGCGACGTGGACGTCGCCATGATGCTCGCCGCAGGCCGGCTGCGCGTGGTGCTCGTTACGACGCACATCGCCCTCAAGGACGTACCGACTCAGGTGACCACCGATCGCGTGGTGCGCTGCGGGCGGATCGCGGAGCGCGCGCTGCGCGACTGGTGGGGCATTGCGGCGCCACGGCTCGCGCTGTGCGCCCTGAATCCCCATGCCGGCGAATCCGGCCTGTTCGGCGACGAGGACGCGCGCGTGCTCGAGCCGGCCGCCAGGATGCTCGGTGCCGCCGGGCCCCTGCCGGCGGACACTGTGTTCGTGCGGGCGCTCAAGGGTGAGTTCGACGCCGTGCTCACGCCCTATCACGACGTCGGGATGACGGCGGTGAAGGTCGCGGGCTTCGGCACGGGGGTGAACGTGACGCTGGGGTTGCCGTTCCCGCGCGTCGCCCCGGACCACGGGACGGCGCTCGACATCGCCGGCAAAGGGGTGGCCGACCCCGGCTCGATGCGGGCGGCGCTGCAGCTCGCGACCGAGCTCGCGCGCCGGGTGCAACGGGCCGACGCGCCGCTCCGGCGCTAGACTTCCGCGCCCGGGCCGCGCCGCAGCACCCGGATCGTGCCGACGCGGCGCCCCTCGACCTCCACGATTTCGAACACGGCGCCCTTCACCGCCACCTGGTCCCCCGGCCGGGGGAGGCGGCCGATCGCGCCGAACAGGAAGCCCCCGATGGTGGTGTAGTCCTCGTCGCCGAGGTCGAGCCCGAACGCGCTGTTGACCTCGCGGATCGGGACCGACCCCGCGATGATCGGCGCCACGCCGGCGGGGGCGACGCGCAGCTCGCCCGAGGGCCGATCGTATTCGTCGTAGATCTGACCGACGATCTCCTCCAGCAGGTCTTCCATGGTGACGAGGCCCGCGGTGCCGCCGAACTCGTCCAGCACGATCGCGAGGTGGATCTTCTGTCGCTTCATGTCCGCGAGCACGTCCTCGACTTCCCGCGTCCCCGGAACGAAGACCGCGGGGCGGAGCACGGTGCGCAGGCTGCCGCCCTTGGCCGAGCGGAGGCCGGCGAGGATGTCCTTCGCGTGCACGATGCCGAGGATGTCGTCGAGCGACTCTCCGTAGACGGGGTAGCGCGACCGCCCGGCGACGGCCACCTGATCGGCCGCTTCCTCGAGTGTCAGGTCGGCCGGCAGGGCCACCATCTCGGTGCGTGGCGTCATGACTTCCCGGGCTGTTTTCTCACTGAACTCGAACACGCCCTGCAGCAGGCGGGCGTCGTCGGCATCGAGCTTGCCGCGCTGCCGGCTCTGCTCGACCAGCATGCGGATCTCTTCGGGCGAGTGGATGCGCTCGAGCTCCGCCGAGGTGCCCTTCAGTCCCAGCAGGCGCACGACCCGGCCGGCGCTCCAGTTGAGCAGATCGGTAAACGGCCGCGTGATCCACGAGAAGAAGATGAGCGGTGCGGCGATCCAGCGACTGGTCCGCTCGGGATGGGTGATCGCCCACGCCTTGGGCGCCTGCTCGCCGAAGACGACGTGGAGGAACGAGACGAGCGCCACGGCGACCGTGGATGCGACACCGCTGCGGGCGAGGAACTCGAGGGCGGGTGGCAGGGCCGCGAACCAATCGCGGAACAGCTGCGCCACGGTATCCTCGGCCACGTAGCCCAGCAGGATCGAGGCGACCGTGATGCCGAGCTGCGCCGCGGAGAGTTGGCGGTAGAGATCCTGCAACGCGGCCTGCACGGTCTTCGCCCGGCGGTCGCCGCGCCGGACGAGCGCCTCGATGCGGGTGCGGCGCGCCGCGACCAGGGCGAACTCCGCTGCCACGAAGAACGCGTTCGCCAACACGAGCGCCAGCACCGCCAGCAGGCGGAGGCCGAGCGATTGTGTGGCGGGGCCGGGCATAGAGGCGGGAACATAGAGCGTGTTGCCCGGCGGCGGAACGGCCCGGTATTTTGGGGAAGAGGGACGAAGGGACCCGAGACGGTGAGCGCTACGGTACCACTGGAAGTCCAATGCACGCATCGAGCTCCGCTCCGCGAGGAGAGCCGGCGGCGGATGAAGATCGTGCTGGCGATCACGGCCGCGGTGATGGTCGCCGAAGCCGCGGGCGGGTGGCTCGCGCACTCGCTGGCCCTGCTCGCCGACGCGGGCCACATGTTGGCCGACGTCGCCGCGCTGGGTCTTGCACTCGTGGTGACGGCGCTCGCCCAGCGGCCGGTGACGGCGGAGCGGACATTCGGCCTGCTGCGCCTCGAGATCCTGGCCGCGCTCCTCAACGGGGCGGCCCTGATCGTGATCGCGCTCGGTGTCGGCCTCGAGGCCTATCGCCGGGTGCGGTCGCCCGGCGACGTGCAGGGCACGCTGCTCCTGATCGTGGCGGGCGTGGGACTGGCCGCGAACGCGATGGGCACCACGATCCTGCATCGGGGGCACGACCATTCGCTCAACCAGCGCGCTGCCTACCTCCACATCGCCAGCGATCTCCTCGGCTCGGTCGGCGCCGTCCTCGCGGGCGCGATCATCCTCGCCACCGGATGGGTGCAGGCGGATCCCATCATTTCGGTGCTGATCTCCCTCCTGATCCTCCACAGTGCCTGGCGGCTGGTGAAGGAGAGCGCGGACGTGCTGCTCGAGGCGGCGCCGGCGCACATCGCCCTCTCGGACGTCCACGACCGGATCGCCTCCATCCCGGGCGTGGCCTCGGTACACGACCTGCACGTGTGGACGGTCACCAGCGGCGTGATCGCGATGAGCAGTCACCTGGTCGTCCAAAACCCGGCCGACAACCAGCGGGTGCTCGAAGCGGTGCAGGCCTGCCTGGGCGACATGGGCATCCGCCACGTGACCGTCCAGATGGAGCGGGATCCGACCTGCGAGTAACCCGGCCCTCCGCTCGGTGATTTCTGAGCTTGTCTTTTCGAGAGCACCCTCCTATACTGCGCCCCTCCATGAGGCACCACTAAGCACCGTCAGGACCTAGCCCCTTGCAGATCCGCAACATCGCCATCATCGCGCACGTGGATCATGGGAAAACCACGCTGGTGGACCAGATGCTCCGCCAGTCGGGGGTGTTCCGCGCCAACCAGCAGCTGACCGAGCGGGTCATGGACTCGAACCCGCTGGAGCGCGAGCGCGGCATTACCATCCTGTCGAAGAACACGGCGGTGCGGTGGGGCGACACCAAGATCAACATCGTGGACACGCCCGGCCATGCCGATTTCGGCGGCGAAGTGGAGCGGATCCTGCGCATGGTGGACGGCTTCCTCTTGCTGGTCGATGCCGCCGAGGGTCCCATGCCGCAGACGCGATTCGTGGCGGGCAAGGCGCTGGCGCTCGGCCTGAAGCCGATCGTGCTGGTCAACAAGATCGATCGGCAGGACGCGGAGCCGCTGCGGGTGCACGACGAGGTGCTGGAGCTGTTCCTGGACCTGGAGGCGACGCCGGAGCAGTTTAATTGCCCCTTCCTTTATACGTCGAGCCGCGCGGGCACCGCCACGCTCGACCTGAAGGTCCCGGGGACCGATCTCAACCCGTTATTCCAGACCATTCTAGACACCATCCCGGCGCCGCTGGCGGACCCCAAGGGGCCGTTCCAGATGCTCGTCTCGACGCTCGACTATTCCTCTTATCTGGGGCGGATCGCGATTGGGCGGATCGAGCGGGGTCGGGTGCGGGTGGGGGAGACGGTCGCGTTACTTCCTCTGGGCGAGCCCGGTCCTCTAGGTGATGGGACCTACGAGCAGGCGCGCGTGGTCAAGCTGTTCTCGTTCGACGGGCTGGACCGGGTCGAGGTGCAAGAAGCGTCGGCCGGGGACATCGTGGCCCTCGCCGGTCTGGCGGGCGTCGAGATCGGCAAGACCGTGACGGCGCCCGACTATCTCGAGCGGCTCGAGGGCATCGCCGTCGAAGAGCCCACGATCTCGGTGGACTTCAAGGTGAACGACTCACCGTTCGCGGGACGGGAGGGGAAGTTCGTGACGGGCCGGCAGCTGCGCGACCGGCTGTTTCGGGAGCTCGAGAAGAACGTGGCGCTTCGGGTGGAGGAAACGGACGACCCGCAGACGTTCACCGTGTCGGGCCGGGGAGAGCTGCACCTCGGCATCCTGATGGAGACGATGCGGCGCGAGGGGTTCGAGTTCCAGGTGAGCCGGCCGCGGATCATTCCGCGGGAGGGGCCGAACGGGGAGCGGCTGGAGCCGTACGAGGAGCTGATGATCGACTGCCCCGAAGGGTATCTGGGGGTGGTGATGGAGAAGCTGGGCCCCCGCCGGGCCGAGCTCCTGGACATGCGGAACCCGGGGGTGGGGATGGTGCGGATGCGCTTCAAGATCCCCGCCCGGGGGCTGCTGGGGTATCGCTCGGAGTTCTTGACGGACACGCGGGGGACGGGGATCATGCACCACCGTTTCTTCGATTACGGCCCGTGGGCGGGGCCGTTGCAGGGGCGGAGCCGCGGGGTGCTGGTGGCGGACCGGGAGGGGGTGGCGGTGGGGTACGCGCTCTTCAATTTGCAGGAGCGCGGGACGATGTTCGTCAAACCCGGGGATCCGGTGTACGAGGGCATGGTCGTGGGGGAGAACGCGCGCGTGGGGGACATGGACGTGAACCCGTCCAAGGAAAAGAAGCTCACGAACATGCGCACGACCGCGTCGGACGAGATGATCATCCTGGAGCCGCCGCGCCAGGTGACGCTCGAGCTGGCGCTCGAATACATCGAGGACGACGAGCTGATCGAGGTCACGCCGTTATCCATCCGGCTGCGCAAGCGCGCGCTGGGCGCCACGGAGCGTCGCAAGCTGGCGCGGAACGCGCGGTCGGCCGAGGAGTCGTAGCGGGGGGGTGGAGAGTCGGATAGCTCGTTCAAACCACAACCGCAACCCTAGCTGGGGGTGACAATGTTGTCCCGTGAGACGTCGGACTGGTCGCTCAAGCGTCGCGGCGACAGTCTCGGCGAAGAGCAGTTCGGAGACTTCGAAGAGGACAAGGACCTGGACGAGGACTTCGACGACGAGCTGGACGAGGACGAGCTTGAAGAGGAGGATCTGGACGATCTCGACGAGTACGACGACCTGGACGACGAGTTCGACGACGAGGAAGACGACGAGTTCCGGCCGAAGAAGGGACCGGGACCGCGCCGGGACTGGGAGTGACAGCGGCGGGCCTGTAGCTCAGGTGGTTAGAGCGCACGCCTGATAAGCGTGAGGTCGGAGGTTCAACTCCTCCCGGGCCCATGAAAGAAAAAAGACGTCGAGCAGAGACGTCACGCAGAAACGTCATGCAGAAAACGTCGAGGCCCCGGTAACCGGTTGCCGGGGCTTCTCAGTGTCAGGCCGGTCCCGACTTGCCAGAACTGTTGAGGGCGACCGCTTGGCGAACGAGCGCCGTGAAAGCGGACTCGTCAACGTCTTCTCCTTCGTGGATGTCGATCGCGCGGCGTACGTTTCCGTCGAGACTCGAGTTGAAGAGACGGGCCGGATCCTTCAGAGAGGCGCCCTTGGCGAAGGTAAGCTTCACGACACTCTTGTAGGATTCGCCAGTGCAGATGATGCCGTCGTGCGACCAAACCGGGTTGCCCCACTTCCACTCCTCGACGACGTCCGGGTCTGCTTCCTTGATGAGCTGGCGCATTCTGCTGAGGGTTTCCCCGCGCCAGTCCCCGAGTTCGGCGATTCTCTTCGAGATGAGTTCCGATGCCGACTGGCCTTGGCGCGCGCCCGACTTTTTCATGTTCCCATCCTAGACGTTCCAGAGGGCCAACTGGGGGTCTCAACAGCGAACTGCTTTGCGTACTCCGCGTGCAGTCGCTGCCAGCCGCCGAACTTCATGGCATCGGGGCCGACAATGCGGCCGATGGGAGTTCCGCTGAGAAGGTGATCCAGAACATCGAAACAAATGTGCCACCCGGCAGCACCCATTGAGATAAAGCGGCGATCGATATTGGTCCACAGCGTCAGGCGCGTGCCGCCGCCAAGGGCTTCGAGTTCCCACCGCATATCGAAGCCACCCCAGGTGTACTCAAGCACCTTGGGAGCGTCGGCTCGGGTCACTGTTGTTTCGGAAACGTGCAGCCTGGGCGCTCCCACCGTGGTGAGCTTCACTGTGGCTCCAACGGTACCCAGGCTCCCATCGGCGTCGAAGGGCGCCCACTCGCGTAGATGCGCCGGGTCGGTCAGCGCCTGCCAGACTTTTTCCGGCGAGTGGCGCAGTTCTCTGACGAGAATGAGCGTCCACTTCTCTCCGTCCTTTCGTACCTGCGCCCCGCTGGCCGGACCCGGTGTGTACTGCTCGCGATCGATCATCTGGTTCTCCTATCAGACCAGCGGCCTGAGTACGTACCGCCCGTAGGCCACGAAGGCCGCCAGCAGCCCCATCACGACGGCCCAGACCATCGGGTTGGTAGCGGCCACTTTGAGCGAGTACCGCGCGTAGAGACCGGCGAGCGCCAGGGTTTCCAGCGCGAGCGCGGCGGCGGCGAGCGGGGTCAGGACCGGCATCCGCTTCACTGCGGCCGGGACGATCAGCAGGACCGCGCCCAACATCTCGAGCAGGCCGAGCGCGCGCCATCCGCCGCGCGGGAGCGCGCGCAGGTGGGTCGCGAGCTCGTCGAACTTGAACAATTTGTACGACCCCCCCGCGAGGTAGAGCAGGGCGAGCGCGACCTGGAGGACCCACAAGAGGACGTTCATCGGTGTCTTCTCCTTGTCTTCCTTTTCGTCCGTGTTGATT
>Ga0209158_1002032_pt1 | contig 12837 bp, 13 predicted proteins | sample GraSoiAngelo_140_FD_185897 | JGI IMG/M metagenome (GOLD analysis project Ga0209158, IMG submission 185897) | Grasslands soil microbial communities from the Angelo Coastal Reserve, California, USA - 14_0929_12_30cm (SPAdes) (version 2) | ecosystem: Environmental > Terrestrial > Soil > Grasslands ...
GCTAAGCACAGTCATGCCGACAACCTTGAGGTTTGGCACGGGAAATAGGATCAGGCCAACGACGGCAAGAACGTGAATTAGAACGAGATAGGCGAAGACGCCTTCTTTGCCATGCACGGGTTTCCAGAAGGGCCGGTCCCAGGGGCGCTCTTGTTGCGTTACGGTCAATTCCATATTCTCTCCGGCGATCTGCTTAATTGATTGCGTGAGTGCCCGGTGTGCAGAACGTGATAGGCACTTCTAACGATACCATTTTCCAAGGCGGGCCGCAGGAAAACTGTACAAAAGTGAACACAAAAAGTGAACAGCAAAGAAAGAGCGAATTGTGGAAGAAAACAGGGCACCGTTTGCGCCCGATTAGTTCTGTTGTGGCGAGTAGAATCGGCCGTTGTGAGCGGCCGCCTGCGCGACTGGCGTGGTTTTCGAAAGAGTTTTGACCAGATCGTATAGGAAGGCCTGGCCCTCGTAAAAAGATTGTACGGCCACGCGTTCATCGCGGCCATGGAATCGGATGTCGTCGCGGTCGAAGAAAATGCCCTGGACTCCATACGTTGGAATACCGGCAATGCGAAGGGCCTTCCCGTCAGTCGCTCCCATCACCATGATGGGCACTACCGGCACACCTGGCCAAAGAGCTTCCGTCGCTCGGCTTACTGCTGCCAGCACATCGGGTCTTTGCGCAGAAGCAGGCCCGGGCGCCGGCTCACCGAGAATTTTTACTTCGACCTGGTCATCCGCCACGACCTTGCGCAAAACCGCCTGAACATAGTCGACGGAGTCCTCGGGCAGGACGCGGCAATTGACCGTGGCGGTTGCAAGCTGGGGCAATGCGTTCATCGCATGCCCACCCTCCAACAGCGTGGCCACACAGGTGGTACGGAGTGTGGCGTTCCAGGCGGGGGAAGCCGCAGCAATCCGATGCATCGCTTCCTGCGAACCTTTGCCAACTTTGGCGAGATCCTCCTTCATGGGACCGGATTCGATCTTCGCCATTTGCTGGAAGTAGGCCGCCGTCACTTCGTTGATCTTCAGCGGAAATCCAAAGTTTGAAAGCCGCTGCAGAGTGGCCGCGAGGCGATAGATGGCGTTGTCAGGGACTGGCATCGAGCTGTGGCCGCCCTTGTTTCGCACCTCAAGCTTGAAATTGACTACGTATTTCTCGCTGACCTGCAGATCATTGGAGATCTTTTTGCCGCCGGCGGATTCGCCCCAGCCGCCTTCGTTAAGAGCGAACTCGGAATCAATGAGGTCGTGATGATTCTTGAGCAGCCAAGCAACGCCATTGTACGGGCCGCCGCCTTCTTCATCGGCAGTGAGAGCTACGATGATGTCACGGTCGGGTTTGAAGCCTTCCTTTTTGTATTGGAGCAAGTTGGCAATCCACAGGGCGGCCTGGGCTTTGTCGTCGCCGGTGCCGCGGCCGTAGAAGAAACCGTCGCGCTCATTCAATTGGAAAGGGTCCATGCTCCAGTCTTCTCGCTTGGCTTCGACGACATCAATATGGGCGAGAAGGAGCACTGGTTTGAGGGCTCCGGTGCCGTGATAACGAACGACGATATTGGACTTCTTTGGAATCGCTCCGCCAACGAAGATATCGGATTCTGGGAAGCTCGCGGCGCGCAAACGAGCTGCAGCAGCCTCGGCAACGGGAGTAGTAGCGCCCGTGGTGAAGCCAGACTGGATTTCGACAAATTCCTTGTAAATGTCGTGGGCGAGCTTTCTCTCCGCATCGGGGCGCGTCGTTTGTGCGCTAACGCGACCGAAATCGAGAAGCACGATGAGAGTCAAATAAAACAGATGAGACTTTTTCATTGTCGACATGCGCGCATTCTTCCACGAGCGGGCCTATTCAAGCAACTCTCGCAGCGCGCTACAACGCTACTGTGAACGATCATTGTCCTTGCGAGATTTCCACAGAATTTGGCGGAGAATACCGAGCGTCAGTTCGGCGTCAGGAGCGGAAAGGCGCAGGCGGTGGACGAGTCGGCGGATTTTGTCTTCCGTGGGAGCGGCAGAGCGCCGCTTCTGTGACGCGATTGGATGCAATTTCAAATAGCCGCTGGTGCGGAGTGCGTCAAGCAAGAGTGCGGTAAGCCGCTCGAGGTCGGCGGCGTTGGCGGGGGCATGCTTCTCCGGTTTCACGGAGGCCTGCGGATCGCGCGCGAGTTCGTAGAGGCACACGGCTACAGCCTGGCCGAGGTTCATCGAACGATGCTCTTCGCGCGTGGGAATGCGCAGGAGCCAATGGCAGTGGCTGAGGTCTTCGTTCGAAAGACCACGCTTCTCAGAACCAAAAAGCAGAGCAACACGGCCGCCGGCGAGCTGCTTGCTAAGAAGACGGGCAGCTTGATCCAGGCGCCGGACCGGGTGCTGCAATTGACGCTGGCCAACGGAAGTAGTTCCGACAACGAGTGTGCAATCGACGACCGCTTCCGCGACGGTTTTGAATTCCGTAGCTTGCGCAAGCAGCGGCACTGCCCCGACAGCGGAACGCGCCTCGCGAAAAGCCAACTCATACGGGTTCACTACGCGGAGATGGAAGAACCCGAAGTTGCTCATGGCGCGAGCCGCTGCGCCAATGTTGAGGGGATTCCGTGGAGCGACAAGAATGACACGCAAACGGTCGGAATCGGCGTTGGGAAACACGGAGACGAGTTTACAGCAGGAAAGAAGCAACGAGACACCGCAGGGCGGCAGTCGCTTGCATGGGCGGCGAGGGGTAACATAGACTGTGGCGGGTAGAAGAATAGAGCCTGCCAGCCTGGCCGGAATTTCCCGCCTTTGCATGGGCCTGTTGGCATGGCAGAGTCCAATCGTTCCACGACTCCAGCCTGGTTGGGGTCATCATCCAGCGTGTCGCCGGCGCCTAAAGCGGCCGGGATGCCGCATTTTGGAGCGTGCGGCGTCGAAACATTAGGCCAGCGGGGGGATCAGCGTGCCAACTCCACTAGAAACCTGGGTTGATCAGGCGGCAAAGCTGACCAAGCCGGAGCGCGTCGTGTATTGCGACGGCTCCGAAGCAGAGTACCAGCGAATGATCGCGGAGATGTTGCGTAGCGGAGATTCATTGACGCTGAGCGAGAAAACCTATCCGAATTGCCACTTGCATCGCAGCAGCCCAAATGACGTGGCGCGGACCGAGCACCTGACGTTCATCTGCTCTCCCGAGAAGGACGAAGCCGGACCCACGAACAACTGGATGGACCCGAACGCTGCGAAGCATAAGGTGGGCGCGCTGCTGGACGGAGCAATGCGCGGCCGAACAATGTATGTAGTGCCTTATGTGATGGGACCAGTGAGCTCGCCGATCAGCAAAGTCGGCGTGGAAGTCACGGACAGCCCATACGTGGTGGCGAGCATGCGGATCATGTCGCGTATGGGCAAAGTAGCCATGGACCGGCTGGGAGCTTCGAACGAGTTTGTCCCCGGACTGCATTCGTTGGGCGACTTGGATCCCACGCGGCGGTACATTGTCCACTTTCCGCAGGAGAAATTGATCTGGAGCGTGGGTTCGGGCTACGGTGGAAACGCGCTGCTCGGGAAAAAGTGTTTTGCTCTCCGGATTGCCAGCGTGATGGCGCGCGAGCAGGGCTGGATGGCGGAGCACATGCTGATCCTGGGGCTGGAGTCTCCGGGCGGCAAAGTAACCTACATGGGCGCGGCGTTTCCGAGCGCGTGCGGGAAAACGAATATGGCAATGATGGTGTCGGCGCTCGAGAACCAGGGGTATCGCGTCTGGACCGTTGGAGACGACATCGCGTGGATGAAAATCGGTGACGACGGATATTTGCACGCCATCAATCCGGAAGCGGGTTTTTTTGGCGTGGCTCCGGGCACGGGTATGAAAACCAATCAGAACGTGATGGGTGCGCTGCACAAGAACACGCTGTTTACGAACGTGGCGATGACTCCGGAACGGGAGCCGTGGTGGGAAGGAATTGGCAGCGATGCGCCAGCTGGGCTGATCAACTGGAAGGGCGAGCCGTGGGATCCATCCAAAGGCACGGCGGCGCATCCGAATGCGCGGTACACCGTGCCGGCGCGCCAGTCGCCAAGCATTTCTCCGAAGTGGGAAGCGCCGGAAGGCGTGCCGATATCGGCGTTCATATTTGGAGGGCGCAGAGCCCGAGTGTCGCCGCTCGTGTATGAATCGTTTGACTGGCAGCACGGCGTATTCGTGGGCGCAACCATGGCGAGCGAGACCACCGCGGCCGCGGCAGGCGAGGTAGGCATCACGCGGCGGGACCCCATGGCCATGCTTCCCTTCTGCGGCTACAACATGGCGGATTATTTCGGCCACTGGCTGGAGATGGGGAAGAAAATACCAAAGCCGCCGAAGATTTTTCATGTGAACTGGTTCCGCAGGGGCGCCGATGGAAAGTTCCTTTGGCCGGGGTATGGTGAAAACGTTCGCGTACTGAAGTGGATTCTGGAGCGCGTGGAAGGCCGCGGCGCAGCGCAGGAAACGCCCATCGGCTACGTTCCCGCAAAGAATGGGCTGACGCTGGACGGCATGAAGATTGCAAACGAGGCGTTGAGCGAACTGCTGCGCGTGAATCCGGAAGATTGGGATGCGGAGATGGAAGAGTCCAGGCAGTTCCTCGGCAAATTCGGCGCGCGTCTGCCTCGGCAAATTGGCGAAGAGCACGAAAAACTGGCGCGCCGATTTCAGCGCGTCGTAACGGCCTAGAGAATCACCGTAACTTCAGTGATGGCCGCCGGCGCGGCGCCCTGGTGAACTGACGGGCGGCATATCTTCCGTGTCAAAAGCGGCGGGTCCACGCTCGAAATGAAAGTCAGGCCGGCTTTCCAGCAGCCGTACGCAGCGATTCCAGCGGAGAATACTGTCGTCATTGCCCGCTGGCCGGATTTTTTCCGCTTCCGCAAAGCAGTGCATGGCTTCTTCCACTAACGGCAGGAGAGTGTGCGGAGCGTAGCCCACGAGGAGCTGCGTCTTGGCGTGGCGCTCGTGCAATAAACCGGTGTAATAAAGCTGCTCGTAGGGATCACGCAGCCCCTGAAAAATGGACTGAACCTCGAGATAGCGATCGTTCGCGGCGCCGATAAACTGGTCGGTGATGGAGAGGCCCAGCATGCGGCGAGCAAGCTGATGCTCCGGATCAACTGCGAGGATATCCCTGCAAATGGATTCGGCCTCTTCGGGCTCGTTGAGGTAACGGTATAGCTCGACTTTGGCAAGGGCCTCGGGAATGCCCGCCTTGGAGATGGATTTTAGTTGGTAACCCATGGGATCTCCTCTTTCGTGGCCCTTCATTCAATCGAAGCCTGCGTAAAATTCCTGCCTTTAGCACTCAGTCGCCGCGAATTTTCCGGAACAGCATGGTCAAGGGGTCGTAAAATTCGTCCACGACGCGCTCCTTGAGCGGGATGATGGCGTTGTCCGTAATGTGAATCTCTTCGGGACAAACCTCCGTGCAGCACTTCGTGATATTGCAATAGCCCAGGCCAAGTTGATCCTTGAGCAAGCCCGCGCGGTTGAGCCCGTCCAGCGGATGCATTTCGAGGCCGGCCACTCGAACGAAGAATCGCGGGCCGGCGAACTGTTCCTTCTTGTCGTGCTCGCGAAGAACGTGGCAAACGTTTTGGCAGAGAAAGCATTCGATGCACTTGCGAAACTCCTGAACCCGGTCGACATCGAGCTGCGAGATTTTCCATTCCACTCCCTTACGCGGCTCGAAGGGAGGGATTTTGCGATTGACACGATAGTTCCAGGAAACGTCGGTGACAAGGTCTTTGATGCGCGGAAAGGATTTCATGGGAAGGACGGTGATGGGCTGATCTTGCGGGAGATCGTCCATGCGCGTTTTACAGGTCAGGCGCGGACGGCCATTGACTTCCGCGGAGCACGAGCCGCACTTCCCTGCTTTGCAGTTCCAGCGAACCGCGAGATCGGGAGCGAGATGCCCTTGGATGTAATGCAGCGCGTCGAGAACAACCATGCCGGGTGCAACCGGGACGCGATAGTCAACGGTTTGCCCGCCATTCGAATCGCCGCGAAAAACGCGCAGCGTAGCTTCCTTCATGATGGCTCCCCTTTTTTCGATCTCTCCATCGCTTCCTCCCACCGCAGGGGCAAAGCCGATCCCAATACCTTCCATTTGGTGAACTTCGTCGGCCCCATGTGCGGCATCATGGCCTTCATCGCTTGCCCGTGAGGAATCTTCGCCACGAAATCCATCAGCGGCTTTTCGTCAGTCCACGCGGACAGCGTCCAAAAATTCCGGGTGAATATCTTTGCGCGAAGCGAGTAACCGATGATCCCAGGCGTAGCGCCCAATTGCTTTTGAATCTGGAATGAGAACTTGAGGAATGCCGGAATCGCGCGGTATTTCTTCAGCGGCAAGAAAGAGAGCAGCGCAAAGTACTCCCGGTTCGTGTCGTGTGTCGCGAATTTGATCCATGGCGTATCCATATCCGGCATTCATCCCTTTATTTCACTGGCCAAATGGAATGATGGTTCATGCTTTGTCCTCGTCAAGGATCTGCTGCAATTCTTTGGACATGGGCTCGATGGGAACTTCGCGGCGGCTCATGCCTCCCGATTCCCGGGCAATGATGTTGTGTTTCCTCTCCCAGACGGGATCGACATTCGGATAATCGATGCGACTGTGCGCTCCGCGGCTTTCGGTGCGGGCAAGCGCGCTGCGCGCGACGGCTTCGGAAAAGATGAGCATGGCCTTCAGGTCATACGAAAGATGCCAGCCCGGATTGAAAAGACGAGAGCCTTCAACACTAGCCTTCGCCGCACGTGATTTCAGTTTCGCCAATTCGGCGAGCGCCTTCTTCAAGTCCTCATCCGTCCGGAAGATGCCGACAAGGTTTTGCATCACTTCCTGCAAATCGCGATGCACGGCGTAAGGGCTTTCCGTACCGGAGTTGGAAAACGGTGCGAGCAATCCCTTCTCAGCTTGTTCAACTTGCCCGGTGTCGATGGACGGAGCCGAGGAGCGCTTGGCGTATTGTGCGGCCGCTAGTCCGGCACGTCGTCCAAACACCAGTAGATCGGAGAGCGAATTGCCACCGAGGCGATTCGCGCCATGAAGTCCAGCGGCCGCCTCTCCGGCGGCGAAAAGTCCGGCCATGGTCGACTGCGCCGTCTCCGCATCCACGCGGATGCCACCCATCATGTAGTGGCACGTCGGGCCAACCTCCATGGGACCCTTAGTGATATCGACGTCTGCAAGTTCCTTGAACTGGTGATACATGCTGGGAAGTTTTTTCTTCACGTACTCCGAAGGCTTGTGGGAAATATCCAAGTACGCGCCACCATGTTCAGTGCCGCGGCCTTCTTTGACTTCGGTGTAGATGGAGCGGGCAACGACATCGCGCGTGGAAAGTTCCATGCGCTTGGGGTCGTACTTTTCCATGAAGCGCTCGCCCGCCTTGTTCCGTAGGATGCCGCCTTCTCCGCGAACCGCTTCGGTGACAAGAATGCCTTGCACGCCCGGCGGCCAGACCATTCCGGTGGGATGGAACTGCACGAATTCCATGTCCATAAGTTCCGCGCCCGCCTCATAAGCAAGGGCCATCCCGTCGCCAGTGTATTCCCACGAGTTGGAAGTAACCCGCCAAGCTTTGCCAATGCCGCCGGTGGCGATGACGATGGACTTCGCCTTGAAAACGATGAACCGGCCGCTCTCGCGCCAATACGCAAACGCCCCGGCAACGCGGCCGCCATCCATCAAGAGTCGCGTGACCGTGCATTCCATGTAGGCATCAATTCCCTGCTGGACGCCGCGATCCTGCAGCGTACGAATCATTTCGAGGCCGGTGCGGTCGCCTACGTGACAGAGGCGCTTGAAGGTGTGGCCGCCAAAGGCGCGCTGAAGAATGTCGCCGCTTTCGGTGCGGTCGAACAGGGCGCCCCATTGTTCGAGTTCGCGAACGCGATCGGGGGATTCCTGCGCGTGAAGCTGTGCCATTCGCCAGTTGTTCAGAAATTTTCCGCCGCGCATCGTGTCGCGAAAATGCGTTTTCCAACTGTCGGCAGCATCCACGTTGGCCATTGCTGCGGCTATTCCGCCCTCGGCCATTACGGTGTGAGCTTTTCCGAGAAGCGATTTGCAGACCACGCCCACGGAGGAGCCTTGCGCGAGCGCTTCGATGGCGGCACGCAATCCGGCGCCGCCGGCGCCGATGATGAGAACGTCGTGTTCGCGGGTCTCGTAGTTTGCCGTCACAGGAGCCTCAGGTCCCGGAAGGTGCCACAAGCCACCATGCGCACGTAGAAATCCGCGAACCCCACGGAAACGAGGCTGCACCAGGCGAAAAGCATGTGGTGCTCATTCAGGAAGCTAAAGAAACTCCACGCTTCAAATCGCGAACGTCCGAAAGTCGCGCAGGAAAAACAGTCGACTTTGCCGCCGGCAAGATGACGCAAAGAGTGGCAGGAAAACGTGTAAAGCGAAAGCAGGGTGACATTGATCGTTATGACGAGCGTGCCAACGCCGATGCCGAAATGGCCGTCGAAGAAGAACGAGCGAATCGCGTCGTGCCAGAGAAAAAGGATGAACAGAACCGCAAGATAGAAAAAATAGCGATGCACATTTTGCAGGATGAAAGGAAAAGCCGTCTCGCCTCTATAGTTACGCCGAGGGAACTCGCCAACCGCGCAGGCCGGGGGATCCAGGAAGAAAGCGCGGTAGTAGGCTTTGCGGTAGTAATAGCACGTGGCACGAAAGCCGAGAGGCCCGGCGAGAATCAAGAGCGCGGGAGAGAATTTCCACCATCGGTGTTCCGGATCGATGAGAGGTGAATAGAAGGGTGAGAGGTACGGTCCCCACTCGTAGTATTTCCCTTCAAAAGCACGCAGCGTCGCGTAGATGCCGAAACCGCCGAGAACAATGATGACCGGGAGAATCTCAGTCCACCAGGCGTCCCGGCGGAGAGTGCTGCCGAGCCGGGATTCCGGCAAAAGTGTGGGAGTTCCAGCCATCCAATGACCTCCAGCGTGGCAGTAGGGTAGTCAATACACAGATTATTTCAAGCGAAAACTATCGACAAGACGATTGATAGCGATTTAGAGAATGGTTTGGATTTCGGCGTCGATGGAGACATGCGTGGCTGGGACTCCGTCGATCGTGAATTTCTCGCCTGCAACTTCCAAAAATTGGAAAAAGCGGCTGATGTGATAATCCTCATCGTAACCGGAAAACAGGCGTTCCGTTTCCGCCTTTGTCAAACCAAAGGCAGAAAGCGCAACCGGCTCTCCGAACTTGCCGGCTCGAGAACGGTATAAGCGGACGAGATCGCCGAGCGGCATCATGGCATTTGGCGATTGCGAAGCGGTCGACGAAGAGGTGCCAGTTCCTTCGGCGCTCATAGACTTCTCCTGACAAAGTGTACAGCCGAGGACAAAGAGAAGGAAAGAATTTACCTGAGGGAACGCTGAGGAGCCCTGAACGCGGAACAGCAACAGAAATGAAGGCAAGCGGATTGGTGGGAGTCAGAACTTGGTGTGGAACACCAGGATTGGGTAAGATGCTCAGTCAGAGGTCAGAAACCGAGGAGGAAAGAGTATGGGTATCGCGGTAGGACAGGCAGCGCCGGATTTTACACTGCAGAATCAGGAAAAGAAGGAAGTGAAGCTTTCCGATTTCGCTGGGAAAAAGAATGTCGTGCTCGTGTGGTACCCGCTGGACTGGAGCCCGACGTGCACGAACGAGCACGCCTGCTTCGTCAATGAGATGAAGGCGTTCGAAACGCTGGACGCGGAAGTGCTCGGCATCAGTGTTGACAGCGTGTGGTCGCACAAGGCGTATGCGGAGAAAATGGGGATCAAGTATTCGCTACTTGCCGATTTTCATCCGCGGGGAGCAGCCAGCGAGAAGTACGGCGTGTACCTGGCGGACAAAGGCATTACGGGCCGCGCGATCGCCATCGTCAACAAGGCCGGAAAAGTGGCGTGGTTCAAGAACTACGACATTCCCGTGGTGCCGGATTTGAAAGAAGTTGCGGCCGCGCTGAGCAAGGTGAAAGCGGCGACTGCGTAAAGAGAACGTTGCGTGGGCTTTGGGAATCAAGTGGATACTTAAGGATTAGTCGCAGGCGCCTCTGCCTTTCCAACAGCGTCCGCTTTCTTCTCAGAAGTGGGGGTTTCGAGCGGTGTTGAGAAAGATCGAACTAGAAGCACCAAGCCCCAGCGCTGATCTTCAGTCAAGCGCGTCTTGAACGAGGGCATGGGTTTTCTGCCTTCGCTGATTTGGTAAAAGATCTCACCGTCAGTGACCGAGTTCATGCGGTGGGCGTCGGTGAGGTCGGCTGGAGCCGGAAAGTGCAGCCTGGCTTTGGGGCCGTCGCCTTTGCCCTGCTCTCCGTGGCACTGGGCGCATTCCTCCACGTAAATTCCCCTGGCAGCCTTCAGCGTTGACTCCGTGGGCGCGACTGGATTCTTCAGCTTTTTTACTTCCTCAGGAACGACCCACGGCCTGTCTCTCTGGAACGCGGCATAAACAAGTACGATGCAAATAAGGGCAAGGAGCGAGACGAAGAGGATTTTGCGCACCTTAAGATTGAGCTGCGCGTCAGTGGGCATAACGGTCGGGAAAATTCTCGCACATTCAATCTGGCAACGGAAGGCAGAGGAGATGCAAGGAAGCGAACGTTAAAAAGTGCGATCAGGCCGAACGGAAGATGAGCCACACAAGTTCAGCGTTGAAGAACAAGATGGCGGCCGCGACGATCCAGGCAAGGGCATTTGTAAATCGCGAGTTGGCAAATTCGCCCATTTTGGTGCGGTCGCCCGTAAATTGAATTAGCGGGATCACCGCGAACGGCAACTGAAAACTCAGAATCACCTGGCTGAGAATCAGTAACGAGGTCACTTTGTTCTCGCCCGCAAACCCAATCACCAGCGCCGCAGGAATGATCGCAATCGACCGGGTAATCAACCGGCGAAGCCAGGGCTTCAGCCGAATGTCGAGAAAGCCTTCCATCACGATCTGGCCGGCAAGTGTGCCGGTAAGCGTGGAGTTCTGGCCGGAGGCCAGCAACGCGCAGGCAAAGAGCGTGCTGGCAAGGCTTGCTCCGAGGACCGGGCTGAGAAGTTTGTAGGCATCGGCGATTTCCGCAACGTTGTGAAGGCCGCGCGTGTGGAAAGCCGCGGCGCCCAGAACGAGAATCGCGGCATTAACAAAAAGCGCAAAGCCAAGGGCAAGCGTGGAATCGAATATGGCGTATCGCACCGCCTCGCGGCGGTCGCGCGTCGAAGAACCAAAAGCCCGTGTCTGCACGATGCTGGAGTGCAGGTAAAGATTGTGCGGCATGACCGTGGCCCCGAGGATGCCGATCGCGATGTACAGCATTTCGCGGTTCCGCAGGATTTCGGCGCGCGGGATGAAGCCGATGGCCGCTTCGCGCCAAAGCGGGTGAGCGAAAAAGATTTCGTAAGCAAAACAAGCGGCGATCGAACCGATAAGCGTCACTACAAACGCTTCGACCAGCCGGAACCCGCGCCCCTGCAGGGCCAGCACGATCAAGACATCGAATGCAGTGACGATCACGCCCGCCAGGAGCGGCAGCCCGAATAGAAGTTTCAGCGCAACCGCGGAACCCAAAACCTCCGCGAGATCGCACGCGGCAATGGCGATTTCGCAGACTACCCAGAGAAACAGTCCAGTTCGGCGTGAATAGTGTTGGCGGCACGCTTGTGCAAGGTCGCGCCCCGTCGCAATTCCGAGCTTTGCAGACAGAGCTTGCAAAAACATCGCCATCAGGTTGCTGATGAGGATGACGGTCAGGAGCGTGTAACCAAATTTCGAGCCGCCGCCGATATCCGTCGCCCAGTTGCCGGGGTCCATGTACCCGACGGCCACGAGATAGCCCGGGCCTGCGAAAGCCAGCACCTTGCGGATCCAGGAAGCTCCGGATGAAAACGGGATGGTGCGATGCGATTCCGGCAACGAGGGCAGGGCGGCCCTCGCGGGCGTCTCCGCCGCCTCGTAGAAGCCACCGGAAGCTCCATCCGTGACCGGCGGATCGGTTTCGAATTGTTGGGGGCCCGTGCTCGCCATGTCTTAGTTAACTATGATAAATAACATTGCTAAACTATACTTAATGCTTTCACTTGTCAATGGGACTTTCTGTCCTGCTGGCTAGCGAACCTGCCGGAGCCCGGCAGCGAGAGGCGCCAGTCATGCGAATCACGAGTGCTTGTGATAAGTTCAAAACAGCGGTCCCGGAGCCAAACGCAATGGATCAACAGCAGCCAGTACAGGGCCAGGTGCAGATCAAAGCCGACGAGAAAGAGTTGCAGGGGCAATACAGCAACCTGGTGATGATTCACCACAATCTCGAAGAGTTCACCATGAACTTTATCTATATTTTTCCCAACGGCGCGCAAGGAAAACTGCTGAACAGTATGATCGTCAGCCCGGGACACGCGAAGCGTATCTGGCGTGCGCTGGGAGAGAATCTCGGGCGCTACGAAGCGCAATTTGGCACCATCAAAGAATCACCAGAAGGAAGCACACCGGCGCCAAACGTCGGCTTCGTGCAGTAGAAGCCGATTTGTTCGCCTCAAGCATGCGGCAGAGAGGTTGCAGTTGTGCCTAGCCTCGTCCGCCTGCTAATATTTTAATGTTGTTCTTCGATTTGGGCCTGTAGCTCAAGAGTCTGTTGTTGATTCTGCGTTGCTTAGGTCCGTTTTCAGGCCCTTCAAACCCGCCTTCTTGTACACAAAATGTACACAACATCGCCGCGAGCAACGAGCGATATTACTTCAGAGTCGTTCGTGATCCAGGAGCAATCCAGAAATCACGTTCCACAAGCCGACTTCCATGATAGGTCTTTGTCAAGAGGGCAAAAGCTCTCCCGACG
>Ga0209158_1002039_pt1 | contig 12813 bp, 10 predicted proteins | sample GraSoiAngelo_140_FD_185897 | JGI IMG/M metagenome (GOLD analysis project Ga0209158, IMG submission 185897) | Grasslands soil microbial communities from the Angelo Coastal Reserve, California, USA - 14_0929_12_30cm (SPAdes) (version 2) | ecosystem: Environmental > Terrestrial > Soil > Grasslands ...
ACATGGATGAATGCCTCCAACCGGAGATCCGATCTCCTCGCCAGCTTAGAATTGGAGGACTCCACCGTCAATAACTGACGTGGTGACGCCCCGCCTCCTCTTAACCTACGCAAGAGTAAAGGGCCACGCGCGGGCCCATATCCTTTCGATGAACTGATAACTGGCAACTGAGAACTGACAACTGAAGTTATATTCCGAAACCGGACTCCGCGGCCTAGGCTTTTCAGTGGGAGGCACGCAGCGTGCGACATAACCGAAGCTCAGGCTGTGACTAGGGCATATCGCAGCCCATCCTCCGACAATCGAGAAGTATTGATTGGGGCGCAAACCTCGTGTGGCGCGGAGGTGTTGCGTGGCGCGGGCGCCCTCGCCCGCGAGCATTCCGGGAAGGGCACGACTTCAGTCCTTGAGCCTGCCCTGAGCGAGGCCGAAGGGTGCCGAACAGCTTCCCTTTCTCATTGTCATTCCGAGCGGCTTCAGCCGCGAGGAATCTGCTGTTGACGATCCAGCTCGTACGTGTGGTGCGGACCCTTCCTGTCCGCGAGATTCCGTTCCCGACGATGTTAGGCGCGAGCGTCCCCGCTCATGCTGGCACAGACTACGCGAGGACAGCTTGGTGCCCCATCCTTTCCCGTTTTGTGCGAAAGGGGGAAGCCATCCCATGTGGCGCGGACACTCCTGTCCGCGAGATCCCATTCCCGACGATGTAGGCGCGGCCGTCCTCGCTCGTGCTCCCCTTACCATTGTCATCCTGGAGGAAGCGGAGTCCTGCGCTCGCGCAGGACTCCCGACGAAGGACCTACGCATTTCCGGGCTACCCCGCATGCTCCGGCGAAATTTGGTGCAGAGCAAGCCGGGAACGGCACGACTTCTAGTCCTTGAGCCTGCCCTGAGCGACCCGAAGGGTGCCGAACAGCTTCCCTTTCTCATTGTCATTCCGAGTGGCTTCAGCCGCGAGGAATCTGCTGCTGACGATCTTGCTGGTACCAAGGTGCCCCAGGTTCGCACCCCGCTTTTGGGCGCTAACCTGGGGCGATACTTTACGAGCCAATCGATCTCAGCTTCCGCGACATAGACGCCTAAAGGAATCCGTACATGTGCTTTCGTAATCTGCTTGCGTGGTGAACGCGTGTGTCATAGTCAGTTTGGCTATGACCCACTTCCCCCAACCGAATCCGCAGCGGCGTGCTCCCAGAATTCATCTCGGCGGTTCGGTCCTGGCACTGGTGATGCTCGACGATGGCCAGCGCGCTAAAGGCAAGCTCCAGACTATTTCCATAACCGGTGGACTTCTTCGGCTGGGCAAGTCTTTAGGGCAAGGTGATTTTGTCGAAATCGCTTTTCAAACTCAATCCGGCCCGGTACATGGCATGGCGGAAATGCTTTCGCCTATGCCCGCCACTCGTGACGGTTACCTGCAGCCGTTCCGTTTCGTCGCGCTGGAAGACGAGCACCATCGCGCGCTCAGCATGACTGTGGAAGCAGTGAGCGACAAGAGCTTTCAGGGAATCCGCTCCAGCCAGTGGTCTTTACCGAAATCGATTTGATGCAGCTCTGAGGTAGAGTTTCAACGCGCTGAAAGGCGGCCGCAGGGAATTAGTTTGTAATCGCTCGCGGGCTATCGATTATTGGATCTCCACGGAGATCACATTGCCCTCGCCATCGCCCACTTCCCGGTAATTAAGGGCAACCTTCTGATTCCTCCACTCACAAGAAAAATTGTCGCTACCTATGACGATGACGTTCTGGCTATTGGCCACTTTCATCTTCCAGGTCTTGCTATTTGCGATCACAGTCAGTAGCGCCGTGGGAGCAGCAGAACAGTCAACGCTCACCAGTTTCCCCTTTAGGAACTTCGTTGGGTGAGGGTCCGGTGGAAGTGGCGTGTAGTCGTCATTCGAGCTGTTGTCCGGCGGCGCCGGCGCCGTCGCGTGATCTGTGGATGCCACTTCCGTTAGTCCGGCTTCTGATGGCTTGGACATAGCAGCCAGCACACTATTCATCTTCGTTATCTGCACCATCGACGCTCGCGCTCTGGAAGCTACTTCTGGGTCTGTGCTGTTTTCCAGGCCATGCAAGATGCCAACTGCCTCGTTCACCTTTTTAACTGCTACATACATCTGCGACAAGTTAAAGAGATATTGTTCATTACGAGGGCTAAGCTGCGACGCCTTCTTCATGGATTCCAACGCCTCGTTGTACTCACCCGAGGACATTTGTGCGAATGCGAGGAGAGCGTAAGCATCAGCGAAGTCTGGATCCAAAGTAATTGAGGTCTGCAGTTGCTTCTTCATGGCAGCAAGCTTTTCTGGATCGCGCGCGAACGAGCCCTCTTGGTTTGCCAGCAGCGCCGAATAATAGTACACACGCGGATCTTTCGAGTCAGCCTTCACCGCCTTCTGAAAGTAATCGCCGGCATGCTGAAAATCCTGCTTCCGCAAGGATGCGTATCCCAGACCGCGCAGGGCGGCGCCGTTGATGGGTTCCATCGCAAGCACCTGCTCAAATTCCTGTATCGCCTTGTCCTGATAATCCATTGAGTGCAGGTGGACATCGGCCATAACCGCCTTGGCGGTCGCCAGGTTAATCGGGCTAACGGTGTATCCGGTGGTTTCGATGCCCGGCGGCGTCGCAATAGTAAAATATCTCCACTGTCCGCGTGCTACGTAGTCGCGCAACGCTTTATCCAATTGCGCTGCACTTATTCCGAACGCCTTCTGAATGCCGTCCTCAACGCTGACCTTCCGATCTATCACTGCGTCAAAGAATGGAGCGACCTTCGGAACCTGGTTTGTGTCATACAGGTAATGAACGAGCAGCCACGATTCAGCATAGAACAACGAGCGCCGGTCGCCTTCGTTGTACGCCTGCGAATTATGCTGCACCCGAAACAAATCCGAAACTTTCATCAAGCTATATTGGTGGAGAATCTCCCAGTCTCCGGGGGGCGGTTTCAATCCCAGTTTTGCATGCTTTTCATCCACTTCGATGGTTGAGAAATACTCGGCAAAACCCTCGTCGAACCAGGGTTGGGTTTCGCCGGTTATGTTGCCATTCATCAATTGATGCGCGTATTCATGAAAGACAACTGTCCACGGATCTTCTGCGGACATGTCCAGCAGGATGAATTCGCGATCCGGTCCGGGCTGGAAAAGCCCCGCAACCTCGGTAGGCTTGCCGTGCCACAGCGGGGCGAACTGGCGGAGTTCTTTTGTGTTGCGGAAGGCGACGATTTGAAGCGGTATAGGAAGATTAACCTTGGCTTTTACCAGGATCGCTCCAAAAACCGCTCGCAATTGCTCGAACTTAACGGCAGCTTCACGGCCGCGTTTTTCGCCGGCATCAGTCACAACGGAGAAATGCGGAGACCGAATCTCCACCCATTGCGGATCACCCGCAAGCGCAAGCGGAACAGTGTGGGGAATAAGAAGCGAAGAAACTACGGTCAAGACGAGGGGCGCGAAGGGAATACGCATGGCCAGAACCCCTTTTGGACCGACATATCCTATACCAGTTCTGGTCAAAATAACCTGCGGACGCTGGTTTGTCCCGAAAAATGAAGGCGATGCACGAAGTCTCTGATAACTTTCACTATTTATACTGATCGATCCGCATGAGTACCCAGGAATTCATCACCCACTCCGCAGAGGAAACAATCGCCCTCGGCCGCAAGCTGGCCGCCATGCTTGCTCCGCCTAAGTTGATCCTTTTGCGCGGTGAACTGGGCGCAGGCAAGACCACCCTAGTCAAAGGCATTGCCGAGGGATTCCATGCTGCTAGCGCCGACAACGTCACCAGCCCAACCTTCACCCTGGTGCATGAGTATCACGGGCCGGAAGTCAACGTCTATCACATTGATCTCTATCGGGTAGACACGCCGCGCCAACTTGAGACCCTCGGCCTCGATGACCTGATCGCCGAAAACAGCGTTCTCCTAGTCGAGTGGGGAGAGAAGTTCCCGCGCCTGCAACGCGATCAGAACGCAGAAATCACTCTGGAGCGGGTAGGGAATGAGCGAACGGGGGACGAGCGCAGGATCCAATTGCGTATCCAGTGAATACTGCGGACTGTCGGCTGTACAACCGGCCCAGGGTGCCTCTCAGAGTGATCCAGGGGACAACTCCTAAGGGTTACGTTCGGAACTGGCGAGGATTATGTCTGCTGTTTACAATCGACTAAATTTGGAGCCGGGATCAGCTTTAACGAACCCAATTCCTAACTGGTTACGGCTCATGCGAAAGGACTGCGGAGGATCGGAAGTGGCACTATGGAATAAGGTTAGACCCCACAATGGTCCACTGGGAGCTTTTGTTGTGAGAACCCTACAAATTTGCGTGTTGATCTTGGCCGCGATTGCGATGGCCGCACCTTTGGCGGCAGAGGACGTCAATGCACCCAATCCGGGGGCAGGACGTATTACCGGCACTGTAACGGACGTGGACAACGACACCGTTGCTGGCGCCACCGTCGTTCTTAAGGGTCCCGTCCCCGGAGATCCACGCACGGTGGTGTCGGACGACGACGGATTCTTTGAACTCAAAGGTCTCGAACCAGGAACTTATAGCGTCGGCATCACCGCGAACGGATTTGCAGCCTGGACCTCGCCCCCCATCATCGTTAATCCAGGCCAGTACGTAATCCTGACGGGCAGCAAACTCAACATCGCAGAGGTGATGACCACGGTATCTGTGGATTATTCCCCCGAAGAGGTCGCCATCGAGCAGGTCAGGATCGAGGAGGAGCAGCGGGTTCTTGGCATCTTCCCCAATTTCTACGTCGTCTATGATCACGACGCTGCGCCGCTGACAACGAAGCTGAAGTTCCAACTCGCATTTAAGACCAGCACCGATCCTGTTACCGTCATCGGGGTAGGTGTTCTTGCCGGCATCAACCAGGCCGGGGACACTCCCAACTACCCTCAGGGTCTGAAGGGTTACGGCGAGCGCTATGGCGCTGTCGCTACCGACGGCCTTTCCGACATCATGATCGGCGGCGCCATCCTGCCATCGCTTCTGCACCAGGACCCGCGTTACTTCTTCCAGGGCACGGGCACAAACAAGTCTCGCGCTTTCCACGCGATCTCCCACCCGTTCATCTGCAGGGGAGACAATGAACATATGCAGCCGAACTACTCAAGCATCGGCGGCGACCTGGCCTCGGCCGCTCTCTCAAACCCTTACTATCCGCCATCCAATCGCGGTGCTGGACTGGTCTTCCAGAATTTCCTTATCAGCACCGGCGAGCGCATGCTCAGCAGCCTGGCACAGGAATTCATCTTGCACAGGTTGTCGAAAACCAAAACCGGAGAATAAAAGCGAGTTGCGAAAGATGAGGGGAAGCATCGCAAGATGCAGCCCTGGCTGCAAACCCAGTTGGCAGCGGTTTCTATCCGACCCCGCGCTCCGGATTGAATCTTTACGTGATACGAGCAGCGCTTTTGCCGACGCCTCGGTTTCAAAATCCCATGATGTTGTACCCGCAATCTACGTAGATCACTTCGCCGGTGATCCCGGAACTGGCATCGGAAGCCAGGAATACGCCAGTGGCACCGACTTCGTTTACATCCACATTCCGTTGCAGAGGCGCGCGCTCGGCGTGAGATTTCTGCATATCGCCGAATCCTGCAATGCCGCGTGCAGCCAGCGTTTTGATCGGTCCGGCGGAAATCGCGTTCACGCGAATCTTGCGCTTCCCAAGATCGTAAGCCAGATACCGCACTGTGCACTCGAGCGATGCTTTTGCCACACCCATTACGTTGTAATGCGGCACAACTTTTTCTGCGCCGTAATAGGTCATCGTAATGATGCTGCCCCCATCCTCCATCAGGGGAGCAGCGGCCCGGGAAACCGCGATTAGCGAGTACACGCTGACGTCATGAGCGACGCGAAAACCCTCCCGTGTGGTATCGAGGAACTCGCCTTTTAATTCGTCCGCTGGCGCGAACGCCACACTATGCACCAGAACATGCAGCTTGTCATATCGTTCCTTAAGCTTGCCAAACAGAGCCTCGATTTCATTGTCGTTGGAAACATCGCACATGAAGGCTTCCGCGCCGGGCAGCGACAGAATCAGGTCTCTCGCTTCCTCCTCCAGTCTTTGGTTCTGATAAGTGACAGCGAGCTTCGCGCCCGCATTGTGCAGTCCTTGCGCGATTGACCACGCAATCGAGCGCTTATTGGCGACTCCGAACACGACTGCAACGCGCCCCTCCAGAGTGGATGACATGCCTATCTCCTGGAAATTTGAAATGAAAAGGATAACAGGGAGAAGGCAGAAGTAAGAAGTCAGAATGCAGAAGTCAGAAGACCTGCTTTTTGATCTTCCTTCGTGTACCTTTAGTGTCCTTCGTGGTTAATTATTGATCATTCGACCGGACTGGCTTCCCGTGCTTCGATCGGAGTCGCAACCGGCCAACTCGCCGCAACAAACGCTACGGCATATACCAGGCCAATGATGCAAAATCCAGCAACCAGATTTAATTGCGCAACTGCTCCCACCAGAAATCCCAGAACAATCTGTAGCCCAGTGCCAGCGAAATAGAAGGTGTTCTGCACGCGGCCCATGAAATGCCGCGGCACCAGTTCCATAAGGCTGGTATTGATCGCGATCCCGCTCACGCCGCGCGCCGATCCCATGATTCCGTAAACCGCCACAGCGATGGCCAGCACAGGAGACAGCGGCGCCAAGCTCATGCAAATGGCGAGTGCGCCCATGGAGATCGCAATCGAACGCCGGGCGCTCACCTGGGCGATCATCTGCGGCGCATATAGCGCACTCAGAAATGCGCCAACGCCCCAACCCGCATTCAGCCAGCCGTATCCAACAGCCCCACGATGAAACACCTGATCGCTCAACGGCGCAGTGACGACAACGGCAGTCAGCATCGCACCCAGGAATAGTGCCCAACTAATTCCCAGCAGGATCAATGGGCGATTGCCGCGCACAAACTGAATGCCTTCGTGCATCTCGCGGAGAAATCGCCCAAAAGCTGTTTCTGCGGCCACAATGTCTGCCCGCAGCTCTGACGGTCGTGGCACCACGTGCCGTCCCTTGCGCACTGCGAAGTAGCAGAGAAACGAGACCACATAGCTGGAAACGTCAATCAACAGCACGCCACCCAGCCCGATATGGTTGTAGACGAATCCGACTATGGAGCCAGCGATCAGCCATCCGCCCTGGATCCCCGCCAGCAGAAACGTATTCGCGTGTACGAACTCTTCATCCGGGGTCAGCTCTTGAATAAGTGCCGTGATCGTCGGCCAGAACATCCAGAAACCGGCCGCCACCAGCGTGTTCATTAAATAGACTTCCCAGAGCTTCACTCTGTTGGTTAAAGCGAGCACGGCAACGGTGAGGATGACGATGGCCCGCACCGCATCGAGCCACATCACCAGCCGGCGGCGATCCTCGCGATCAATCAGGACTCCGGTAAAAGGCAGCATCAACATCGCGGGAAGGGTCTGCAACACCGCGAACAGTCCCAACGCCATTTTCGAGTGAGTGGCCTGCAGGATATACCAGGCCACGGCAGCCGCATTCATGCCGCTGCCCAGCATCGAGATCATATTGGCGGCGAAGATGTAGCGGAGCCCACGCTTCTGCAGAATGGCGCGCATACCTCAATTTAAATGATCGAGAGAAGAGCGCCAACCGGGAGATTACGCGTGCTTGTGAAAAACCGGCCAGCTTAGCTGCACCCGGCGAGCCTCCCAAAAAACATAGACGGCGAGCAAAATCATCTCCGGCTCAATTGGGTGCTTATAACGAGGGAATGGCTGCACCATGTAATACGGAATCGGATATATCAGCAGAAAGCAGGCAAAAAGAAACGCACCCGTCTTACGGTTGCGAATCGTCAGCCACAGCCCAACAAAACCGAATACTGCGGGAATGAGAAATGCGATGTGGCGAGCAATCCTCAGATCGTATCCGCCGATGATGTTGAGTTGTGGCGGCCCGACCCAAAAATATCCCGCGCGTTCGAGACTATAAAGCAAAAATGTTCCAGGATGTTCACGGATAAACTGCCGCACTTCCTGCTGCTTCTCTTCCATGAAACGGATCTCGCCCAGCTCCTGAAATGTGCGCATTGATTCGGGATCGTTGCCCGGATGCTCGGCGCGCGTCCATAGGCCGGCAGAACGCTCGTTATTGGCCATATGCATTTCAAGCGGAAGATTGTCACGAATGAAGACGAACTTACCGAAGATCGAGTGGTTGCGGATTAGCCATGGGCTCATCACAAAAAATGTGGCCAGCACACACATTGCGGCGCCCATGAACTGCGAACGCCACGAAGTTCGATACAGCAGCCAAAGCAAGCAGAAAGGCATCATGGAGATGACTGCCGTATTCGTCACCGCGATCAACCCCCAAAGAAGGCCGAAGAGAATCCATGAACGACGTGGGTGCGGGCGTGCGCCCCGGTGCTGCAAGTCCTCTGCCATGCGCAAGGTGAGCAGGAGCGCCAGACTTAGCAAAAATGCGGTAAGGCTCGTTTCCCACACGACGCGCGTGGGCCAATAGATTGCGTAAGGAAATAATGCCCAAGTCCATGCGGCGGCGCGACCCACCGCGGCGCCGTAGACTGTTTCGCCAATCCGGTACAGCGTTAGACATGTAAGGGCCGAAAACACGCTGTTGAAAATAAGGATCACCCATGCAGAAAGAGCACTGTAAACTCCGAACAGTTTGAAGACTCCGGCCAGCAGATACGGATATAGCGGTGGCGCCCAGGCGCTTGGTCCGCTAGGCACATCGGTGGGAGAACTGAAGCCCTGCCCAATTGCAATCGAGCGCGCGAGCCGGCCCATCTCCCAGCCGTACTGAAAGTGATCCCGGCGCGGGGTGATTTGGTAAGTATGCCCTATCGTGATGACCGCCAGGCGCAACAGAAACGCAATCAGGACAATGAACCAGATGGAATGCCGCCACGAGCTGCGAGTCTGTGTTGGCCGCGGCCGAGGGGAACGCTCTGCCACCGCCGCGAGCGAAGCCCTCTCGTTGCCTTCCTGCATTGGCCCAGACTATAGGAGAAGGCACTTTTCTGCCACGCGCGCGGAACGTGCTCAACGTGGCCAGCGCACTTGCATGCCCTCGCAAACGGAGATACGATTCGCCCACAAAGCGTCGGAGGTGCCCCATGAACCGAAATTACTTTCCACGTTCGCTAATTATCTTTGCTTGTCTGGTGCTTTCTGCGTTCGCCCAACTGGAAAAAATCGTGATCCCGGCGGGCACGCCCGAAGACCAGGGATTACAGGCCATCTCAAAAGAAGAGGATGCCCAGAAGAAAGCGACCATGTATGAAGAGTTCGTGCAGAAGTTTTCGTCGAATCCGGCTGCGGTTGCATATGGAAATTGGCAGCTCTCGCAGTACTACCAGGGCGCAGGCGATTTGCAAAAGTCGCTCGATTACGGCGACAAGGCGCTCGTCAGCGCTCCGCATAACCTCGACATCCTCGTGTCGCAGGTAGGCGTTGCGCAGCAGATGAAGAACAACGCTAAGACAATGGATTATTCGGTACGTGGCGGGGAAGCTTACAACTCGATCGGCAAACAAACCAAACCGGCAGAATTGAGCGATCAGGATTTTGCCAGCCGTATTGAAGAAGAAAAGAATGCCAGCAAGAATTCGTACGAGTTTTTGGAAGCCGCCGCATACAACGTGATCGCCGGCGAAAATGACGCTAAGAGCCGCATGTCGTATATCGAGCGCTTCACTCCGGCTTTTCCCAATTCTCGTTTCGAAGAGCAGGTGACCTCATACGCGATGGTCTCGCTCTCTGAACTGAAGGACACGTCCCGACTGATTTCTTTTGGAGAGAAAACTTTGGCCGCCAATCCCAACAGCTTGCCGGCACTGCTGCTTTTGGCTAATACGTATGTGGATGACCCCAAGCCGGGGAGTGTGGGTAAGTCGGTTACGTATTCGCAAAAGGCAATCCTAGTCGCGAAGGCTGATGCCCCCGACGCGGACCGCTCCCGCAAACTTTCCGCAGGCATGGCACACGCGACGCTTGGATACGCTTACATGAAGCAGGACAAGACCACAGGTGCAATTCCCGAATTGAAGACCGCATCCGCGCTGCTCAAGGGACAAGACGATCAGCAGTATGCGATTGCAATGTACCGCCTGGGATTCGCGTATGCAAAACTAAATCGTATTAACGAAGCTCGCGATGTGCTCTCAGAAGCGGCGAGAATTTCCGGACCAGTCCAGCAACCATCGCAAGATCTGTTGGCGAAAGTGAACGCAGCAAGAGCAAAGGGGAAGTAGAATCATCACACGTAAAGGCCTGTGTTTGCCAGCCGCTGGGCGGACACCCTCCCTGCCCCTATTTCTGCAGAAGCTCATCAGAAAGCTGCCGTGCCTTGAAAGCAAGGTTGTGCGCGCGTTGCAAGTCGCCAGATGCATCGGCTGTCTTCGCTTGTTCCATATATCTGCGAATCTGATTCAGTGCGTCCTGCTGTGCGGGAGTTAGCTGCCGATTGGAAATCTTCCTCAGGTTCGCATCGGTGCTGGCTAGAAGTTGGCTAGTATTCTGCCGCTGCGCAGAGGCCTGTTGCTGCGTGAGGCCGGGAGAAAACTGGATGGTTGGATCAGTTGTACTGCCACGGCGGACAATTCTTTTTCTGGGCCCCGAACTTGGTGACTTGCATTTTCCTCCAGACGGAGTGCTTTTCGTCGCACCTGAAGATTGTTTCTCCCCCGGCGTGGTAGCTGCGGTAGATTTCTTTTCCGTCGATCCGGCAGCAGGTTCAGCTGGAGGAGGCTGTGGCGGCTCTGACGCTGCGGGCGGACTCTGCGTCTGCTGATCCGGGGCTGGCGGCGTTGACTGCTCGGGTTTGCTTGGTTCCGTTTGTGCCGCCTTTGGAGCTTCCTGCGCCTGGTCCGGCTTAGGACTTGCTTCCTGCGGCTGACTCTCTTGAAAAAACACACGAATAGACTGCATACCCGAGAAAGCCAGCGCACATAGCAGGAAAATATTGGCCAGAGGCATGACAGTTCTTTGATGCCCGGATCACTCTGGGCGGTTTACGCAAATCTCTTTCTCGGCTAAAGCTGATTCTAGTCTAGGTGCGAATCGCCGCTTCCTTTAGAGACTCGGCACGTGTCTCCGCCACTGGGAGTCGTAAGCGGAAAATGGCCCCCTGCCCATCCAGCGATTCAAAATCCACCGATCCGTAATGCCATTGCAGAATCTGATACGTCTGTGCCAGCCCTATTCCGCTCCCTCCCTTTTTAGTCGTGAAATAGAGCTCGAAAATCTTGTCCTGAATCTCGTGAGGGATGCCCCCGCCTTGATCACGAATTTCCGTTATGACGACTTCGTCCTCTCGCCGCGCTGAAATTGCCAGTGTTCCGCCCTGCGGCATCGCTTGCACGCCATTGAGTACCACGTTGAGGATTGCCTGCTTCATGAAATCCGTATCGACCTTGACAGATAATGGATCTGGAGGCAACTCACGCGTTAGTGCGACACTATGCTGTGCCGCGTCCGGAGCGGCCAGTGTCGCTACATCTTCAAGCAACTCCCGCAAGTCGGCTTCTTCCAAGTGCAGATCGCGCGGGCGCGTGAAGTCCACCAGAATCTGCACCACGCGATCCAGACGGTGAATCTCGTTGCCAATAATATCCATGTGCCGAAGCGTATCGGGGTCAGTCTGCTGAAGCTTGTTCTGCAGCAGTTGCAAATGCAGCACGATGGCATTAATCGGATTCTTCACTTCGTGCGCAACCCCGCGGGTCAGCCGCCCACTGGCGGAGAGCCGCCGTGACATTTCGATTTCATCTTCAATCTTGCGCACCGACTCGGCATCGCGCATGGTTAGCAGCGCCCCAATTTGCTCTCCTCCTTCTTGCTGAATAAAGTCGAGCGAAACCTGCACACGCTTCCCATTGGGCGATTCAAATTCGCGTTGCATTACCGCCGTCCGCTGCCGGAAACCTTCGAGTACAGCGAGTCCAAATACCGAGTCTGGAGAAAATATCTCTTTCACGGTGCGGCCCAGCAAATCCCCCCGAGGACGTCCAAGGAAGCGCTCGACTGAAGCGCTCACCAGCACCACGCGCGCGTCGCCGGTGAACAGCATCAAGCCATCCTGAAGATTGGCCATGATTTGATCGACGTTATCCTTAAGGGCAGAGAAGATCTCTTTGGCATCGCGCATTTGGCGTCCCAAATGGGCGATCTTCAACGTCACCAGGCCATACTCGTCACTGCTCTTTTCCGGTTCAGCCACAGGTTCGGCATCGCCCGCGGTGACGCTGTCGAGACTCCGGCTGATACGCTCCAGCGGCCCGAGAGCAATATGGGAGAGCCCGGCGGCGAGGACCAGCGAAAAAAGAATGGCGGCCGCGAAGAAAATGACCGCGTGCTGCAAGCGCGGCGTGAGTTCATTTTTCAGGAATACCGTCGAGACTCCCACGCGAATGCTGCCGAAAGGCTCGCCGTTCAGTTGCAGTGGCACGCGGACATCGTAGACTGTGGGAGAGTTATAAAGCAGCTTGAGCTGCTGGCGGAAATTCGCGTCCACCACTTGCTGAAAATCCGGGCGGTTAGGAACCGGCTTCCCGTTCAGGTCAGGATCGGTGTGCAGAATCGCGTTGCCATCAGCGTCGACGATTGCCGCGTCGTAAATAATGGGGACGCTGCCCACGATCGAATCCATCATCGTGTTCAGATCACGGTCGGTCCCCAGATAATAAATAACAGCTCGGCGCACTGCTTCCGGGTCATTGGTGTCGACACGTGTGCTGGTCAGGTCCGGAGCTGCGTTCGAGGCCAGATACGCGAGCTGCGTATCCAG
>Ga0209158_1002044_pt1 | contig 12807 bp, 11 predicted proteins | sample GraSoiAngelo_140_FD_185897 | JGI IMG/M metagenome (GOLD analysis project Ga0209158, IMG submission 185897) | Grasslands soil microbial communities from the Angelo Coastal Reserve, California, USA - 14_0929_12_30cm (SPAdes) (version 2) | ecosystem: Environmental > Terrestrial > Soil > Grasslands ...
AGGCGGCTGAGCTTGCGGAGGAGTGCGTGGTGGCACGCCCGTAGGCAACGGACCTACCTGCGGTGTGATCACCCGCTGGATGATGACGATGTGCGGATTCGTGGGGTTGACCCGTCCTGCCTGGGCGAGGAGGCCTTGCACTTGCCCCAGTCCGATCCAAGGGCTGGGGTACACAACAGGGGTGACCAACACCCAATCCGTCCAGGCCTGAGAGACGAGCGCATTGGCCTGGAGTTGGTTCAGCAGTTGTTGGCGTTGCTGGCTAACGGTCTGGACCTGGTCCGGCGTTGTCGCTGTCGTCAGTGCCTGGTTGGCCGTCTCCAGTTGCTGGCGAAGTTGGTCCACCTCGGTCTTGAGAGCTGCCAGCTCACGCCGGGCGTCCTCGTTCTGGCGTAACGCGGCAATGGCCTGCACGACGTCGTCCGGGTCCACCTGCGCGGTCAGGTCCACGCGTATCACCACGGTATCTTCATCGAGGCTGGTGCTGATCTGTTGATCGAGGACCAGGATCAGGCCAGCCGTGTATGTCCGGATCTCGTCTGAAGTGACATCCAAGTTGGTGACTACGGTGACACTCTCAAGGTAGATCGCGACTTGTTCGAGGGCATGTCGTTTGGCAGCCTCTGTAGCCAGACGCACCGCATCCTCGCGGGTGTCACGGGGCCCCATGCGGTATTCTCCGTCTGTGGTCACGGTCCGCATCTCCGCGGCGGTGGGTTCCACAAACACGCTGTTGAGGCTGAAAGAGGTCAGCAGAAGGACGACGAGGGGGCGCCCTCTCTGTGGTGAAAACAGGTGTCTGATGCTCGTGGCCATCTCTTTAGTCAGGATAGCACTGATTGGTCGTCGCTGCCAGGTACACACAATCAAAATTGCCGCCGCACTGCCATAGTTGGCTGGTTATGTGTAGTTCTGCTAAGCTTGGTATCCTTCTTGCCTTTTTGCTGGGTGGAGGAGCACCGACCATGGGATATGACACGACTCGTTTCGTAAAGCGCAAACCCCTCCCTGAGGTGCTGATTGAGCAGGGCGTAGTCTCGCGGCCTCAACTGGACGCGGTCCTCGGCAAGCTGGAGAACGGACGCGGGCCGCTCGGGCCGGCGTTGGTGGCGGAAGGTCTCCTCTCCGCAGAGCAGTTAGGCAGGGCGCTGGCGGCCCAGTACGGCGTGCCCTATGAACCCTTGACCGAGTACCGGGTGGACCCCAGGTTCTATCAAACCATCCCCGTTGAATTGATGTATCGCCATCCGTTTGTGCCGCTCGCCGAACAGGATGGCCTGCTTGTCATTGCCATCCATGATCCAGGCAATCTGCCGGCCCTGGATGAACTGGAACTGCTGCTGAAGCACCCCCTGCGGCTAGTGGTCAGCACCAAGGACGCGATTCTGGCGGTCTTGACCCGGAGCGAAGGGTCGAGCCAGGCGTTGAAGGATATTGAGGCAGACTATCGGCCGATGTTGCTCCGGGAGGACGAGCGGGGCGACGAAGTGCTGTCCATCGAGAAGATCGCCAAGGACCAGAGCCCGGTGGTCAAGCTCGTGGACACGATCATCTTGAACGCATTGCAGCGGCGGGCGAGCGATATTCACGTGGAGGCCACTGATCGAGCCGTGCACGTCAAGTATCGGATTGACGGGATCCTGACGCCGGCTCTCGATCCGTTGGATCTCAAGCTCCATGCCCCTCTGATCTCGCGCATCAAGGTGATGTCGGAGCTGGACATCTCCGAACGGCGGGTGCCGCAGGACGGGCGGTTCCGGATCAGGCTGGACCAGAAGACCGTGGACTTTCGCGTCTCGATCCTGCCGAGCGCGTTCGGGGAAGTCGTGGTGATCCGGATCCTAGACAAGGAGTACATCGCGTCGGGGGTGGCCGCGCTGCGGTTGGATCGCTTAGGCTTCAACGTCGAAGATCTGCGTCGCTTCCGCCGGGCCATCACCGAGCCGTACGGCATGGTGCTGGTGACCGGCCCCACCGGCAGCGGCAAAACCACCTCGCTGTACGCCGCGATCAGCGAGATCAACACGCTCGAGAGCAAAGTCATCACGATCGAAGACCCGGTCGAATATCAGCTCGCCGGCGTGGTGCAGATCCCGGTCAACGAGAAAAAGGGGCTGACCTTTGCCCGCGGCCTGCGCTCGATTCTCCGTCACGATCCGGACAAGATCATGGTGGGCGAGATCCGGGATGCCGAGACCGCACAGATCGCGATTCAGTCGGCGCTGACGGGCCATCTGGTCTTCACCACTGTCCATGCGAACAACGCCTTCGATGTGATCGGCCGGTTTGTGAACATGGGGATCGAACCGTACAACTTTGTCGCCTCGCTGAACTGCATTCTGGCGCAGCGGCTGGTGCGGACGATCTGCCCCGCCTGCCGGGAAGAGGTGCGGCTGGATCGCGCGCAGGCCGAGGAGTCGGGGCTCAACTACGACCAGTATCGCGAAGTCGTCCTTTCCCAGGGGCGGGGGTGCGAGAATTGCCACGGGACCGGGTATCGGGGTCGTCAATGCATCACGGAGTTCCTGGACCTCACGGATGAGATCAAGGAAATGATCTTGGATCGCAAACCACCCTCCGAGATCCGCAAGCGCGCGATGTATGCCGGCATGACGAGCCTGCGGCAAACCGCCTTGGAGAAGTTACGGCAAGGGGTGACCACGCTGACCGAGATTAATCGTGTGACCTTCATCGAACAGGCGTGAGATGCTGGGATTCGGCCCGCCGCGGTACAGTTTGAAGCTGGGTCCGCGTCAGGCGGCGTGGGCGGTGCGGTCCACGGACTGGCGCGGACAGACACGCGTGCGGTCCATCGTGGCGGATCTGCCGTCCGGCCTCCTCAAGCCCTCGCCGGTCGAGCCCAACATCAGTGACGTTGATGCGCTGAAATCCCGCCTTCGTGACTTGATCGGGATACCGGACGGACGCCAGGCGCCCGGCTGGCAGATCGCGCTGGTCTTGTCGGATCTCTGTGTCCGGACCGTGCTGCTGAATGTGGACACCTTGCCGTCTCGCTCGAGCGAGCGGGACGCCCTCATCCGCTGGCGCCTTGAAAAAGAGGCGACCTTTCCGGTGGCGAATGCCAGAATCGTGTCGCAGGTCGTCGGACCTCACACCGTGCTGGTGGTGATGATCGGGGAGTCGGTGCTGCGGCAATACGAGACGGTGTGCGGTGACCTGGGACTGGTGCCGGTCAGTGTGAACGCGACCAGCTTCCTGCTACCCAACGTGGCGCGCGCGTCTTTCCCCGTTGAGGAGCCCTCTGGCTGGTTGTCCTTGCTGGACGAAGGGTTCGCCTTCATGATTCACCAGGCTGGCCTCCCGGTCTTCGTGCGCACCAAAACACAATCGCCGCAGATTCTGGACGATCTCGTGGCATCGTTAGCGTTCTATGAGGAGACCCATCCGGGGACCCCACTGCGGCGTCTGTATATGCTCGGCGAAGAGCAGGAGCCGGATGCCATGACGGCGATCTCCAAGGAGCTCGATCTGGAGGTGGTCCCCGTGGGGCCGGCTCTTGCTCAACAGGCCTGGCGTGTGCCGCTCGACGAGGCCACGCCGCCGGGAGCGCTGCCGGCGATCGCGGCGCTTGCGCCGAGGCGAAGGCAGGCGATTCCGGCTGTCGATCTCAGCGGCAGCCATTACGCCTACCTGGGTCCTGCCTGTGCCGCGTTGGTATTGGTCTCGCTGCTCCTGGTCGGATTGATCGTCGGGAATGTCCAAGAAGCCCGTGCCATCCGAGCCCAGGCCATGGACGTCGAGCAGGCGCTGGCCCGTGTTCAGGAACAAGACCGCCAGGTCCAGCTCCGAGGACAGATGGAAGGGGTGGACCTCTCTGATACGGCGATGGGGCGGCTCACGGCCCAAGTGGTCTTTGCCAACGACCTGATCGCCAAGCGCGCGTTTTCCTGGACGCGGTTCCTCAGTGATCTGGAAGCGACAGTCCCGCCGCGCGTCTCGATCAACAGCATCCGGCTCGATTTCAAGGACGCGGTCATCGCGATCGCTGGATCAGCGCTCAGCTTGAAGGATTTGACCACCTTCATTATCAGCTTGGAAGACCATCGGGCGTTTAAGGACGCCCAACTACTTCATCACAGGGTCGGAGACAATGACGTCGTGGAGTTCACCTTGACCGTGCGGTACCAGTCCCAAGCCGGGGGATCATGACTCGCGGATTCCCGATAGTCCACCTGTTGCGGCGGACGCCCTATGGCTCCCTCATTCTCTGGATGGCCGCGGCAGGTGTGCTGGGTGCTGCTCTGGTCGTGGTCCGTCTGCTCGTGGTAGCGCCAGCCCAAGACCGGTTTGCCCAGGCCGAAGCCGCGTGGATGGCGGCGAGGCAGCGGGTTGCCCAACGCTTGGAGGCCAAGCAGGCGCGGAAGAATCTGACCGTGATCCTGAATGCCTTGCCGGGGCATCGTGATTTCGCGCAGCTTCCGCTCGCCATTTCGGAAGTCGCGCGGCGGGATCGGGTCTCCATCCCGGATCTCTCCTATGCGCTGGAGAAACCCCAGGCAGGGGGTTTCACCAAGGCGGTGCTGAGAGGATCGGTCTCCGGGCGCTACGAAGATCTCAGGCGTTTTATTCATCATCTGGAAACGGCCCACGGCTTCCTCTTCATCGAAGACCTCAACGTCAGTCGCCACAGTACGAAGAAGGGCGAGGCCGTCGCGTTTCAGATCACCTTGAGCACCTACATCCGAGAGGGACCGGGTCAGCGCGTGTCCTCTCATGCCTTCTTGCCATGACGAGACGCTCCCACTGGCTGACACTGTTCTTCCTGCTCGGGATCTGGGTGGTCGTCGCAATCTGGATCATTGCAGCCGCGCCGGAGCCGCAGCGCGCGCCGCTGGCGTATGTCACCGGCAAGGCTGACCGGGCAAATGCCAGCCGGCCCCAAGCCGGTGCCGGCTTGAAAGTCAATCTCGACCTGCTTGCGGCCGCACGGCGCCGGGCGCAAGAGGCCTTCGTCGCGCCGAAGAACATCTTCGCGCCGCTGCCCACAGAAAAGGTGGCGCCCGCCCACGCCAAACGGCCAACGCCAGGGTCTCCGGCGGTGCCGGCCGTGACCGCTCCCGCAGTCCCTCGGCCGCCTTCGCCGGAAGAACTGGCCGCGGAGGCTGCCCGTCAGGAGTTGGCCCAGTTCCGCTATCTCGGGTATCTCAGCCGGGATGGCGGACAGCAAGCGTTTCTCTCGAAGGGCAAAGAGCTGTACATCGTGCGGACTGATGAGACGATCGAGCAAAGGGTGCGTGTCAAGGCCGTCACGCCGACCAGCGTGACCCTGCAGGAACCCCGATCTCAGGCGGAACGGACGGTCCCGCTGGTCGAAGGCAAGTAACCTCTAGCCTATGGAATGGCAGGGCCGCCAGGCGCTGAAGGTGTCTGCGACGGAGGAGCGGCGGGGTTGCCTGTAGTTCCAGAAGGAAATGGCGGAGTGGGAGGACTGAGTCCCGGCGGTGGTGTCCGGAGGCCAGGGGGGCCTGGTGCTTGCGGTGTCGGTTGTGCCGGAGCGGTCGGTTGTGCTGGAGCAGTCGGCTGTGCCACAGGGACTTGCGGGGTCGAGGCGTTCGGGTGTTGGAACACCCAGTCGTTGTAACTGGTTAGTCCGTCAAAGTGTCGGACCACAGGTGGGAAATCTTTCTGCTTGAACGGCTCCGCTTTGCTCTTACTCCTCACGCCCTTGATGCGGCCAGTGGGATCGCGCACGTACGCCCAGTCGTCGCCGGTAATCGGATCCTTGTACGCCTTTCGCAAGGCAGGCTTTGGTTGCTTGGCGAGTTCCTCTAACGTCAGCGGATAGATCTCCCCGGAGAAGCCGACGCGCCCTTTCTTCTGCTGGGCTGAGTAGACCGCCAACGCGGTTTGAATCTCAATCCCCCGCGCCAGAAGTTCGGCTTCTCGTTCACGCTGCACCACGGCCTTCCACTGTTTGGCCGCGACGGATACGGAGATCCCCATCAATACCACGGCCAACATCACGAGGAGGTAGGTCACTCCGCGTGCATTGCGAAGAGTGTGCATAGGGATAAGATTAAGAGAAGTGAACGCCAAAAGCAAAGGTGATATCTTGTACTATGCAACGACTTGTTGTTTTCGCATCCGTTTTCCTCTGGGCCATCTCCGGAGCCGCCGACCAGGGGCTGGCGGAGTCTTCCGGAGCTGCGCTGGGACGGCAAGGATGGGAGGCGATTCAGGCCGGTCGAATCCAGGAGGCTGCCGACTTTTTTCATGAGGCCATCGAGTTAAATCCTCAAGATGCCACGTTGTTTCTCGGCGCAGGTCTCGCTGCTCATCTCCAAGGACAGGAAAAAGAATCGCAGACGGCCCTTCAGCAAGCTTTAAGGCTCAATCCACGTCTGACTGCTGCGGCGCTGCTGCTGGGTGAGCTTGCCTATCGCGCCGGTGATATTGAAGCGGCTATTAAGACGTATGATGAAGCACTCGCCGTCGAGCCGAATCACGCGCAGATCAAGTCTCGTCTGGAGAGGTGGCGCAAGGAAGCGACTCTGCACAGTGGATTCCAGCAAAACTTGAGCCCCCATTTTACGGTCTTGTTTGAAGGGCCGGCGGAGCAACGTCTCGCAGCGGCCGCAGTGGATGCCCTGGAGGCAGCGTACTGGCGCATCGGGACTACGCTGCTGGCTTACCCATCTGGGATCATTACTGTCGTCTTGTATACCGATGAACAGTTCCGTGATATTACGCGAAGCCCGGCGTGGGCGGGTGGTGTCTTTGACGGCAAAATTCGAGTCCCGATGCGGGGGGCGCTCAATGACCCCCGGCAACTGGAAAAGGTTTTGGCGCACGAGTTTACCCATGCGCTGGTCAAGAGTCTGGCGCCGCGTGGAGTCCCGACCTGGGTGGATGAGGGCCTGGCGGTTGTGTTTGAAATGGGCGATTTAAAGTGGGCCGAGCGGCTGGCCCGGCAGGCACCATTCCTGGTCCCGCTTCCGCGTCTGCACGACGGCTTTCTAAGCTTGCCTGCGGATCAAGTCCCGCTTGCCTATGCCGAAAGCGCGCTGGCTGTGCGGATGCTGATCGAGCAGGGCGGGATTCCTGCGTTGACCGCGTTGCTCCAGGATCTGGCTGAAGGCCAGGAGTTTACTCAATCCTTCGAGCGGCGCGTTTTCCTTTCATACCCAGAGTTTTTGACACTCTGGACACGGCGGATGCGAGAATAGGGTATTTACCAGAGTACCCTTGCAGTGTTTTTCTGGTGGACTCTGTTCGCTGCGAGCGCTAATATGGCGCGATATATGGGGGGAGTAGGCAGAAAAGGGCACTCCTTGATGTCCTGGAAGGTTGTCAGCGCGCTGGTGGTCTTAGCCTTGCTGGCCGGGTGTGCGTCCTTCTATACTCCGGACACCACGCTTGCCGACCGACTCATGCAAGAGGGCAACTGGGAGGCGGCCATGACGGCCTACCAGGACGCCCTCAAAGACGATATGTTCAATCCCGCCATTCAGGCCAAGTTGAACGCCGCCAAAGGGCGGGTCGCGGCGGCGTACCAAGAACGGGGCCGAGCTGCGCTCAAAGAGCGTAATGTCCCACAAGCGATCGAGGCGTTCAAACGGGCCTTGAGCCTGGAGCCAGCGAATCAGGAACACCAGTCCGCGCTGGCTCAAGCGCTGCGGTACAAGGAAGCCCAGGACCGGCTGATAGTCGGGCAGAAGATGCTGAAGGGGGGCCGGCTGGATGACGCGGCCGAGGCCTTCGAGCGCGCGCTGGAACTGGATCCGGGCCTGAAGGCCGCGCAAGACGGCCTGGTCCAGCTCGCGGAGAAGCAAAAGAGCGTTGCGTTGCCGCTCACCGGCTCCAGGCAACCCATTACGCTCAAATTCCAGAACGCCCGGACCAAGGAGGTGTTCGAAGTCCTAGCACGCGCCGGTGGAATCAACATCCTGTTCGACAAGGACATGAGGGACGATCCCATCACGATCTTCGTCAAGGACGCCACGTTCGAAGACGCGCTGAACCTCATCCTGACCACGCAGGGTCTCTTCATGCGGCGGCTTGCGTACGACACGATCATTGTCATTCCGAGGACGAAGCAGAAGCTGGATCAGTATCAGGATCTCATGATCCGCACCTTCTATCTCTCGACCGCGAAGGCCAAAGACATGGTGAACCTGTTGCGGACCATGCTGGAGACCAAGCGGATCTTCGTCAATGAAGATGTCAACGCGATCGTCATGCGGGACACCCCGGACAAGGTCAAGCTGGCCGAGCGCATCATCCTGGCCAATGATCGGAAGCCGGGCGAGGTCATGTTCGAGATCGAGGTCTTAGAGGTGGATAAAACCCTGTCCGACAGGTTTGGTGTGAACATTGCCAAGCAAGCCGGCGCCGCCCTCGTGCCGCCTGAAAGCACTCCTTCTGCAGTCACTGGCGGGGCGATCGATTTCAACTACCGGCAGCTAACGTCCTTGAACCCAACCAGCTACCTTTTCACATTGCCCACCAGCGTGCTGCTGGATTTCCTCAGGTCGGAAGCCAACACCAAGACTCTGGCCAACCCGCGGGTACGAGTAGTGAACAACAAACAGGCCAAGATCAACATCGGCGACAAGGTACCCATCCTGCTGTCCACCACCAGCACGGTGCCCGGCACGGTGCCCGGCACTGTCCCCACCCAATCCACGGTGACCTCGATTGAATTCAAGGACACCGGGGTCAAGCTCACGGTGGAGCCGGTCATCCATCTGAACCAGGACGTGACCCTCAAGCTCCAGCTCGAAGTGACGCGGCTGGGGGATCTGGTGACCCTTCAGGCCAATCCGCTGATCCAGCAATTCAGATTCGGGACTCGCACCGCGGAGACCTCGCTCTCGTTGAAGGACGGGGAGAGTGTGGTGCTCGCCGGCCTGATTCAGCCCGAGGACCGGATCACCGTCCAGAAGGTGCGAGGGCTGGGCGACATCCCGGTGCTGGGGGAGGTGTTCAAGTCCACCACCCGCGATGTGGTCACCACCGACGTGATCCTGACCATCACGCCGCACATCGTCCGGGCCATGGAACTCCCACCTGTGGATGATCAGGCCTTCTGGTCAGGAACTGAGGAGGCCTATGGGCTGAAGCAGCTTTTCCCTGACGCAGGCATAGGCAGAGGGATGTTGGGCGCCGTGCCTGCAAGTCCAGCGCCTGCGCCTTCCGGTGTGCCATCCCCGGCGCCGGAAGCGCCGGCCCCCCCTGGTGGCCAAGTTCCGCGGCCGCCCCCCTTGGGCGTGCTTTCCTTTCTCCCTCCGGACAGAACGGCAACAGTGGGCGAGGAGATCAGGCTGGATGTGATGGTGACCAATGTCGAGGACCTTGCCGAAGGCACGCTGACGGTCAGTTACGATCCGAGGGTCTTGGAGTTCCGCCAGGCGTTCGAAGGCGAATTTTTGAAGCGAGAGGGGACGGCCACTGTCGTGACGGCTGCGAATCCGGCGACCGGGACGGTGGTCCTCCAGCTCGCGCGGGGGGAGGGAGCCAAGGGCGTGAGCGGCGCCGGTGTCCTAGCCACGCTGGCGTTTGTCGCAAAAGAACCAGGTTCATCGCAGGTGGCGATCCAGACGTCACGGTTGCTGAGCGCGGCGAAGGCGCCACTTCCGGCAACTGGCGGGCAGGGCAATGTGAGGGTCCAATGAAGGAAAGCGAGTATCCGGCTTGGCCGGTGCGAGCGCGGGGTTCGGGGGCATCGGAGCCCATTTCGAGGGGCGCACGGGTCCCCGCTTGGATTGACCAGTCGGGCGTCACGTTCCTGGAATTGATGATCACGATCACCATCATCATGGTGCTGGCGTCGGTGGCGATGCCCCTGTCCAAAGTCTCGGGGAAGCGGGCACGTGAGATCGAGCTGCGTCAAGAGCTCCGGACGGTCCGGGCGGCCATTGATGCCTTTAAACTGGACTGGGATCGGGACGGCGATGTGTCGCTCGGTCCCCTGTGCGTCAAGAACAAGCTCACGTGCAAAGACGCATCCAATGTCTCCGGGTATCCCAAGACGCTGCAGACCCTGCTGGAAGTGAAGCTGACGGGCGCAGAAGCCACCGTGAAGGGGGCGACGCTCAAGCGCTACCTGCGGAAGATTCCGGTGGACCCGCTGACCGGGAAGGCTGACTGGCTGTTGCGGTGCTACACGGATCCGCCGGATGCGTCGTCCTGGTGTGGTGACGATGTGTATGATCTGGCCTCGGCCAGCCCGGAGGTCGCGTTGGATGGGACGAAGTATCGGGCCTGGTGAGCGCGGCTTCACGCTCCTCGAGTTGATGAGCATTGTCACGATTGTAGGGATTCTTGTGACCCTGGCCGTGCCCTCCTATCAACAGTCTGTGGTGAAGGCCCGCGAAGCGGTCCTCACACGCGATCTCTTTACGATCCGGGACCTGCTGGACCAGCACCGGGCCGATAAGGGAAAGTACCCGGACTCGCTCAAGGATTTGGTCACGGTCGGATATCTGAAGGCGATCCCGATGGATCCCTTTACGCGATCCACGTCCACATGGCAGGAAATTTATGAGGAGTCGGAGGGCGGTGTCTTTGATATCCACTCCGGTTCCGACCTCGTCGGGACCAACGGCGTGCCGTATAACCAGTGGTGATGGTGGGATGAGGAAGCTTTACGCACTCCACGCTGTGCTGTGGTGCGGTCTCTGGATGGTCGCCGGCTGTGCCGGCCCTTCGGTCCGTGACCTCCAAATGACGCAGGCCGCGCTCAAGGCGGAGTCCTTGCAGTCCCAACGCACCATCATGGACCTGCGCGCGGAGATGCAGGGACTTCAGCGGGAGCTGGGCGTCGCCCGTGCCGCGCAGGCTCGCTTGGAAGGCGAGCTGCGGGAGGCCCAACGCCGCGCCCAGGAGGCGCAGCGGGGAGTGGAGGCGCAGCGCGAGGAGTTGGTACGTACGCGGGAGGAGCGCGACCGTCTGGCTGCACTCGCCCGTGAACTCCAGGGGCAATTGGTCGAGCTGGGACGTCTGCGCCAGCAAGTCGGCGAGGCCAGTCACGACCAGGCACGCCTCCAGGCGCTCGAGCAGGCCATCGAGCGGCATACCAAGGAATTGGCCGAACTCAAGACCGCGATGCAGAAGCTCTCCGCGAGGTCGAAGCCGAAACCTGCTGTTGCGAGGTTGGCGGGGCCGATTGACCAGGACGTGTCCGACCGGCCTGCGCTCTCCGGCGAGTCCGACGAGTCTCCCTCACGCACGGTGACCGTGGAGCGGGGGGATACCCTGTGGGGCCTCGCCCGCAAGCATCGGGTGCGGTTGTCGGAGCTGATAGCGGTGAACGATCTCACGTCCGACCTCATTCTCCCGGGGCAGGTGCTCATCCTTCCTGAGCCATAGCCTTTTCCATGCCTTCGTATCTCTACAGGGCGGCCCGGGCTGACGGAACAACCCTCGAAGGCCAGGCCGAAGGGGACGACGAGCAGGCGGTCCGAGCTGAGCTCGAAAGACAAGGATTCCTGGTCTTTCGCCTGCGGCCCCTCGGGGCGTGGCCAGTGCTTTGGGGGGCCGGGCTGTGGGGGAGGAAGCGCGGCATCCCCCTGCAGGAGTTTCTGGTCTTCAACCAAGAACTCCTGGCCCTGGTGAAGGCCGGGCTTCCGATCCTCAGGATCTTTGACCTGCTGATCGAGCGGGCACGGCGCCCGGCGTTCCAGGCGGTCTTGCGCGCCGTGCGCCAGGATATTCGCGGCGGGACTGCCGTGTCGGATGCCCTCGCGCGCCACCCGCTCTTTTTCCCGGAGCTCTACATCGCCTCGTTGAAGGCCGGAGAGCAGGCCGGGAACCTGCCGGAAGTGATGCAGCGCTATATCGTCTATCTCAAGCTGATCATGGGCCTTCGCCAGAAGATGACGAAGGCGTTGGCCTATCCGGCGTTTCTGGTGATCGTGGGCGCTGCCGTGGTGGGCTTTTTGTTGACGTACGTGCTGCCGACGTTCTCCTCGATCTACGGGGAGGCTGGGACGAATGTGCCGGAGGCCACGAGGGCGCTGATCGCCCTCGTCGAGGCGATCCAGTCGCATCTGCTCTGGATTGGCCTGGCGGTCGTGGCGCTGGTCCTTGCGTTCAGATGGTGGGTCCGCACCGACACCGGCCGAGCGCTCTGGGACCGCACCACCTTGACGCTTCCGCTCATCGGCGACGTGCTCGTCAAGCACCAGACCATTCAATTCGCGCGGACCTTGGCGACCGTGCTGGCCGGCGGAACGCCGCTGGTGAGCGCGCTCCAGACGGTGCGCGGGGCGTTGACCAACCGGTTTCTGGCGGCCGGGCTGGCCACGGCTACCGAGCGAGTGCGAGAGGGGACCACGCTTTCGGCGGCCTTGGAGGGGGTGAAGGTCTTCCCGCGCATGGCCCTGGAGATGCTGGCGGTGGGCGAGGAGACAGGCTCGCTGGACTCGATGCTGCGGGATGTCGCTGAACTCTACGAAGGAGATCTGGACCAGCGGCTCAGCCAGCTCACGACCTGGATCGAGCCGGTGCTGCTGTTGGTCATGGGCCTGGTCGTCGGCGCCATCGTCATCATCATGTACTTGCCCGTCTTCGAGATGGCCGGGACCGTCAAATAGCTAGGTTGTGGAACCCGCGGGGAAAACTCGCTACAATTCCTCTAGCCACTACCTCTCACCGGAGCGCCTATGGACCTGAAAGAACCTCTCAATCAACTGGCGATCCCTCCCACGCACTTCACCAAGCACCTGAAGTTTCCCGACCCCGCGAAGATCCGCATCTACGACGACACCCTGCGGGACGGGGAGCAGATGCCCGGCGTGGCCTTCTCACCCGAGCAGAAGCTGGAGCTGGCCAAGCTGCTCTCCG
>Ga0209158_1002048_pt1 | contig 12800 bp, 9 predicted proteins | sample GraSoiAngelo_140_FD_185897 | JGI IMG/M metagenome (GOLD analysis project Ga0209158, IMG submission 185897) | Grasslands soil microbial communities from the Angelo Coastal Reserve, California, USA - 14_0929_12_30cm (SPAdes) (version 2) | ecosystem: Environmental > Terrestrial > Soil > Grasslands ...
ACGGAAGTTTTTCGAGCGCCCCAAACACCAGCGCCTGCGGTGAAAGCCGAAGCAACTTTACGAGCGGTTGTGGCCAATCCGGCAACAGCTCCCGAGGCTCAGTCAGGCGGGAAGACGGAAGTATTTGGGTGGGTAGCAGGAGTACCACCATCTCAAGTGCGCAAAGCGATTCCCCTGGTCGCTCCGGCAACCACCCCCGAGGCTCAGTCAGACGGGAAGACGGGAGTATTTGCGTGGGTAGCAGGAGCACCACCATCTCAACTGCCCGAAGCGAGTCCGCTGGCAGTTTCGGCGGTAGAAGATGTTCGAACCAGTGAACTACAGAAAAGCATCTCGCTAGGGGTGTTTGTCGCGCCCGAGACGTCATCGCCAGAGTTGAATCGACCGCCCGACGTTGTTTCTTACGGTTTGGCCCTGGAAGATGGCTTCAATGATGGGCAACGAGCGGGGTGCACGAAAAACGTGTCCTTAGGAAGTGTGGATAAGGAGAGACTATTTCTGGCCATTCCGGAGTGGGCAGCAAACTGGTACGAAAAGAATCAGAAGAGGTTTCCAGGAATGTGTTTCTCTGACTCGCCTATGCTGGGAGCACAAAATTACTTGGTTGTCTTTTACACGTCCGCGCCGGCCGTTTCTGGAATCGACACGCTGAGGGAGATATCTGCTGCGGCCGACATGTCGCCAAGATCGGGAGTTGGAACTTTCACGACCAACTACGGCTCAACGTGGCACTACACCTTTGACCGGACAGCAACCACGACGGTCACCACCGTCTTGACGGACAAAGTGCCCCACAGCCTGCAATCAAATGTTCTGTATGCCACTGCGTACTCTGAGCGAGGCATTCCGATTTCCCAGCACTGGCCCACGGCCGCAGCGAAGAACGGCAAGGAAACATCCGTAAAGCACGGAAAGAACCGGGTTGCCGCGCCCCCCGAAATTCGTATAATGAGCGACTTGCTCACCCAAATGGCGGAAGACATCGCGAAGCTCTAGAGCTTCTTCCGTCAGGATCTGTGCCGGTTGCAGAGATGTGGTGGGTGTTCAACTCCTTTCGATCTGCCGCTACCCGTTTCGAATGTGCTCGCTCTCCGAGCGTATGGCGTAGAATCGCAAACTACATTGTTCCCGAACTTCGCATGGGACCGGTTCCATGGTCTTTAGCGTGTGAAATTCGCCGAGAAGCCACGGCCCTTGAAGACCAAACAACGCACCAGGATACTTCTTACTGGTGCAAGCCCAGGGTCTAGGCGATGGTTACTTCGGGGCTGAGGTAGACATCCTGGATGGCGTTGAGGAGCTGAACGCCTTCTTTCATGGGACGCTGGAAAGCTTTGCGGCCGGAGATGAGACCGGTGCCGCCGGCGCGCTTGTTGATGACGGCCGTGGCGACAGCTTCTTCGAAGTCGTTTGCGCCGGAAGCGCCGCCGCTGTTGATCAACCCCACGCGGCCCATGTAGCAGTTGGCAACCTGATAGCGGGTCAAGTCGATGGGATGATCGCTGCACAGATCCGTGTAGATGCGCTTGTCAAACTTACCATAGCTGGAATCGCCGATGTTGAGCGCCTGGTAGCCGCCGTTATTTTCCGGGAGTTTCTGCTTGATGATGTCGGCCTCGATGGTCACGCCGAGATGGTTGGCCTGGCCGGTGAGGTCGGCGGAGAGGTGATAGTCCTTGTCCTTCTTGAAAGCGTTGTTGCGGAGATAGCACCACAAGACGGTGGCCATGCCTTGTTCGTGGGCCTTCGCGAAGGCCTGGCTGATCTCCACGATCTGGCGGCCGCTTTGCTCGGAGCCGAAGTAAATCGTAGCGCCTACGGCGGACGCGCCCATGTCGAAGGCCTGCTGCACGGTGCCGAAGAGAATTTGATCGGCCTTGTTCGGGAAGGTTAGCAGCTCGTTGTGATTGATCTTCACGATGAACGGGATCTTGTGGGCGTACTTGCGCGCGACGGAGCCCAGCACGCCAAAGGTGGAAGCTACAGCGTTGCAGCCGCCCTCGATGGCCAGCTTCACGATATTCCCGCCATCGAAGTAATCGGGATTCTTGGCGAAGCTGGCGCCGCCGGAGTGCTCGATGCCCTGGTCGACGGGCAGAATCGAGAGATAACCAGTACCGCTCAGCCGACCGTGGCCAAACAAGCGCTGCAAATTTGTTAGCACGCGCAGATTGCGGTCCGTCGCGGCGTAGATGCGGTCGACGAAGTCCGGTCCGGGAAGATGTAGGCGCTCCTTGGCGATTTTCGGCGACTTGAATCCCAACAGGGAATCCGCCTTTGCGCCGAGATAGGTCTCTATTTGTCCCTGGATGGTGCTGGTAGCCATTTCTTTCTCCTCGTTTCAGGTGTGACCGTCAAGCGTCAACTATTCTCGAATTCCTATCGAGAGCATGCTGCCGGCGGCAGTGTCCACCAGCCAGAGCAGTTTTCCATTGTTTGGCTGGAGCAGTTGCGCGGGCAATTGCTCCGGCTCAAACGGACCTTCCAGCACCGCTTTCAGGGCCGGCGCCTTGTCCGCGCCCGCCACCAGGAAGATGATCTGGGCGGCATTGCAGGCGGCTGGCGCGACGAGAGTGATGCGTTCCGCGTACAACTTGCCCACCCAGTTTCTCACGGCGATGCGCCTATCCACATGCAATGCTTTCGTTCCTGGGAAAAGCGAGAGGGTGTGCCCCTCGTTGCCCATCCCGGCCAATACCAGATCAAAGCGCGGATACTCTCCGTTCTTCAGCTTGAAATATTCGCGCACAGCCTTTTCGTATTCTAGGGCGGCCTGTTCCGCATCTGGATATTCGCCTTTGATCCGCGTGACCTGCTCCGCTTTCAACGGCGACTTTGAAATCATTGCTTCCGTAGCCATGCGAAAATTGCTGTCGGGATGGCTCGGTGCGACATGGCGCTCGTCGCCGAAGAACAGATGTATATTATCCCAAGGAACTTCCGAGCGCAGCGCCGGGTCGTTCACCAGGAGGCGGTAGAGCGCTTTCGGGGTCGATCCCCCTGCCAACGCCACGCTGAAGAAGCCTTTCGTGCGTACCGCCGATGCCGCGGCTTGAACGAACTCCTCGGCTGCGCGCTTGGCGATGGCTGCGCCGTCCGCTAGGATTCGAATCTCACGATCCACTCGCGCCCCTCTCAGGTGATGATCCCTGCTTTATCGGGAGCGGCGATCCGGCCGCGCTTGTCAATTTCTTCTTCCCCGATGCGCCGCCACGAGCGCCCGTCGCGCTCCAGCAAGTCGTCAGCCTCGACAGGCCCCCACGAGCCTGCCGCATAGTTCGGGAAACCGCGGGCGGGCAAAGCGCGCCAGACGTCCAGAATCGGCTGAATCACATTCCATCCCGCCTCGACCATGTCCGAGCGTTGGAAGAGCGTGGCATCACCCGCCATGCAATCGCGCAGCAGCCGCTCGTAACCGGTGCTGTGCTCCAATCCGAAATAGGTGCAGTAATCGAAATCCATATTCACGAGCCCGAGCTTCATGACCGAGCCGGGAACCTTTGCGCCGAAACTTAACGAAATGCCTTCCTCAGGTTGAATGTGGATGACCAGGCGGTTGGTTTCCAGATTTTTTACCGTGGTGTTGCGGAACAGGACAAAGGGAGTCCTGCGGAACTGGATCACAATCTCCGTTGTGCGTTGCGCGAGCCGCTTTCCCGTGCGCAGATAGAACGGCACGCCCGCCCAGCGCCAGTTGTCGATCTGCAATTTCAGCGCGACAAACGTTTCCGTATTCGAATCCGGCGCGACATCCGGCTCGCTGCGGTAGCCTCCGACGCGCTGGCCGTCCACCGTGCCGGCGCCGTACTGGCCACGCACCATGTTTTTCAGGACATCCTCGGGGCTGAGCGGCTGGATGGCGTGCAGAACTTCTGCTTGTTTATTGCGGACTTGATCGGCATCAAAGGAAATCGGCGGCTCCATCGCTGTCATGGTCAAGAGTTGGAACAGGTGGTTCGGCACCATGTCCCGCAAGGCGCCTGCGGTCTCATAGAAGCCGCCGCGATGCTCCACGCCGACGGTTTCCGCCGCGGTGATTTGCACGTGGTCCACATAATTGCGGTTCCACAACGGCTCGATGATGTTGTTTGAAAAGCGAAAGACCATCACGTTTTGGACAGTCTCTTTGCCGAGATAGTGGTCGATGCGATAGATCTGCTTTTCCGTCAGAACCTGCATCAAGTCCTGGTTGAGCTGCTTCGCTGATTCCAGGTCATGGCCGAATGGCTTTTCGACGATCACCCTTGCCCACCGATCGTTTTCTTCCTTGGTCAGGCCGCATTCGCCCAGCTTCTTGACGATCGGAGAGAAGAATCGCGGTGCCACCGCCAAATAGAAGAATCTGTTTCCCAGCGCGTTCTGAAGCTTGTCAGCCTGTTCAATTTGCTCTTTCAGCCGCTTGTAGGCCTCGGGGTCCTGAAAATCTCCCCGGACGTAATAGATTCGCTCGGCGATCCCGTCCCAGAACTTCAGGTCGACAGGGGCGGGAGCGTACTTGGGAATCTCCTGGCCCAGCATCTTGCGAAAGCTTTCCGTGGTGTAGTCGTTGGTGGCGAATCCCACAATGGCGAACTGTTTCGGAAGAAGGTTGTCCTGGGCGAGATTGCAAAGCGCGGGAAGCAGTTTGCGTTTCGTCAGGTCGCCGGTTGCGCCAAAAATAACCATCACGCAGGGTGCTGCAGTCGGATTCGAATCGGGGTGGTTCGGGATCATAGCCGGAACTCGCTGTCTTCGAACGCCAAACGACTCTTGAAATCTCTAGTGCCCAGACTTCTTTTCAATGTGTCCGCCGAATTGGAAACGCATCGCGGACAATACCTTCGCCCCAAAATCATCTTCGCCACGCGATGTAAACCTCTGAAACAGAGATGCGGTCAGAACCGGCGCGGGCGCAGTGGACTCGATGGCGGCAAGAATGGTCCAGCGGCCTTCACCGGAATCCGAAACGCGGCCGGAAAAGCGTTCAAGGGTGGGCTGATCGAGCAGGGAAATGGCGGTCAGATCGAGCAGCCATGATGCAACGACGCTTCCCCGGCGCCACACTTCCGTGATGTCTGCAAGATTGAAATCGTACTGATAGTGTTCGGGGTTCCGCAGCGGAGTGGTTTCTGCGTCGGCCTCGCGGTGGGATTTGCCCGCGTTGGCATGCTTGAGAATGTTCAAGCCCTCGGCGTAAGCCGCCATCAAGCCATACTCGATACCGTTGTGGACCATCTTGACGAAGTGGCCGGCGCCGGAAGGGCCACAGTGAAGATAGCCCTCCTCGGCAGTGCCGCCAATTTTGTCGCGTCCCGGCGTGCGATCGACGTTGCCGCGTCCCGGCGCGAGCGTTTTGAAAATCGGATCGAGGCGCTTCACGACCTCCGTCTCGCCACCGATCATCTGGCAATAGCCGCGCTCGAGGCCCCATACGCCTCCGCTTGTGCCGACGTCCGAATAGTGGATTCCCTTTTTAGCGAGTTCTTTCGCGCGGCGAATGTCATCGATGTAGTAGGAATTTCCACCATCGATCACGGTATCACCAGCTTCTAGTTTGCCCGCTAAATCGTGTAGCGAGGCGTCGACCACCGCAGCCGGCACCATGAGCCAGATGGCCCGGGGCTTCTGAAGTTTCTTTACGAAATCATCGATGGAAGTCGCACCCGTAGCGCCTTCGCCTTCCAGCTGCTTGACGGAATCCGCGCTGCGGTCATACACGACGCACTTGTGACCGTTTTTTTGCAGGCGCCGAACCATGTTGGCGCCCATTCTCCCCAGCCCGATCATGCCAAGTTGCATCTTGTGTGCTCCCCGTTTTACACCAAAGAAATGGTTCGGTAATTATGCGATCGCTTTTTGCACGGCTCTGGTCAGCATGGAGAGTCCGGTTTTCAGATTCTTCCCCAGGTGGACGCGCAAGGCGCGGCGGCCGCGCTCGGCCAGAACGGCAAAGTCGCCGCGAGCCTGTGCAGCCTTCACAATCCCGAAGGTATATTTCTGCCCGGGCACCGGCAAATCTTTGGCATCGTCGCCCGTGATCTGCAGGAAGACCCCGCTATTCGGGCCACCCTTGTAGGCTTGCCCGGTGGAGTGCAAGAAGCGCGGGCCAAACCCGAGAACGGTGGCTACTTTTTTCTTGTCGCGAACGGCGTGGCGGATCGTTTGCAAGGTCTTTTCATTCGCCGGATTCATCGTAATGTAGCCAAGGACGGCAAAATAATCGTCCGCGCCAATCCGTGAGAGATGAGTTTTCAACACGTCGGCAAGTTTCGCGCCGCCCTTCAATGCAGCCGTGTTTTTCTCGTCCGCGAAAAGCTTGATGCCTTTCTCCTCGAAGAAAGGCGATTCCGCTGGGAGACTTCCGGTCGTTTCGTATTGGCTCGTCAATTTCTTGGTTTCGATCTTGCTGGCTTCGACGTCCGGCTGGTTGAAGGCGTTAATCCCGATGATGGAACCGGCAACAGCAGTGGCGATTTCCCACCGGAAGAATTCCTGCCCGAGATTGTAGGTGCTTGGCAGAGTGATGCGCACGACGGGGTGCCCGGCTTTTTCGAGGGCCGCAACGGCTGCATCCTGAGCCTTGTTTGGCTTCGACGCGAGTCGCACATAAGCGAAGACCCGATCGCTGCCATAGCTAGCCGGTCTGGCGAGGCGTTCGCGATCCACAGGAATAATGCCTTTGCCGATTTTTCCAGTGGATTCGGCAATTAATTGTTCGAGCCACGCACCGAGATCGAAGATTCCCGGCGAAGTGACGATGGTAATCTTGTCCCGGCCATGATTGGCGGCGACGCCCAAGATGGTTCCCAAGATGACCCCTGGATTGAAATCGGCGGCAGAGGACGCACTACACGCGGTGACCATTTCCTCCGTGTTTTTCAAGAATTTCTCAACGTCCAGGCCCATGACCGCGGCGGGAACCATGCCGAAGTTGGAAATCGCGGAATAGCGGCCACCGATGCTTGGCACACCCATGAAGATCCTGCGGAACTTATCAGCTTCGGCGACCTGCTGCATCTTGGAGCCCGGATCCGTGATAGCGATGAAGTGATTGCCGGCTTCTTTCTCGCCCACTTTGGCCTTTACACGCTCGAAGAAGTATTGTTTGTAGATGTTGGGCTCGAGCGTGCTTCCCGACTTGCTCGAAACGATGCAGAGGATCCTCTGGAGATCGACTTTCGCTTCGATGGCCTTGATTTGCGCAGGGTCGGTGGAATCGAGAACATGCAGCTCGGGAAATCCTTTCATCTTTCCAAACGTCATGCGCAGAACTTCAGGGCACAGGCTGGAGCCGCCCATGCCCAGCAAGAGCGCATCTTTGAATCGCGCCTTCTTCACGTCCCCGGCGACCTGCTTCAGAACTTCAATGTGCGCCATCTGCTCTTCGGTGATGGTCAGCCAGCCGAGCCAGTTACTCTCGTCCGTACCACTCCAGAGCGAAGCATCCTTCTGCCAGAGACGCGCGACTTTATTATTCTTCTTCCAGTCTTCGAGCGACCAAGCAACCGCCCCGGCAAGCCGACCGGGCAACTTGTAGGTCAGCCGGTTTAGACTCACGTACGCACCCCTGCGTTCTTGCCCACGGCATCCAGCAGGGTCTTGAAGGCGTCGGCAAAGAGCTTGACGCCGTCGACCATCAGTTTGTCGGTCACTTCTTTCATGGAAATTCCGGCCTTGGCGAGGTCGGCCATGGTCTTCGCGGCTCCTTCGACGTTTTCGGTGAGACTGGGACGAAGTTTGCCGTGATCGCGGAAGGCATCAAATGTGGCCGGAGGAATGGTGTCCACGGTGTCCGCGCCGATGAGTTCTTCGACGTAGATCACATCACGATACGTTGGATTCTTGGTGCTCGTGCTGGCCCACAAAAGACGTTGCGTTTGCGCGCCTTTGGCCGCCAGGGCCGTCCAGCGCGGGTTCGCAAATAGTTCCTGGTACTTCTTGTAGGTGATCCTGGCGTTGGCAATGGCCACCTTGCCGCGGATGGATTCGAGCAGAGCTTTCTGGTCGGCATCGGTAGTGCTCTTGAGCTTTTCGTCGATCTTGCTATCAACCAGGGTATCGATGCGGCTGACGAAGAAGCTGGCGACGCTCGCGATGTGACTGATGTCCTGGCCCTTGGCTGCGCGAGCTTCCAGCGCGCCAAGAAATGCTTCTGCGACTTGCTCGTAGGCGGACTGCGCGAAGAGAAGGGTGATATTAATGTTGATACCGTCTTCGAGCGCCTGGCGTATGGCGGGAAGGCCTTCGGGCGTCCCGGGAATCTTGATCATGACATTCGGGCGATCTACGGCCTTCCACAGGCGGCGAGCTTCGGCGAGCGAGGCTTTGGTATCGAACCCAAGAAACGGCGAAACTTCCAGGCTGACGTAACCGTCGCGGCGCTTCGACTCCGTATAGACCGGCTTGAAGATGTCCGAAGCGTCCCGCACGTCGCGGAGGGCGATTTTCTCGAAGAGGCCGTTGGCATCGAGCTTTCTCGCTTCCGGCGAGTTCAGGATATCCACATAAAGGTTGCTGCCGGTAATAGCTTTCTCGAAGATGGCCGGGTTGGAAGTCATGCCCCGCAGGCCGTCATTATCAATATATTTCTTTAGTTCGCCGCTGGTGAGCAGGTCTCTGCGGATGTAATCCATCCAGGGGGATTGTCCGTAGGTGAGTAGTGCCTTCAGTGGATTGGTTCCCTGGCCAGTGCCTATGCTTGGGACCGTCGTTGTAGTGGTCATGCTGATTCTCCTTCATCTCGAAAAGGGCTCGAAACTTTATTGTACGCCTCAGCGGGGTGGCCGTGCTTCTCGCTTCGAATACCGATCGTTTTCCTATTGCTTCAAGCCCGCCGCAAACTTTGCTTCCAGCGCTTTGACTTTTCCTAGCCGGCGCATATGTCTTTCTTCGTTCGTGAACTTTGCGGCAAGGAAGGCCTTCACTAGATCCTCTGCCAGCTTCACGCCGATCACCCGCGAGCCCAGCACCAGGACGTTGATGTCGTCATGCTCTACTCCCTGATGCGCCGAATACGTGTCATGGCACATCCCGGCTCGAATCCCGGGCAATTTATTTGCCGCCACGCTCGCGCCAACGCCGCTGCCGCAGATCAGAACGCCGCGCTCAGCCCGGTGGTCCAGCACCGCTCGACCCACGGCTTCTGCAAAGTCCGGATAATCGGACGGATTTTCATTGAATGCGCCGACATCCAGGGCATCGTGTCCCAGCGACCGCAGCAAATCGCCCATGGCCACTTTCAGTTCGAACCCAGCGTGGTCCGAGCCAATCACGATCTTCATTGCCGGCTCACTTTCCGAGGACTCCCCTCGCCGCTGCCACGACCTTGTCCGCTTCCATGCCGAATTTTCTCAACAGGTCCTTCAACGGCGCCGATGCGCCAAAGCTGTGCATCCCAATCATCTTGCCCTTGAGGCCGACGTAGCGCTCCCATCCAAACGTGGAAGCCATCTCCACGGAAACCCGCGCGCTCACGCTGGTAGGGAGGACACTCTCCTTATATGCGGCGTCCTGGCGTTCGAACAGTTCCCATGAGGGCATGCTGACGACGCGAGCCTTGATGCCGGCGGCGTTCAATTTTTCGCCGGCTTCCACGCAAAGAGATACTTCGCTGCCGCTGCCCATAAGGATGACGTCAGGTTTCCCACCCGGAGCATCGACAAGAATGTAAGCGCCCTTAGCAACTCCTGCGGCGGGAGCATATTTCACGCGATCGAGCGTGGGCATGGCCTGGCGGCTCAGAACCAAAGTAGAGGGCCCATGGGTATGTTGCAAGATCACCTTGTAGGCCTCCACCACTTCATTGGCATCGCCCGGCCGCAGAGTCAGCATGTTTGGCATCGCCCGCAAGGACGCCAGTTGCTCGATGGGTTGGTGCGTCGGTCCGTCTTCACCCACGCCAATCGAGTCGTGCGTGAAAATGTAAATCGCAGGGATTTCCATCAACGCGCCGAGACGCATGCTCGGCCGCATGTAATCGCTAAAATTAAAGAACGTAGCGCTGAACGCCCGGAGTTTCGACAGCGTCATTCCGTTTACGATCGCCCCCATGGCATGTTCCCGCACGCCGAAGTGGACGTTCCGCCCGCGATACTGTTCAGGGTAGAAATCTCCCGCGCCGTCGAAGGTCAGATTCGTCTTGTTGGACTTGGCCAGGTCTGCCGATCCGCCAACCAGCCAGGGGATCTTCTTCGCCAGGGCGTTCAGCGTTTTTCCCGAGGATTCGCGCGTCGCCATGCCCTTTGGATCGGCAGGGAAGCTCGGCAAGTCTTTGTCCCAGCCGTCGGGCAATTGGCCGCTCTGCATCTTGTTCAGCTGATCTGCGAGCTGCGGAAATTGTTTCTTGTACTCTTCGTATTTTGCGTTCCACGCCGCACGAGCCTCGTCCCCGCGCTTGCCCACGCCATTCTTGAACTGATCATAGACTCCCTCGGGGACTAGGAACTTCGCGTCTTCGGGCCACCCATAGTTTTTCTTCACGAGTTTGACTTCTGCCTCGCCCAGCGGCTCGCCATGTGCTTCGTAGGAATCTTGCTTGTGGGGCGATCCGTACCCAATGTGGCTGTCCACAACAATGAGCGTTGGCCGGTCTTTCGACTTGAGAAAATTGTCGTAGCCGCGCGCCAGGAGGTCCAAATCGTTGGCGTCCGTCACTTGCGCGACGTTCCAGCCGTAACCCTTGAAACGCGTCATCACATCTTCGCTGAAGGACCACTCGGCGGGACCATCGAGGGTCACCCTGTTGTTGTCGTAGATCCAGCAAAGATTGGAGAGCTTCAGATGTCCCGCGAGCGAAGCAGCTTCGCTCGCCACACCCTCCATCAGGTCTCCATCGCCGCAAATCGCGTAGACATTGAAATTGAAAATGTCGAATCCAGGACGGTTGAAATTCTCCGCCAGCCATTTACCGGCAATGGCCATGCCCACGCTATTCCCTGCGCCTTGGCCGAGCGGCCCCGTCGTTGTTTCGACTCCGGTGGTGAGGTGCGACTCGGGATGCCCCGGAGTCCTGCTGTCGATTTGCCGGAATCGCTTGATCTCCTCCATGGAGACGGCAGGATCGTTTGTAACTCTTCCTTGAGCGTTGACCGCGCGCACTCCCGTCAAGTGAAGCGTGGCGTAGAGAAGCATCGAGGCGTGCCCGGCGGACAGAACGAAACGGTCACGATTTGGCCAGGTGGGATCCGCAGGATCGTAGCGGAGGAAGCGCTGCCACAGAGAGTAGACCACCGGAGCCAGACCCATGGGGGCGCCGGGGTGACCTGAATTCGCCTGCTGGACCGCATCGATCGCCAAAGTACGGATGGTATTGATGCTTAGAAGATCGAGGTCCAGCTGAATTTTCGGCTGACTCACATTGGCTCCTGTCGCAGGCAGGAATACACCCGCAGATCACGGTCAGGATTTAGATGCGCCGCGGTACCGATCGGGTCAAGAGATTTTACGCCAAAACGAAAAAACTCGCTCGCTTGAGCATGTGTCTGCAACCCGTTTCAAGACTCGCCACCACGCTTCTCGAATCGACACCATGAAGACTAGCGTTTCGCAACCGTCAGACAACAAATTTGAAAAATCTCGGGAAAAACCGAGAACAGGCAAAGAGTCTGTTTGTTCTTCCGGAGAGCTCATAACCAGCTATCGGCTCCCCGTCCCGTCTTGTGATTTGAATTGAGCGCAGTCCCCGCGCATGTTATTTTTTCTTATCTGCCGTGCCCGGGTGGCGGAATGGCAGACGCTGAGGACTTAAAATCCTCCGGGGATTTTTCCTCATGTGGGTTCGACTCCCACCCCGGGCACCAGTCTTTACTTATTGAAGATAAATGAGTTGTTGGCGCGCCGCTTGGCGTGTACCTCTGGTGTACCCCACTTTGCAAAAGAACGAGCGGATCGCGGCTCCAGGCGTTAGCCAAATCTGCTTCCAGTTGTTCCTGTCGCGAGCGGACCCACGGTGCGTAGTGTTTCTCCGTTATCCTCACACTGTGATGGTCCAGCAGAATCGAGACTCGTTCAATAGGCACTCCAGCGACGTGTCGCGGAAACGGTGCGGATGTCCGTTCGGCGCGCCCGAAAGTTTGAAGAGTCGGCGCAGCCGCATTTGCCAGCTCCGCACGATGCTTTCTAGCTTTCCTCTGCCGCTCCAAAAGAAAAACTTCTCTTTGACCTTCGGCGTTGTTTCTAACGCGGACAATACAAACTCAGGAAGGATTGTATTCACTGGAACCCCAGTCTTTTGCGTGTAGAGGAAGAGACGGCTCCCTTCCAGTCTGTCTGTGCTGAAGTTGACCGCATCTCCGATTCGCATCCCGCTGTAACGAAGCAAGAGTACGAGGCCACGAATTCGCCGCCCGTTCTCAATCCCGTGACTCGGCATTTCTTCTTTGTATTGATCAGTCGCTGCGAGAATTAGCACCATTTCTTCGCGGCTAAATGGAAGCGTAGGGCAAAGACTTATTTTAGGCGCTTTCAGATCGAGAGCCGGATTCTCGGCTACCCACTTTCGTTTTTGAGCAAACCGAAAGAATGCCCGCAGCCGTTCGAGTTTCTTCGCACTCAAGCGAGGGCCGTCTTTCCATTCGGACCGAACTCACTCAACTTTGACAAGTCAAAGTCGACAAGAACTCGCAGGCCGCATCGTTGGGCAAAGTCTTCCATTTGCCGCTTCAGCAGCTTGTATTTCCTTACTGTCGAGTCATTGAGTTTGCGGGCCTCTATGTCCGCCAAAAAACTCTTCCCACGCTTGACCTGTAGATTTTCGGGCCGGCTGGGAGATACAACGATCTTCAGCCCCCCATTCCCGGATCATTTCCTGCGCCCGGTGCCAG
>Ga0209158_1002059_pt1 | contig 12765 bp, 10 predicted proteins | sample GraSoiAngelo_140_FD_185897 | JGI IMG/M metagenome (GOLD analysis project Ga0209158, IMG submission 185897) | Grasslands soil microbial communities from the Angelo Coastal Reserve, California, USA - 14_0929_12_30cm (SPAdes) (version 2) | ecosystem: Environmental > Terrestrial > Soil > Grasslands ...
TACTCCAGCGCCATCGAGATGGAGGCGTTCACGCAGACGATGCTGATGACGGCGGAAGACTTCCGCGAGTTCCACGCAGGCTTCACCGGCAAGCGCAAGCCCGAGTATCGCGGCAGCTGAATCAGGCCAGCTCCGTGCGACAACGCCGGCGCCAAACCATGCCAATTTGGTGATACCCAGGAGCGCTCAGCGAATGCGAGGAGCCATTTCTAACGCGCTGAGGCCGGCGTTGCGGTTGCGCAGGGCACGGCTAGAGGCTCCATGGCGTCTGACTTCTCGGTATTTCCTTTCCGTCGATATAGATGGCGTCGACGCGCTCGTTGAAGAACGCGACCATTCCGGCGATCGTCGCGACCTCAGGCGCCGGGTTCTCGTAGCTCCAGGCGATGTCGTGTGCCGATCCGCCGGCTGCTGGCGCCTGCCAGTACTTGCTGGTTTGACCCTTGTATGCACAGGCGGTCTTCGTCTGCGACGGCTGGAGTAGATCAATCCGGATGTCGTCCTTGGGAATGTAGTAGCGCACCGGCAGCCCGGTCTCGAAGAGGAACCGCGCCCGCCTCGTCACTGCTACGTCTTGACCGCCGTCAACAACCCGTACCTCCCGCGAGCTGTTGAGCACGTCGATGCGGTGATAAGGGTCTCGGGCGTGGACGAAGACCTCATCGTCCTCCTCGAACCAGGCGTCCATCAGCTTCCAGTGGAATGCGATGAAACCCGCCAGGTCGGGGCAACCGGCCGGGGTCTTTAGGTATCGCCAGGCGGCGTTCTCGACAGTCCGACCATCGACGGCGATCGAGTAATAGGTTGCGTCACCCTTGGCGACCGACCCGACGACTTTGGATGTGGCGACCAGCAGGTCCGCACGCACGTCTTCGATTGGGAAGTAGTAAACGCACAGTCGCGCGGTCTCGAACATCATCATCGCCCGGCAGCTGTCGGCGATGGCCACACCACCGACAAAGGCACGAACGCGCTTGGCGATCGGCTCCATGCGGACGACGATCTCTTTGGGCGCCGGTCCCAGCAGCATGTTCTCGAGGACGGGTGGGCCCTGAAAGGCGACGCTCATCCCTGCTCTCCCTCTTTTCGGCGCGCCTTTGGGAGTGGGACAGCGCCGATCCAGTAGGGGTTGTAAGTGCTTGACTCGACATAGCTCTGGGCGATGGCCCTGAGACACCGGAGGGTGAAACTGCTGCAGGTCCTGGCGAGCGATCGGCGGCTGGCAGGTCGCTGCGCGAGGGTTAGACGGTTTGCAACCAGAGCATTTCTTTCCATGCCGGCAGCGTATGGACCGCCCCCGGTACCGAACATCGTGGAAAGTACCGAAAATCGGGGACGCTAGGCGTCCCCGGTGTCGCCTCCCGGATGCTCGGCGACCCAACGTGCGACCTGGGCCCGCGAGCTGAAATCCAGCTTGGTCAGGATGTGCTCGAGATGGCTCTCAATCGTTCGTTCCGACAGGAACAGGCGCTCGGCGATGGCACGGCTCGTCATCCCCGAGGCCACCAGGCGGGCTACATCCAGCTCGCGCTTGCTCAGGCCACCGGCGCTACCGGCCGCTTTGCCGCTGCCCGTCCCGCCGAGCGCCTGGCGTGCCAACGCAAGGAGCTGGGCCGGCGACATCGCCCGTCCCGATTCCCAGGCCTTCTTGGCGATTCCCTCCTGCAAAGCGGCGCGGGCGCCGGCCATCGCCGGCTCGAGCCAGATCGACCAGGGCAGCTGCACCGGCGTATCGACCTCTTCCCTGAGCTTTGACGCTGCACCGAACAGGGTGACCGCTCGCCGTGGGTCGGCGGCCATTCCGGCCACCGCAATGCCTTCGAGCTGTTGCGCCACAGAGAGCGCATCGTTTTCCCCGACCAGGTCCAGGGCCGCGATGAACCGCCGGCGTGCGGCTTCGGTATTGCCGGACAGAAACTCCAGCCAACCGAACGTGTAATGAGCGCCAACCGCGCCATAGTCGTCCCCTGCCTCGACAGCCACCTCGAGCGCTCGCTGGACCCAGGGACGCGCCGCGTCGACGTTGCCCCGCTGAAGCTCGACACCGCCAATCGAGGCAAGGGCCATCGCAAGATCGGGTAGGTTGCGGGACCGCGTAAGTTCCGCGACCGCCTTCAGCAAGTATTCGTGTGCCGTGTCCAGGTCGCGGTGTATTCGCTCGGACGTGTAGGCGACCCCGAGGTACCCCGCAGCGATCAGAGCCTCCTCACCCGACTCGAGTGCCAGCTCAATGAGCTGCTGAGCGCTGGCGAGCGAGCTTTCGTGATGACCGGTTTGGCCAACCAGGGCCTGCAGGCTCCAAAGCGCGCGAGCGTACCCCGGTGTGGTTCTGGCGGTCATACCGGAAAGGACGGCGAAGAGCCGGCGAAGCCCCTCGTGTGGTGCGAAGATCATCCACAGCTTTCTGAGGTTGCCGAGCAGTCGCACCTCGGTGTCCAGGTCGCGCTTGGCCACGTCCAGCGCAGCGCGCACATCAGCCATCTCATCCCAGAGGCGCGTGTGTTCCGCCATTGCGCCCCGCTGCATCCGCGCCTCGTACGCCTCTTCGGTCAAGCGCGCGTAAAACGCCAGGTGCAGGTCGCGAAGTCGCGTCTCGTCGCGAATCACGGCCAGCTTGCCGGCCGCGTAGTCGCGGATGGTCTCCAGGAGCCGGTATCGGGTGACGCCGTTGACACCCGGTTCGATTTGGAGCATCGACTTATCTGCCAGCTGTTGGAGGACGTCGGCCACTTCCGGAGCCTGCAGAGGCGCTTCGCCGCAAACCTCCTCGATCGCGTCGACTCGGACCGGCCCTGCAAATATCGAGAGCCGTTGCAGCAGCGTTCGCTCCGATGGATCGAGCAGCTGATAGCTCCAGTCGATGGCCGCGCGCAGCGTGCGGTGGCGCGCGGCCGCATCGCGGGGTCCCCCGGTCAGCAAGCGAAGACGGTCGTCGAGTCGAGCCAAGATCTCGGCCGGCGAAAGGATGGATGCCCGCGCCGCCGCCAGTTCGATGGCCAGCGGCATCCCATCGAGCCGGCGGCAGATCGCCACGATGGCGGCCAGGTTTTCAGGCTTGATATCGAAACCGGGACTGACGTTGCGAGCCCGATCCACAAAGAGCCGGACGGCCTCGGCGCCGGACGCGACGGCAAACGCATCCGCTGTCTGCGGAAGCGCGAGCGGCGGCAGGCGCCAAACGACTTCGCCCTCGAGGTTGAGCCGCTCACGGCTGGTGGCCACGACCACCAGGCGCGGACAGGTCGCCAGCAGTCGCGCGACGACAGTCGCCGCTGCCTGTGTCACGTGCTCGCAGTTGTCAACCACAAGGAGCATCTGGCTCGAGATGAGGCGATGCACCAGGGTGCCAATGGTGTTTTCGGCCTGAAGCCGGATTCCGGCGGCGCGCGCGAATGCATCGGGTACGAGCGCCGGGTCGCGGACCTCGACGAGCTCGATCGTGATCTGGCCGTCCGCGAACCGGAGGCCTTGCGCCCGAGCAAACTCCGTGACGATGCGCGTTTTTCCGGCGCCCCCCGGCCCCAAGACGGTCAGAAGACGGGTGTGGGCCAGCAGGCGGCGCAGCTCGCCCATTTCCCTCTTGCGTCCGATGAACGTGGAAAGCCGCACCGGGACACCGCGGGGTGCGCTCATCGGCTCCAATTTTGGTCCTGGGTTCGAAGCTCCGGCGCGCACGACAGTCATGGGGATTCTTTGACGGCCGCGAATTGATGGCAATGCCGCGCGAAGGCTGCGGATTTCGGTGGACTGACTCGACTAGTCGCCGTCCAGGTGCCAAGCTACCATTGCCCGCGATGCATACCGACGAAAACGTCCTCCGACTTCGCAAGCCGGCGACGATCCTTGACGTCGCCCTGGAAGCCGGTGTCTCAAAGTCGACGGTTTCAAACGTCGTTCGCGGCGCGCCCGGTGTTTCGGAGGCGACCCGCCACAGCGTTCGCGGCGCGATCGAACGTCTGGGTTACAGGCCGAATGTCATCGCACGGCAGCTGGTGAAGCGGCGCACCCAGATCCTGGGAGTCGTGGTCGGCGATCTTGTCAATCCCTTCTTTGCCGAGATGGCCAAGCTCATCGAAAGACACGCCGCGTCACGTGGCTACACCGCGATGTTCTGCAACACCGAGGGCGACAGCCAGAGTGAGCTCGAAGGTGTGGGGTCGCTCCTCGCGCACCGCGTCGCGGGAATCGTCTTTCTCGCCTTCTCAGGCGAATCACGGACGATGCGCGAAGCTCTCGAGCACCAGGTTCCTGTCATCTTCGTCGCCTGCTCGGGTGAGTGGGGTGATGTCGTCTCGGTCGACGACGTGCAGGGGGGCAAGGTTGCCACCGAGCACCTGATCGCCGCCGGCCATAAGCGCATCGCGTACCTCTCGGTGCCGGAGCTCGAAGAGCGATCCGACTTGATGCGGCTCAAGGGATACGCCGATGCCCTCCGGGCAGCCGGGTTGGGACCTCCGCTTCGCATCAGCTGGTCGCCACCCGCCGATCAGGCGGTGGTGGACGGCGAACCGCGCAAGCTGGTGGAGGTCCTCACTGGTCCGGATCGCGTCACCGCCGTCTTCGCATCGAACGACTTTGCCGCGATCTATTTGCAGGAGCTTGCCGATCGTTACCACCTGGGCGTTCCGGGCGATCTTTCGATCGTCGGCTTCGACGATATCGCAATGTCCGGTCTGGCCCGAATCGCGCTGACGACAGTCGCTCAGCCACGCGAGGAGCTGGCTCGGCTGGGCATCGAGACACTGGTCGCGCGCATCGAAGGCAAGCTGACGGCACCGCCGCAAACCACGCTGGTCGGGGTCGAGCTGGTGAAGCGAATGTCGACCGCGCATCTGGCGTAGCCTCGACGGCCGGACCGAACTTGACAGCGGTCAGTTGTCGTGGCAAGGTCGCAGCGGAATTGGAACGTTGCAAAGGGCCTGCTAGACCTCCAGCCCGCTGACACGAAATGGAACTGCGCTACGAACAGGTATGCAAGCGTTTCGGGGCCAGTGACGCGCTGATCGACCTCGACTTGCACGCGCCCGACGGCTGCTTCCTGGTCATGCTCGGCCCGTCAGGATGCGGCAAGACGACCGCGCTGCGCCTCCTGGCGGGTCTCGAGGAGCCAACGAGCGGCCGGATGTTCATCGGTCACCGAGACGTGACTCGGCTGCAGCCTCGCGATCGCGACATCGCCATGGTGTTCCAGAGCTACGCGCTGTACCCGCACAAGACGGTGGCGGAGAACATCGAATACCCGTTGCGCATCCGGGGTCTCTCGCGAGAGGGCCGGCGGGAAAGCGTAGAGCGCGTCGCCAACATGCTCAGCATCGATGCATATCTCGGGCGCTATCCGCGTGAGCTGTCCGGAGGCCAGCGGCAGCGCGTCGCACTCGCGAGGGCCATCGTTCGCCAGCCGCAGGCCTTCCTTATGGACGAGCCGCTTTCGAACCTCGACGCCCAGCTGCGCTTTCAGATGCGGGCTGAGCTGAAACGCCTCCAGAAGACCCTGGGCACGACAACTGTCTATGTGACCCATGACCAGCTCGAGGCCATGACCATGGCCGACCTCATCGCGGTGCTGTCCGCCGGGCGGCTCCAGCAGCTCGCGTCGCCGGCGGACATCTACGCCCGGCCCGCGAACCTTTTCGTGGCCAGCTTCTGCGGCTCGCCGCCGATGAATCTGCTCGAGGGCGCTGTCACCGGCGGTCGTTTTCAGCGAGGGGAGGGCAGCATCCCCGTCGAGAAGGGTACGGCGACCGAGCGCGTTCTCGGATTCCGCCCGGAGCACGCGCAGATCACCATTCGAGGCGCTCCAGATTCATTCGCCGGCGAGATCTACGTGGTCGAGCCCCTGGGCAGCGAGACTCTGGTCTCGGTCAAAGTAGGCGACGATCGCGTAAACGTGCGCGTCTGGGCAGGCTTTGAAGGCCAGATCGGCGACCAGTGTGGCGTCCGGCCCGATGCCGGCCGCGTCGTGCTTTTTGAAAAGGAAAGCGGGCAGCTCATCCAGGGCAGCACCAACGGCTCGTCGAAGCAGCCCGGGCCCAGCAGCGTCCGTGAATCAGCTTGACCGGCTTACTGGCCGGCGCGCCGCCACATGCGAGGAGGGATACATGGCGCAGAAAGAAGACATGAAGTCCGATTCCATCCTTACCCGGCAATTCAGCCGTCGATCTGTGCTGAAGGCGGGCCTGGTCGGAGCAGCCGGCCTCAGCGTGGCACCGATTCTCGAGGCTTGCTCACCCTTCTCTTCTTCCAGTGGAAATACCGACAGGATCGTGATCGGCACATTCCAGGACAACGCGATGGTCCCCTTCCGGGACGTCTTCATCAAACGCTTCCAGACTGAGACGGGGATCAAAGTTCAGTACAACGAGACCAACTACGACGCCTGGTATCAGAACTCAAAGAACGATGGCTTGCACAAGACCGGCGCGTACGACATCTATGTCATGGACGACAACTGGGTGCCTGAATTCGCGGCCGGTCACGTGATTCAAAGCCTCGACAAGCTCGGCTTCAAGGTCAATCCCGACATTCTGGCCAATGGCCTCAACCAGGGCTACTGGCCGCCCAAGACCGGGGCGAAGATGAAAGCCTTTGCCAGTGCGACGCCTGAGCTTTACGCAATCGTCATCATCGACGACGTCGAGATCCTCTACTACAACAAGCAGTATTTCGATGGCGCTCCCAAGACCTGGGACGACATCGCTCGCGCGGCCCAGTCCAAGAGCAAGCCACCGAGCCTGTATGGGTGGTCGCCCCGCGGCGTCAAAGGCAACCCGATCGTGCAGACGTACTTGCCTCTGCTGAATTCGTACGGCGGCAACTTTGTCAACCAGGACTGGTCGCCGGGCTTTGCGGGGCCGGAGGGGCTAGGTGCGCTGGAGCGGCTATTCAGCTTTATTCCGTACATGCCCTCCGGTAGCGCCGAATTCGACACCGACCAGGAAGTCCAGGTTCTGCTCCAGGGCCAGTGCATGGCGCTGACGGAATACACCGGCCTCACCCACCAGGTCGACGACCCCAGCGCCTCCAAGGTGTCTGGCCAGATCAACATGGCGGCGACACCCAGCCAGGAAAAAAGCGGGCCGGCCATCGGTACGTTCATCTGCGGCATCGCATCCGGTGCACCGAATCCGCAAGGCGCCAAGAAGTTCCTGGAATGGTTCACCAGCAGCTCGGTCCAGCTCGACTTTGCGAAGACGAACGGCTCGGCGGCTGTGACCGGTTCGGCGCTGACGGACAAGACCATCAGCTCCCAGTTCCGCTGGCTGCCCGCGATAGCCGACGCCGTCAACAATTCGGTGGCGAAGCCGCACACGCCCGATGAACCGAAGCTGGAAGACATCCTCGGCACGCGACTGAATGAGGCCCTGGTGCAGGCTTTGAGCCAGAAGAGCGGCTACAGAGCCATCGCCAACGCGAAGCTGACCCAGGCGGCCAACGAGGTCACCGCCTATTTGAAGCAGCAGGGCGGCTACTTCTAGTCGTGAGCGCTAGAAGCAGCTAACAGGCTTCATGGCCACAGCTGGCGCCACTCGAGCGCGGCCGCGGAGCCGGCGGGCCGCGCTGGTCGCCGGCTCCCATGTCCTGCTGGTTCCGGCCGCCATCGCGCTGGCAGCGGTCAGCGTGTACCCGCTGGCCTTCGGAATCGTTGCCAGCCTGCGCCAGTACCGTTACGGGCTGGACCTTGGCTTTGCGGGCGCCGCCAACTACCTGAACGTTCTCCAGGACGACACTTTCATCACCGCACTCGGAACGACCGCGAAGTACGTCGTCCTGTGCGTCGTCATCGAGACTCTGCTCGGGCTGGGGCTCGCGTTGTTGGTGAATCGCCAGCTTGTCGGCATGAGCCTCTGGCGGATCGGAATCATCTTGCCGATGACGGTTGCTCCCGTTGTGGTCGGGGTGATGTGGCGACTGATCTACGCCTCGGACATCGGCATCACCGACCCGGTCCTTGGAGTGCTGGGTGTGCACGGCGTCCATGTTCTGGGCACCGAGTCGACTGCCTTCCTGGGCATCGTCCTGCTCGATGTCTGGGAATGGACCCCCCTGATGTTCTTGATCTTGCTCGCCGGCCTGCAGACCATTCCGCAGGAGCCGCTCGAAGCCGCGCTGATAGATGGCGCGAGCGCACTGCGCGTCTTCTTCGATCATGTGCTGCCCATGCTCAGGCCTGTGCTCTTTGTAGCCATCGTGCTGCGCACGATTGACGCGATCGGCACCTTCGACCAGGTCTACGTGCTGACCCGGGGAGGACCGGGGGTATCGACCCAGCTGTTCAGCATCTATGCCTACAACACCGCTTTCCTGTTCACGCAGTACGGGCGGGCAATGGCCATGGTGGTGCTCCTGCTTTTCGCCGTGATGCTGCTCGCTGGGGTCGCGATCCGCCTCGTCCGGCTGGGACCCGGAACGAGGTGAAACGCTGGTGGCGCGCGGCGCTGGTCTACCTCGCTTTGGTCGCCGCTGAGGTTTTCGCGCTGTTCCCGTTCTGGTGGATGATCACCACGTCCCTCAAACACCAGGTCGAGATCTTCGGCGGCCTGGAGCTCGTGCCCCAGATTCCCACGCTGGACAACTTTGCCGCCCTCTTTGACAAGTACAACTTCGGACCCTTCCTCCTCAACAGTCTCCTTGTGGTCGCGTTTTCGGTGGTGTTCAGCCTGCTGCTCGGAACCCCGGCCGCATACGCGCTTACCAAACTCCCCACGGAGAGCTGGCTACAGAGGCAGGCCTTGATCGTGGTTCTCCTGGTCCGCGTGCTGCCGGCGATCCTGCTCGTGGTTCCGTTCTACATCGTGCTGGCCGATTACGGGCTTTTGAACACCAGGCTCGGCCTCATTCTTCTCTATACCGGCCTCAACACCGGGTTCGTGATCTGGTTGATGCAGAGCTTCCTGGCAGAGATACCGCGCGACATCGAGGAGGCTGCGCTCGTCGATGGCGATACGCGCCTTTCCGCGCTGCGTCGAATCGTGCTGCCCCTGGCAGCACCGGGACTGGCGGCGACGGCAATCTTCAGCGTCATCAACATCTACAACGACTTCTTGATCGCCCTCACGATCACCTCGACCCCGGACGCGCAGACGATACCGGTCGGCGTGTCGACCCTTATCGGAAAGATCCAGATCCAGTGGGGGCCCATGGCGGCGGCGGGAGTCGTCGGCGCCTTGCCGATCATCCTCTTTGCATTGCTCGTCCAGCGCCATTTCGTACGCGGGCTCACTTTGGGCGCTGTGAAATGACCGCTGCAGAGGATGCTCAAAGGGTCATTCAACAGAACACTCGCTGAGTGAATGTGTGGCGGTCTAGCGACTGCTCGTGGGCTGCTAGGCTCGGGCAAGTGACCGTGCTGGACTGGCTCCTCGACTCCGATCCCGCCATCCGCTGGCAGGCGTTGCGCGATCTTGCCGACGCCCCGGCCGATGTCCTCGCGGCCGAGCGCGCGCGGGTGGCCATTGAGGGGTGGGGTGCCCGGCTGCTGGCTTTGCAGGGCGAAGACGGCCAGTGGGAGGGAGGCGCGTTATTTCCCGCGCGGAGGACTGAATCGCAACCCAAGGGCCAGCCTTGGACCGCCACGGCGTACAGTCTCGTGTCGCTCAGTGATTTCGGGGTCGACCCACGGAGCCGGCAGCTGCGCCGCGTCGTGGCGGAGGTCAGAGAGCACTGCCGTTGGGAGCACGCCGGTCAGCCGTTCTTCGCCGGCGAGGTCGAGCCGTGCATCAACGGCATGGTCGTCGCGCTGGGTGCCTACTTCGACCAGGATGTGGATGATGTCGTCGCGCGGCTGGTCGGGGAGCAGCTAGACGACGGCGGGTGGAATTGCGAGGTGGAGAACGGTTCGGTTCGCTCTTCCTTCCATACCACCATCAGAGTCCTGGAGGGGCTGCTGGCGCACGAACGCGCAACCGGTGGCTCGTCGGGATCCATCGCGGCTCGCCGCCGGGGTGAGGAATACCTCCTCGAACGGAAGCTTCTCCGGCGTAAGAGCACCGGCGAAGTTGTCGATCCGGCGTGGCTGCAGTTCTCGTTTCCAACCCGCTGGCACTACGACGCGCTGCGTGCTCTGGAGTATTTCCGGGCGGCTGCGGATCCGCCCGACCCGCGCGTGGACGAGGCGATTGATTTGCTCCGATCCAAGCAGCAGCCTGATGGTAAGTGGCTTCTGGAGAACACCCATCCCGGCGCGGTCCCCTTCGCGCTCGAGGACGGCGATGGCCGGCCCAGCCGGTGGATCACCCTGCGTGCGCTGCGGGTCCTCCGTTGGTACGAGCAATGACGCTCACTCCGAGGTCGCGATCCCCCGGTCGACCTCTGGCGGCTCAATGGCCTGAAGTGCTGTGAACGGCTGCGGGTTCCAGCAGCGTAGGAGGTGCCGGTCCGGTGGCGTGCCCCCGTCAGCACGATCGGCGCTGACGGTGGCTTCCAGCTCGGGATGCTCGTGCCAGCATCGGCCAAGCGCGTAGGGACACCGCGGTGCGAAGAGGCACGCGGGCGGCAGGACCCTCGGATCGGGTACCCGGCCGGGAATCGTGTACAGGTGCTTGTGGTCGCCGGCCGCAGATGGGATTGAGCTGAGCAAGCCCTGCGTGTAAGGGTGCTGGGGGTCCGCGAAAATCTCAGAGGCGGGCGCCTCCTCGACGACCTCGCCGGCGTACATGACTGCGACCCGGTCAGCTACCTGGGAAACGACGGGGAGGTTGTGCGTGATCAACAGCACGGCCAGCCGCCGCTGCTCCTGCTCGGTGCGGATCAGGTCGAGAATCTGAGCCTGGATCGTGACGTCGAGCGCCGTAGTGGGCTCGTCCGCAATCAAGACCTTCGGGTCGAGCACCAGCGCCATCGCGATCATCACCCGTTGGCGCATGCCGCCTGAGAGCTGGTGCGGATAGTCTTTGAGGCGTTGCCCCGGAGATGGGATCTGGACCTCCTTGAGGATTTCCACTGCCATCTCCCGTGCCTCCCCGCGGTGCAGCTTGCGGTGCGCGGTTATCGCCTCCACGATCTGATCCCCGATCGTGAAGACCGGATCCAGTGAGGTGAGCGGCTCCTGGAACACGATGGAAACCGTTTCGCCGCGCAGCGACCTCATCTGGTGCTCGGGCATGACAGACACGTCGGCGCCGGCTAGCAGCACCTGGCCGTGGGTCACGCGGGCTGGTGGATCTGGCAGCAGCCGCATGATCGATAACGCTGTCATCGTCTTGCCGCACCCAGATTCGCCGACGAGTGCCAGTGTCTCGCCTTCCTTCAATTGAAAGGAGATGCCTCGCACTACGTCGACCGGTCCCTCGCGCAGAAACAGAGTGGTCCGAAGGTCCCTGACCTCGAGCGCGAACTCGGACCCGCTCACCCCAGGCCTTTCAATCGGGGGTCGAAGACGTCGCGAAGGCCGTCACCAAGCACGTTCAGGCCGAGCACGAGCAGGACGATGACAATGCCGGGGATCGTGCTCAGCCAGTGGTTCAAGAGCATGTACCCGCTACCCTCGTTGATCATCTGCCCGAGGCTCGGCAGCGGCGGCTGTGCACCCATGCCGATGAAGGAGAGCGCAGCCTCAGCGATGATCGCGATCGCGATGTAGTAGGAGCCCATCACGAGCGCTGAGCCGACCACGTTTGGCAGCAGGTGACGGATCATGATTTCCAGGTCGCCCTTGCCGAGGGCTCGCGCCGCGGCGACGAACTCTTTCTCGCGGAGAGCGAAGACATCGCCGCGGACGATCCGTGCGAAGCCGGCCCAATTCACGAATCCAACCGCAATGACCACTCCCGTCAACCCGGGTCCGATGGCGCCGATCAACAGCACGGCGATGAGGATCAATGGGAAGCCCCAGATCAGCTCGACGAAACCATTGAGGACTCTGTCCACCCAGCCTCGGTAATAACCGGCCAGCATCCCCACGATCGTGCCGATGCTCAAAGCGATGGCGGTCGTGCCGAGGCCGACCGCCATCGAGATGCGGATCCCCAACAGCAGTCGGCTCAGCAGGTCGCGTCCGAGCTCGTCGGTGCCGAGCAGGTGGCCCTTGCTGAGCGGTGGCAACAGATTGTCACTGAGTACCTGTTTCGCGTAGTCGTAAGGCGCCAGAGCCGGGCCCACGATCGCCACCAAGGTGAAGAACAGCACGATCACCGCGCCGCCCAGCGCAAGCTTGTTGCGGGACAGCTCGTACCAGGCATCTTGAAATCGAGAGGGCTGGGCCGACCACAGGCGCTCGACCCTCGACTCCCAGGTCGCCTTGTCGTCAAGGACGGATAGGTCGGACATCACGCGACCCGAATTCGCGGGTTCGCCAGACCGTATGCGATGTCGGCGAACCAATTGGCCAGCAGCACGAAGAAGATCAGCAGCAGGGAGAAGAACTGCGCGACCGGATAGTCACGGCGCAGCACCGAGTCGACCAACAGGTAGCCGACACCCGGCCAGCGGAAGATCGTTTCCACGATCAGCGCGTATCCCACGAGCCACCCGAGGCGCAAGCCGGTAAGGGAGATGACCGGGATGAGCGCATTGCGGAGCACATGACGGAGGATCACCTGCCACTCCGGCAGGCCTTTGGCGCGCAGCGCGCGAACGAAATCGTCATGAAGGTGCTCGAGCATGGAAGACCTCGTCATCCGCATCGTCACCGCGGTTCCTTCTGCCGCGAGGACGAGAGCCGGCAGGATGAGCTGCGGGGGGTCGCAGCAGCCGGCGGATGGCAGCAGACTCAGGCGCAACGAGAAGAAGTACACGAGGATTAGCGCCAACCAGAAGTTTGGAATTCCC
>Ga0209158_1002062_pt1 | contig 12753 bp, 7 predicted proteins | sample GraSoiAngelo_140_FD_185897 | JGI IMG/M metagenome (GOLD analysis project Ga0209158, IMG submission 185897) | Grasslands soil microbial communities from the Angelo Coastal Reserve, California, USA - 14_0929_12_30cm (SPAdes) (version 2) | ecosystem: Environmental > Terrestrial > Soil > Grasslands ...
CGAGCGCGAAAAAGATGCCACGGCTTGGGCCAAGGAAAGCGTGCTGGTGTTCGACGCGTCGGGCATGTGGGATTGAATTGTATCCAAGTCCACCGCCATCTCCCACTCGGGCCATCCCGATTTGGGCCTGTTCGTGGAGCGATCGTGGGTCGTCGACTTCGAAGAAACGTGACCGCTAGTCGCCGATGTCATTTCCATGGTTGGTTCGAAAATAATGTTCTTTCGCGGTGTGTACTGATTGAGAGGATCGCTCCAGAAATCCTGCCGGCCAACGCATCTTTCGTCTAGCATCACGCTGGGAACTTCCGGTAGTTACCCCTCCCCGAAAGTCTCCGACTGCACTCGACGAACCGAATCGTGGTGAAGCTAAATGGTGTTCCCGCTTAGTCGCAGGTGGAGGTTAGGGCTTGGCCTGACTCTATTGTTTGTGGGTCTGGTGGCAGCAGTGTACCGCTACTTAAGCACGCACCAGATCAACGTGCATATCACATCAAGAGTCTTCATGCTCGTTCTTGTCCTGGTCATCGTGATCGTCGTTGTCGTCCTGCCCGCTTACAGCGTTATTGTCACCAACGAGATTCGCAAGCGCCGGCGGGTGGAAAAAGCCCTGACACACGCCAAAGAGGAAGCCGAGCGGGCCAGCAAATTCAAAGATCGATTTCTGTCTACCATGAGCCATGAGTTGCGCACGCCGCTGAACGCGGTCATGGGCTTCTCCGACCTCCTAGCCGACACGCGCTATGGCCAGCTTAACGAACGCCAGCAACGTTACGTTGGCCACATCAATACCGGCGGAAGGCATTTACTCAAGCTCATAAATGACATTCTGGATCTTTCCAAGATCGAGGCGGGCCGCCTGGAGATATCTCTTGAGGACCTGTCTGTTGCAATCATCTTTGATGAAGTCGTCAGTGCCTTACGTCCGCTAGCCGAGAAAAAAACACAAACCTTGTCTCCCAGCGCGGAGCCCAGTCTGGCTGTTCGCGCGGACGCCATGAGATTCAAGCAAGTACTGATGAATTTGGTTGGCAATGCCGTCAAATTTACTCCCAAAGGCGGGCGCATCGAACTATCGGCCGAACAAGTAGAACGGGAAGTTCTTGTGAAAGTGCGCGATAACGGGCCGGGGATTCCGCGGGAAGAACAGAAGCTAATTTTCGAATCCTTCTACCGTCTGCGTAATTCTGGCGAAGGCGTGGAAGGTACGGGATTAGGCTTGGTAATCGCGGAGAGCCTGGTCAAATTGCAGGGCGGGAACCTGGGCCTGGAGAGCGAACCGGGCCACGGAAGTTGCTTTCATTTCAGTCTGCCCGTTGCTACTGCCGTTCGAGAACGGCGAGCATCAGGCGCGAAGGTTGCCCACAAGCCGCCAAAGACGCCCAAGATCTTGATCATTGAAGATGATCGTCTCACTGTTCACCTCATCGAGTCACAGCTCACTGCTTCCGGGTATGAGGTGGTTTCCTGCGATCAACCCGAGCGCGCACTGGAAATAGCCGCGGATTTGCAACCCCAGGCAATCACCCTGGATCTCCTGATAAAGCAAACCAGCGGCTGGGAGATCTTGCTCCAATTGAAGAATGATCCTCGCACAACGAGTATTCCCGTGATTATAGTTACCATCGTAGATCAACCGGCCATGGGCGCGGCCATCGGCGCGGACGAATACTTGGTCAAGCCGGTGGACAAAGCGACCTTGCTAGCCGCTGTGACACGATGCCTTAGCGGCAGGGAAGTTTCCTCTCCCGCGCGGCCCATCCTTGTTGTCGAAGACGATCGGCCCACACTCGAAGTGATCGCCGAGTTGCTCAAGACCAAGGGATACGCTGTGGCCACCGCTGCTGATGGCGCCTCCGCGCGCAGACAGGTGGCCGCGTCATTGCCCGAGCTGGTGATTCTCGATCTTATGCTGCCGAAAGTCAGCGGTTTCGAACTTCTGGCGGAATGGCGTGCCGACCCCCATACAGCCGAAATCCCGATCTTCGTGCTGACGAACAAGGAATTAACCGCGCAGGAGAAAAATTACCTGCGCACGAATGCCCAATTCTTGTTCCGCAAGCAGGAATCCTGGCAGGACGGTCTGCTTAAGCAACTACAGCGCGCGGTGGGCAAGCCCCAAACGGTCAAGGTTTGAAGCATCGCATTTGCCGTCGAAGACGACCCGGTAGAGAGAAAGCAAACACTCACCACCTCTAACACTTCGCTCTAATTGACCGGCCCGAAATAGTTGTGCATCACGCTGTGCGCGACCTTACGGCCGAGCAAACCACCCTGCACGACCGAGCTATGATAGTGAAATCCCACGTAGATACGTGCAAGTTCCACCTCGGTCTGCCACTCGTGAAGGTTTTTGTATTCGTGGGTCGTGCCGGTTACCGTGCTGTCGATGGAGATCCGCAAATTGGGGGTGCCAAAATATATCTTGAATATTTCCGCCAGCGATCCGGTCAGGCAGGAGTGCGCTGAGGGATATTCCGGATGCGGGGGCGTGGCCGTCAGCGGTGCCCAATGGGGATCAGCGATGGTGTCGGGATTACCGTCGATGCCGCCGTTGCGAATGGCCGTGACTGGCCGCCAGAAGCTGTAGATGTATTTCGCATTGTAGCAGCCGATGAGACTGTCGGCATGGGCCACATACGCCATAGCAAACAATCTCGCGGTATCGGCAAGGCTAAGGTTGAAGTCAGTAGCAGTTCTGCGTAGCAAGCGGCCGTATTGAGCGGTGGTGTGCTCCGTCCAAAAAAGAGCAATCTCCGTTTGTTTTGGCGTTCTCACCGTGCTGTTTATCGCCCCCAGCGCCTTCACCTGGTTATAGTCATCGACCCACGTTTGACTGAACAAGCTGGGCGGCGGCTCGGGAAGGAATTGGGCCGGATCATCAAACGTGAACGGCCGCATTTGCCCGAGCCAGGGCGTTTGCGGCGCGGTTGCGCCAGGCGTCAGGATCCCAACACCAGGGACGGGACTCGATGGGAAGCTGTAGGGGACATTGGCGCCTAACCCATCGCTGGCGCGCAGCGCGATCAAGGCGTTAGCTGAAGCCAGCCCCACGGCCTGACCGTCTGTTTTATCGGGACCGTCGGGGATAGCTGCCAATGCGCTGCTGTAGGCGGCGTCGAGCGACATAGCGCGATCGGGTAATAGGTGCCGCAGCGTCCGATACGCGGCTTCAATCGCCGCGGCATCCTCGGACGCGCCCGCAGGCGCGGTCAGAGAGTATTTGTAAGGCTCGAAGCGTCCATCGATAGCGTTGACCGCGTTGTACACAGCCAATTGCACGTAGGCGACGTAAACTCCCGCCCCACCTGGAGTCGCCGACCCTGGTGCGGCGCTGCTGCGAGCTTCGCTGATGGCAATGGAGTTCCACTGCGTCACGGCGTTCTGTGCGGTCGTGCCTGTAGCAATGAGCAGGCTGAAGGTCGCGACGATGGCGATGCGTTTGACCCCGTTCATTTCGTCCTCCTCTTTCTTGGCCGATATCGCCGTCCCGAGATATTGGGCTTCCGGGCTTGGAGGGTCAATGCTACGGCGCTCCTTTGCGCGTCAAATTTGGATCCCCAGGTAAGCTGTTCATTCCACGCAAGATGTGTGCGTAGCTCCGAAAGCTGGGTTGGTGTGATACCCTTCGGTTCCAGGGACCGCCCATGCCGGACGCCAAACACGCTTCCTCAGTCCATCGCTTTGCTGCGTTTGAGATAAATCTTCACTCGGGAGAACTGCGCAAAAGCGGGATGCGGCTACGGCTTTCGGGCCAGCCCTTTCAAGTCTTGGCTGTCCTGGTCGAACGTCCCGGCGAGTTGGTTACGCGCGAAGAATTGCGCTCCAAGCTGTGGCTGGCCGATACCTTTGTCGATTTCGATCATGGCTTGAATAACGCAGTTGCCCGGATTCGGGAGGTACTCGATGATTCCTCTGACGCACCGCGATACGTGGAGACCATTCCGCGGCGCGGTTACCGTTTCATAGCGCCCCTGACCGATTCTCGGCCGACGGCGGTTCCTGCCTCGGCCAAACTCGGCCCTGCCAGTGAGATCACCCGCCGGCAGGCATCGGCTCCTTCGGTTCTACCTACTGAAAAACGGCTTATCCGTAGAAGAGTGTTGCTCGGCGGAGTAGCCGTGCTGGCTTTGTTCACCATCATTTTGGCGCTGTACCGCAGCAGCGCTGCTAAGCGCACGACTCATCCGGCGATCAACTCGCTGGCCGTGTTGCCTCTGAAAAATCTCTCTGGCGACCCGGGACAGGAATACCTGGCTGACGGTATGACCGAGGCCCTCATCGGATACCTATCGAGGATCCACGATCTGCGCGTCATTTCGCGCACCTCGGCGATGCACTTCAAGGATAGCTCGCTCGCGGTGCCAGAAATTGCCAGAACGCTCCGAGTGGATGCCATTGTGGAAGGATCGGTCATACGAGAGGGCAGCCGGATTCGCGTCCACGCGCAGTTGATTCGTGCCGCCACCGACGAGCACTTCTGGTCGGAAACTTACGACCGCGAACTGCGAGAGGTCCTGGCTCTGCAAAGCGATGTGGCGCAATCCATCGCGAGAAAGGTGGAGGTCACCGTCACCGGGAAGGAACACGAGAGACTTACCGCGGCGCGTCCCGTCTCGCCGGAAGTGTACGAGAGCTATCTCAAAGGACGGTTCGCCAAGGGCAACAACAGAGCTGAGATTGAAGAGAGTATTGCCTACTTCGAAGAGGCCATCAGGAAGGACAGGACGTTTGCCCCGGCTTACGTCGGTCTGGCAGATGCCTACGATAGCCTCGGCTTGGTTTTTATCGGCGTTCCCCCAGGTGAAGTGCGTCCAAAAGTAATCGGTGCGGCGCGGAAGGCACTGGAGTTGGATCCGGAGCTTGCCGAAGCGCACGTGCGGCTTGCGGACGTATATCAGAAAACGTGGCGCTGGAGCGATGCCGAAGCGGAGTACAAGCGCGCGCTTGAGTTGAAACCGAACGACCCCTCCGCGCACCTCGGATTCGCGAGCTGGCTGCTGTGCCGAGGGCGCACGGAGGAGGCGCTTCGCTGGGCTCAGCGTGCCCGTGAGCTGGATCCGCTCGGGGCTATTGGCAGTGGCACGGGGGGGATTCTGTTCTATGCGCGCCGATACGACGAGGCTATGCACGAGTTGCGCAGCGCGCTGGCGGTACGGCCCGACGATGCCATGGCCCTCTGGTATCTTGGATTTGTGCTCACCGCCAAAGGTCAACCCGAGGAAGCGATTCCGGTTTTGGAAAGGGCGGTTTCTATATCTGACCGCAGCCCAGGGGTCATCGGTGTGCTGGTCAGGGCCTATGCCCACGCCGGGCGACGCCCGGATGCCCTTCGGCTCCTCGCCGAGCTGAAGAGGCGCAGGCAGGCAGGTTATATTCCTGCTGCGGCCTTTGTGAACGGTTATTTAGGTCTCGGTGAAAACGACGAGGCGTTTGCCTGGCTTGAACGAGCCTACCAAGAGCAGTCAAACATTCTGCAGTTCCTCAAGGTACATCCCTACTTTGACCCCTTGCGCGATGATTCGCGTTTTAAGGACCTGCTCCGCCACGTCGGGCTCGAGCAGTCTCGGTAGCTCGCGTCTTGTGGGTTGGCAGTGCCACGCTCGCAAGCCAGCCTTCTCTACGGGGCGATCGCTGCCGCTGCATGGTGACCCAATTGGACTACAGCGAGGATTCTTTCTAGAAGCACATGGCCGTCTCGGAGCTCACTGCTACGCGTTTCAATTGCTGGGCATGACCCCGACAAGATCCGTTTGCAGGTGTCGTAACCGGAGACTTGTGGGTGGGGAGATCGCCTTTAGAGTGAGCAGAACTTCGGCGTAGCGCAGCGTGTCGGCCCCGCAATGACTGCGGACTGGCATGCCTGCCGATTGTCAGCTTATATTTGTTCGAGAGTCGAACATGATTCCTTTATCGCCCTCGACACGAGCAACATGGCGGGTCCTCGGGATGAGCCTTTTAGCCGCCGTCGGTGCCGCATCTGCCGCGGGGCAGGAAGCTCCGAGCCCGTCCCCTCCAGCTTCTACGACTGGGCCGATGAACTGGACAGTAGAACAAGACCATCAGAACATGATGGATCAGCTCGGCATCAAGGCCCTCCGCCCGGGTCCGAGCGGCAACGAGAAAGCACCCAAGCACGCCAATTACGACGAGTCCAAGGCCAATCCCTTCCCGGACCTGCCTGATGCTCTGACGCTCCAGAGCGACAAGAAGGTCAGGACGGCCACAGAGTGGTGGCAAGAGAGACGTCCGGAGATCGTCGAAGATTTCGAGCGCGAAGTGTTCGGCCGTGTCCCCCCAAATGTGCCTAAAGTAACCTGGACGGTCACGAGTACAGTCAAGTCGAAGGCCGGTGTCTTCCCGGTAATCGAAAAACAACTCGTCGGACGCCCGGACAATTCGTCGTATCCGTCGATCAGCGTGGACATGCAGATGACTTTGGTCATCCCGGGCAATGCGAACGGTCCGGTGCCCGTCATGATGATGTTCAGCAGTGCGGCTTTCCGGCAGCGCATGGCCGAGATGATGGCCAAGCAACCTGAGCTGAACGCCATGATGGGGACCGATCCGCCCGCTACCGAGCAATTGATCGCTCACGGCTGGGGTTACGCGTTCATCGACCCGGGCAGCATTCAAGCAGACAATGGCGCGGGCCTCAGGAAAGGCATCATCGGTCTGACAAACAAGGGCCAGCCTCGCAAACCGGAGGATTGGGGTGCGCTGCGGGCGTGGGCCTGGGGTGCCTCGCGCGGTCTCGACTATCTCGAAACCGACAAGGCCGTGGACGCCAAGCGCGTCGGCATTGAAGGCGTCTCGCGTTTTGGGAAGGCCGCGCTGGTGACCATGGCGTTTGATTCGCGCTTTGCGGTCGTGCTGGTCGGTTCCTCCGGGGAAGGTGGCGCCAAACTGCACCGACGCAATTTCGGCGAGGCAGTTGAGAACCTCACTGGCTCGGGAGGCTACCACTGGATGGCCGGCAACTTCCTGAAGTACGGTGCGGCTGAGGCTTCCTTTGGGAACAAGAATGCCGGTGACCTGCCGGTCGACTCCCATGAGCTGATTGCCTTGTGTGCACCGCGGCTGACCTTCATCAGCTACGGCATCCCGGAGAAGGGTGATGCGAAGTGGCTGGACCAGCAGGGCAGCTACATGGCAACCGTGGCCGCGGGGCCGGTGTTCCGTCTGCTCGGCGCGAAGGACCTGGGAGTCACAGACGACTATCACGCCGCGAAAATGCCGCCGGTCAATGTTGGACTTCTCGAAGGCCAGCTCGCATGGCGGCAGCATGAGGGAGGCCACACCGACGCTCCGAATTGGAAGTACTTTATTCCGTGGGCGGACGGGTTCCTGAACTATCACGCGGCCGTTTGGCAACTTCCTGCCGACCAGCCGGTGTTCCGGACGGATCCGAACTCGTTGGTGGCGCATTCCCAACTACTGCGGAAGGCCAAGCAAGGTGAAACCGACGTCTATTTCGAGGGCGACTCGATTACCCGCCGCTGGGGCGCCACCGACTATCCTGAGCTGCTGGCCAATTGGAAACAGAATTTCTTCGGTTGGAACGCGGCTGATTTCGGATGGGGCGCCGATCAGACACAGAATATTCTCTGGCGACTGGAGAACGGCGAACTTGACGGAGTGCATCCCAAGGTCGTCGTTCTGCTCGCCGGCACAAATAACGTCGCTAATACGTCGGTGCATGATGATGCCGATGTGAGGGCAGATGATGTCACGCGCGGCCTGCGGGCGATTGTGCGAGTGATCCAGACCAAGGCGCCCGCGGCGACGATCATTTTGACGGGACTCTTCCCACGAAACGACGACATGAGCTTCATGCCCGTCATTGACCGGATCAACGGCCATCTCTCCAAACTCGCCGACGGTCAGAAGGTCCGGTATTTGAACATCAACGACAAACTCGCCGATCGCGACGGCAGACTCTTCGATGGGATGATGAACGCCAGGGACAAGCTGCATCCGACCGTCAAGGCGTATCAGATTTGGGCCGACGCGTTGAAACCGGTCCTCGCCGAATTGCTGGGTCCTCGCGGTGCCGTGGAACTGGCCCCACCGCCCACTGGCGATCCCGGCGCATCGCCCTGACCGCGTGGCATCTTGCCTAGGCGCTCGTTCTCCAGGCAACACTCGGAACAGCAGGGGTTAAGAAATGGCACATACTTCGATTCCTCTCCTATGGGGTCTCATCCTCAGTCAACTTGGCACGGCACTCACGTCCGATCTGCCGCACTTTCAGGCAGAGAACGGCGCTCAGCAGTTTGTGGTTCACGGCAAGCCCTTTCTCATTCTTGGAGGTGAACTCGGAAACTCTTCTGCGGGAACAGCGGCGCAGGCTGATTTCATCCTGCCCGACATGGCGCGGGTGCACCTGAATACCGTCCTGATGCCGGTGGCGTGGGAACAGACCGAGCCTGCCGAGGGACACTTTGACTTCAGTGTTCTGGATCACTGGATCGATGTCGCCCGCCAGCAGAATCTTCATCTGGTACTGTTGTGGTTCGGGAGCTGGAAAAACGCGTTCTCGGAATACGCACCTGACTGGGTCAAGGCCGACATCAAGCGCTTTCCGCGTGCGCAGACAGCGAACGGCACGCCGCTTGAAATTCTCTCGACCTTCGGGACCGAGACACTCCGTCTGGACAGCCGCGCCTTTGCGGCGCTCATGAGTCATCTCCGCGAGAAGGACCGGGAGCAGCAGACTGTCCTGATGGTGCAGGTCGAGAACGAAGTGGGCTATCTCGGCCCGGGAAGAGACCGCTGCCCGGAAGCCATCCGGCAGTTTGCCGGTCCCGTTCCGCGAGAACTCGTCCAAAAGCTGCTCGCAAAACGAGCCGAGCTTTCACCGCAACTCGGAGCTCACTTCAACCCGCAGGGCAGTACCTGGCGCGAAGTGTTCGGGGAAGCCGCCACCGAGGTCTTCATGGCTTGGCGATACGCAAGCTATATCGACTCGGTCGCTCAGGCGGGAAAGAGGCAATACGCCTTGCCCATGTACGTGAACGCGCAGCTTCCCTCCCTCATGGAACGGCCTGGGGAGTACCCGAGTGGGGGACCACATCCCTACTATCTCCAGGTGTACCGCGCGGTCGCGCCGGCCATCGACTTCTACTCTCCGGATATCTATTGGCCGGAATTCGAGTATTGGGTCAGAGAGTATCAGATCCAGGGCAACCCCATCTTCATTCCGGAAGCAAGGATGGAAAGCGCTCCCTACAATGCGCTGTATGCCTACGGGGCCGCGAGGGCCTTCGGGTTCTGTCCGTTCGGCATCGACAGCCTGCACGCGCCGGCGAGTTCAACTGATCCCCAGCCAGCAATCATGCAAACATACGCAGCGCTCTCCAGCTTGGAGGACATGCTCGCAACGGCGCAAAGCGCTGGGCGCACACGAGGAGTGGTCCTCCATGCCAATAGCCCACGCGCAGTACAGTCAGTCTCGCTTGGCGGGTATCTTTTTGAGGCCTCCTTGTCGCGGGCGTGGAAAACAGGCACGTTGCTGGCGGACGATGGCGCCATGCTCTTGCTGGAGTCCCGGCCCGATGAGTTCATTGTCGTTGGCAGCGGTCTGACCGTGAAGATGAGTAGGGACCCCGACACAGATAACCAAATCGCCGGGATCGCGAGCATTGAACAAGTCTCGAAAGCCGGATCGGAATGGGTTGTCTCTGCCAGACTGAACGGGGATCAGAGCAACCAAGGAAGACAACTGACCATGGACCCCCGAGAGATTCGAACCTATCGTTTGCGGCTGTACAGCGCGTTTCCATGACGGCGAGCTGCAACTCTTCGCGTGGGCATAACGCACTGGATCTCCTTCACGGCTTAGTTGCGGCACAGCGCCTGGAACCTCTCGCCGACGCGAACGCTTTCTCCCTGACGCCGAGAATTCAAACTGCCTCCCTTCGTCCCGGGAGTGTCCCGAACCAACGATAGCGATTCCGTACCCGTGGAGCGGTAAAGCCCCGGACTTCAGCCCGGGGATATAAGGCCCCTTAAAAACGTCAGCGCGGCTTCTTCTGCTGCTCGATATAACTCTTGAGCGTGTTGCGGGGGGGCACCGCCGCAACTGGCGGCGAAATAGGAAGGCGACCACAGCACGCCTTGCCAATAACGGCGCGCTAAGTCAGGTCGGACTTTAGGTAGGGAGGACGTCAATCGATCACTCGGTGTTCTTTAAGTATCTCCACAGTCTTTTCAATCGGCAGAGCTTCGACCGTGTGGCCGTTGCCAGTCATCGTCGTCGCTTTAAACATCGAGTTGTACACCGCTTCCTCCGTAGCTTCGATGGCGGCCAGAAACAGCGGCGACATCGCGTCGTTGGTCATCACTTCAACGGTCCGTGTCAGCGCTTTGTCATTGGCATGGATGCGCACCTGCGGCGCCGTCGAGAATGCGATGGCGTAGTCTCCGCTGCCGTTGGAGGCCGAACTCCCGGTGCGCGCAACGCCCAGCCACGCCCTCGCTGCTAGCCGCTTCAGGTTGCGCGCGTCCAGCGGCGCGTCCGTGGCCACCACGATCATGCATGATCCGTCTGCCTTGTCTTTCCCACCGGCGGCCTGCTGTAGTTCCTTGCGCAGGTAGTACTGGCCTAGTTCCTGGCCCACGGGGGCGCCGGCAATCGTTAGGACGCCGCCGAAATTTGTCTGCACAAGGACGCCAATCGTGTATCTACCTAGATTGGCGGGCAGGCGGCGCGAGGAGGTCCCGATGCCGCCTTTCCAGCCGAAGACTATCGTTCCGGTGCCTGCGCCGACATCGCCCTCTTCGACCGGACCGCCCTTTGCGTTCTTCAGGGCGGCGAACACGTCGTCGGACGTGATGTGGCGGCCGCGAATGTCGCTTAGGTATCCGTCATTGGTTTCGCCGACCACCGGGTTGATGGACAGCACATTCTCGTTGCCCGGCAATGCCAACATGTAGGCGATCAGCGCGTCCGCCGCGCGCGGCACGCTTGAGGTGGACGTCAGCAGGATTGGTGTTTCCATGTCGCCCATTTCATCTACCTGCGTGGAGCCCGCCAGCTTTCCGAAACCATTGCCCACGAAAATCGCACCAGGCACTTTCTCACGATAGAGATTGCCGGAATGTGGCAGAACGGCGGTCACGCCGGTGCGGATGTTGTCGCCGCGAATAATGGTGGCCTGCCCGACTTCGACACCGGCAACATCGGTGATCGCATCGAGCGGCCCGGTCGGCAGGATGCCGACCTTCAGCCCCAGGTCGGAGGCGCGGGGGCGTACATTGGGAGTTGTGCTTTGGGCCGCAGCGAACGTGGTCACCAACAAGATCGTAACAACGAGGAAAGGCTTATTGGCCATGGGCATAGCATACGACCAAACCCCAGTCAGTTGGATCGCCATTCGGCTGGCAATAACCGACTTCCGTCCACAGGCTTAGATGAAGGGTTCATATTGCCCCGCGACAGCGTGGCAGCGCATGCTATTCATCGAGAAACGCGGGAGTGCACACGTTGAGAGCAACTCCAGTTCTTGCGGTTGCGTCGGCTTTCCTGTGTGTAGGCGCGGCTTTTGCTCAGAACTCACCTCAGGCTGCTCAACACGCAAGACCACCTGAGTACACATTCAGGATTGTTCGTGAATTTCCTCACGATTCAGACGCGTTCACGCAGGGCTTAGCCTATCGAGATGGTTTCTTGTTCGAGAGCACGGGCCTGAAGGGCCGTTCGTCCGTTCGTAAAGTTCGCCTGGAAACCGGGCAAGTTGTTGAACGAGTGGATTTGCCGCCCGAATATTTTGGCGAAGGCATAACCCTCTTCAAGGATGAAATCGTACAGTTGACGTGGCAGGCAGAAACCGGGTTTATCTACGACGCGAGGGACTTCCGGTTACGTCAGCGATTTTCGTACCAAGGAGAAGGATGGGGATTGGCGACCGATGGCCGTGAACTTTTTATGAGCGACGGTACGGAAAATATCCGCATCCTCGACCCCGTGACGTTCACGGAAAAACGGCGTCTCCGCGTTCACGATGGAGCGACCTCGATTCCAGAGTTAAACGAACTGGAATTGGTGGACGGCCAGATTTTTGCGAACGTATGGCACAGTGATCGGATCGCACGGATTCTGCCGCAAACTGGCGCCGTGGTGGGGTGGATTGATCTTCACGGGTTGTTGAGTCCTGGGTATCGACGCGATCCGGAAGCCGTCCTGAATGGCATTGCGTACGATCCGAAGAGGAAGCGCCTGTTTGTCACCGGCAAACTTTGGCCTCGCATCTTCGAAATCAAAGTCATTCCCAAAAGGTAATGTCGAGAGACCCTTCATCCACCAGTCTCAATTCCAAACGAGCCGCCTCCTGTAGCAGTCGCGTTTCTCTCGGTTCATCAGCGCACAGATTCCGGGCGGATCGTCGATCCAGAAGTAATCCGATTGGGCACCGAGCGGATTAGTAGCAGGAAGTCGCCGGTGCTAATCGGAAACTTGAAATCCATTTGAACGATTATTGTGGAAGTTCGTGCTAAAACTCATTTGTCCGAGAAGCGCGTAATCAAGCGCTGGGCAAGTGGCGCACAATGAACGCGTGCGAAATCGTTTCCAGATTCATCGCGTGGTGCCCGCCAAGCCGCGTGAAGTACTATTGCCCGCCGCGCGGCGCGTTGGTAAATTCTGCTGCGATTCGACCTTCCAGCCTCAATCTCTGAGGACGCAGCGAGTACCCTGCGCCAGTCGCCTGTCACGCTAGCGCACCGTCGGGCTTGGCTCGCGCTGCAGCTTCACAG
>Ga0209158_1002065_pt1 | contig 12744 bp, 11 predicted proteins | sample GraSoiAngelo_140_FD_185897 | JGI IMG/M metagenome (GOLD analysis project Ga0209158, IMG submission 185897) | Grasslands soil microbial communities from the Angelo Coastal Reserve, California, USA - 14_0929_12_30cm (SPAdes) (version 2) | ecosystem: Environmental > Terrestrial > Soil > Grasslands ...
TTACCGGAGGGCGAGGGATTTCCTGGTCGGGGAGTTGAGAACCATCCCCCGGGTGGAAGCGGCCCTTCCTGCCGGAACCATGTACGCCTTCCTCAGGATTGAAGGCGTGAGCGACAGTCTCGCCTTCTGCAAGCGCCTCGTGCGCGAGCACGGATTGGGGCTCGCGCCCGGGGCGGCGTTCGGCCCCGAGGGCGAAGGCTTTGTACGCTGGTGTTTTGCGGCGGCCGAAGACCGGCTTGCCGAGGGCATCGCCAGGCTGCGGCGTGCCCTGGGCGCGCTCGAGCACTAAGCGGAGTCACGCTCCTTCTTCTCCGACCTGGTCCGATCTACCTACAGAGGTTAGTTCACAGAGCGCAGTACGTAATCCGCTCGGCCCAGGCCCGGGCGGGCCGCGCTGGTAATCCCCGTCACGCTGCGCCAATAACGTGGAGACCTCTATCGGAAAAGGAGAACTGAAATGACGTCACGTTACGTAAAACCAACGTTCGCGATCCTAGCGGCTCTTGCGCTTAGCCTCGCCTTTGCGGCCAGAACCATCGCAGCCCCGGCCGCGGGGCTGAATTGGGAGGTCCACGGGACCGGGAGCGGGTCGGCGAGCTTGACCGGAGTGTCTTCGAGCGGGCCGGCGATGCCCCAGCACGTCGGGAACGCTACGTACTCTTTGAGCCTCTCTATGCCCGGCACTGTGGGAACAAACGGAGTCGGCGGAGCGTGCGAGTTCATCACCGGTATTGGTTCGGTCACAGCGGCCGATGGGAGTACGATCAGCTTCGCCACTGTGGGCACGCTCTGCAATGAGGCCGGCATCATCTCGGTCCTTCACTATAACGGGACCTACCGCATCACAGCCGGGGACGGCCGGTTCGTTGGCGTCGCCGGGGGAGGAAGCCTGACGGCCACATTCGGCTCGACGCACTTCATCAAGATCGACGGGACGATCACCGGTATTTAGTTCAGTCTGACTGGCGGAGCTGCCGCGTCATAGATTGCCCGCCGCCTTCAGCGCGCGCAGCGCGCCGCGAAAGGCGTCCAGTGTCTGCGACAGCTCGCGCCCGCCGTGCACCGCCGATACGAATCCGCCCGGCCCGCCGGCGATGTCGACGCCGTGCGCGAGAAGCGCGATACGCAGCCGGTTGTTGAGCTGCGGGTCGCGCGCGCCCTTGAGGCCCTTGAAGCCGAGCTTGAGCGGATCGAAGCTCGCCGGATCGACCGGCAGCCGGGCCGGATTGGGAAAGATGACGAACACCGACGCCTCGCCGAAGACGCCCCAGGGCACGCCTTCCTCGACCAGGATGCGGCGCAGGCCGGCGCGCAGCTCGCCCGCGGCCGCCTCGGCGCGCGCGCAGGCATCGCCCGCCTCGACCAGCGTGAGCGCGGCCACGCCCGCGGCGGCGCAGAGCGGGTTGGCGTTGAAGGTGCCCTGGTGTCCGATCTTCTCGCGCCGCGCGGCTTTCGCCGCGGCCGGGTCGAGCTGATCGAGGATGTCCTTCACGCCCGCCACCGCTCCGCCGGGAAGGCCGCCGGCGAGGATCTTGGCGAGCACGGTGAGGTCGGGAACGATGCCGTAGCGCGCCTGCGCGCCGCCGCGCGACCAGCGAAATCCGGTGATCACCTCGTCGAACACGAGCACCACGCCGCGCTTGCGTGTCGCTTCGCGCAGTGCGGCGAGAAATCCGGACGGCAGCGGCACCTGGCCCCAGGAGGCGCCCGAAGGCTCGACGATCACGGCGGCGATGTCGTCGCGCGAGCTTAATGTGTCGAGGACGGGCTCAGCTCTATCGGCGTTCAAGAGAACCGTTTCACCGATCACAGAGGCGGGAATCCCTGCCGGCACTGCGCCGTCGTAGTGCGACATGCCGCCGGCTACGACCGCGTCGTGCCAGCCGTGGAAATGGCCGACGAAGCGCATGATCTTGGGTTTTCCCGTGTACGCGCGCGCCAGCCGCAGCGCGAGCTGCGAGGCCTCGGTCCCCGAGCCGGTGAAGCGCACGCGCCCGGCCGAAGGCACGAGCCGCTGCACGAGCTCGGCCCAGCGCACCTCGAGCTCGTGCGAGGCGCCCCAGTGCGTGCCGAGCGCCGCCTGGCGCTGCACCGCTTCGACGAGCGGCGGATGCGAATGGCCGAAGAGCAGCGCGCCGTGGCCGCCGAAGTAGTCGACGTACTCGTTGCCGTCGACGTCCCACTTGCGCGCGCCGGCAGCGCGCGCGACGTAGATCGGATAGGGGGAAGTCGCACGCGAATCGTGCGTGAGGCCCGCCGGCAACACGCGGCAGGCCTGCGCATAGAGGGCGGCGGAACCCGGCGTGCGGGCGCGGTACTGGTCTTCGATCATGCGGTGTACTATGTTTCGCCAGGAGGAGAACGCCAATGCTAACCCGCTTGCTCGCTGCATTCGTCATCGGTTTCTCGTTGAGCGTTTGCGCTCAGGACTTGCCCAAGACCCAGTTCAAGGTGATCGGGCTCAACAGTCCGACGGTAGCCTCGATCATCGACGAGGTGCCGTTCTGGCGCGAGACATTGCCGAAGGCCTCGAACGGCGCGATCGGCGCGGACATCACTCCGCTCGACCAGATGGGAATCGACGACAAGACCATGCTGCGCCTGCTGCGCCTGGGGGTGATGGACTTCGCCGGCATGGACATCTCCAAGATGGCGGGCGACGATCCGCGCTTCGAGGGCTGCGACCTCGCGGGCATCACCCTTGATGCGGACAAGGCGCGTGCAGGGTGCGAAGCGTACCGCTCCGTGATCGACCGCCAGATGCAGAAGAACTGGAACGCAAGACTGCTCGCCTTCGGTGGCAACCCGCCGCAGGTGTTCTGGTGCCGCGGCGTGCTCGGCGGCCTGAGCGACCTCAAGGGCAAGAAGGTGCGCGTGTTCAACAACACCATGCGCGACTTCCTGGGCGGCATCGGCGCGACCGCGGTCAGCATGGCGTTCGCCGAGGTCGTTCCCGCGCTCAACAACGGCGTCGTCGACTGCGGCGTCACCGGCAGCCTGTCGGGCAACACGGCGGGCTGGCCCGAGGTAACGAAGTCGCTTTACCCGATGTCGCTCGGCTGGAGCATCAACGTGATGGCGGTGAACCTGGCGAGCTGGAACCGCCTCGACAAGCGCGTGCAGAACTTCCTCCTCGAGCAGGTGAAGACCTACGAGGACAAGATGTGGGGCACGCTCAAGAAAGCGACCGCCGAGGCCGACAACTGCAATACCGGCAAGCAGCCCTGTACCATGGGCAAGCTCGCCCACATCACCATCGTGCCGGTGAAGCCGGCCGAAGCCGAGACGCACAAGAAACTGGTCGAGGGCGCGGTGCTCGCCGGCTGGGCGAAGCGCTGCGGTGGCGAATGCGCCGCCGAGTGGAACAACACCGTCGGCAAGACGCTCGGCCTCAGAGCGCCAACGAACTGATTGCTTTCGCGCAGCGCCTGACGCGCTTCGGGCTGTGGTTCGGCGGCGCGCTGATACTGGCCGCCGCCGTGCTGATCGGCGTCGACGTCACGCTGCGCAAGTTCTTCAACGCCTCGATCGGCGGCGCCGACGAGCTCGCCGGCTACGCGCTCGCCCTCGGCACCGCGTGGTCGCTCGGCGCGGCGCTGCTCGACCGCGCTCACATCCGCATCGATTCGCTCTATGTGCTGCTGCCGCGCTGGCTGCGTCTGTCCCTGGATTTCGCCGGACTCGCGCTCTTCATCGCGTTCTTCGGCCTGATCGCGTGGCACGGCTGGAGCGTGGTGCAGCGGTCCTGGATGTCGGGATCGCGCAGCCAGTCGGCGCTCGCCACGCCGACCGTGATCCCGCAGTCGCTGTGGCTTCTGGGCCTTGCGCTGTTCTTCGTCGTCGGCCTGGCGCTTCTTGCCCATGCGGCAATTCTCATTGCGCGCCGCAACGCGTCGGCAGCCGAGCAGGCGATCAGTACCCGCTCTGCCGCTGAAGAGGTGCAGGAAGAGATTCGAGAGCTATGGTCTGGACCGCGCTCGGGATCCTGATCGTTCTTCTCGCGCTGGCGGTCCCCGTCGCCGCGGGCCTCGGCTTCCTCGGCATCGCACTCTCGGAAATCTACTCGCGGCTGCCGCTCACGCTCGCGATCGGCGAGGTGGCCTGGGCGACGTCGAACAACTTCCTGCTCGTCGCCATTCCGTTCTTCGTGCTGCTCGGCGAGATCCTGCTGCGCTCTGGCATGGCCGAGCGCATGTACAACGCGCTCGTGCTGTGGGTACCCTGGCTGCCGGGCGGGCTGATGCACTCGAACATCGCCGCGTGCGCCATGTTCGCCGCCACTTCGGGTTCCAGCGTCGCCACCGCCGCGACCATCGGCACGGTGGCGATGGGCGAGATCAAGAAGCACGGCTACTCGGAGCGCCTGTTTCTCGGCACGATCGCGGCGGGCGGCACGCTCGGCATCTTGATCCCGCCGTCGATCAACATGATCGTCTACGGCGTGCTGACCGACTCCTCGATCCCCAAGCTCTACCTCGCCGGCTTCATTCCCGGGCTGGTCCTCGCCGGGCTGTTCAGCCTGACGGTGCTGTTCATCTGCCTGCTGCGGCCGGAGCTCGGCGGCCGGCGCACCAGGACGGATTGGAAGGCGCGCATCCGCGCGCTGCCCGAACTCATCCCGCCGCTGCTGATCTTCCTCGCCGTGATCGGCTCGATCTACGCCGGCCTGGCGACCGCGACCGAATCGGCGGCGCTCGGCGTGATCGCCGCCCTCGGGGTCGCCGCGTGGCACCGGCGGCTCACCGTGAAAATGCTGCTGCAGGCATTCGAGGGCACGATGCGCACCAACGCCATGATCATGGCGATCCTGATTGCGGCCTACTTTCTCAACTTCGTGATCAGCTCGATCGGCCTCACCGCCCAGGTGAACCGGTTGGTCACGGGGCTGGGCCTGACGTCCACGGAATTGCTGCTGGCGGTGATCGTGTTCTACCTCATCCTCGGGTGTTTCATGGAAACGCTGTCCATGATGGTGGCGACGGTGCCGATCATCGCGCCGATCATGTTCAAGGCGGGCTACGACCCGATCTGGTTCGGCATCCTGATCGTGATCCTGATGGAGACGGCGATGATCACCCCGCCGGTGGGCATCAACCTGTACGTCGTTCAGGGCCTGCGCAAGCGCGGCAGGATCGACGACGTGATCATCGGCGCGGCGCCCTTCGTCGTAGCCATGCTGGTCATGATCGCGATCCTGTCGTACTGGCCCAGCCTCGCGCTGTGGCTGCCGCGAGTCGCGGCGGGTTAATATGCCTGTCATCAGCGAGGGGAGAGTCGGGCCATGAGGAATCTGAAGGGGGTCGTCGTCGTCGGGGTCGTCGCGCTGGCGCTGGGCGTCAGCACTGCCCGGAGCCAGCAGCTCCAGGGCGAGTACAAGATCGGGGTCCTCGAGCCACTCACCGGCAACCTCGCCGTCCAGGGCAGGCTCCACCTCGAGGGCTACGAGATCATGCGCGACCTCATCAACACCCGCTTCGGCGGGGTGATGGGCAAGAAGCTCAGCTTCGTGACCGGAGACGCCGTCGATCCCACGGCCACCGCCTCCGAAGCCACGCGGCTGGCCACGCGTGAAGGCGTGAAGATCATCACCGGCACGTTCTCCTCGACGCTCTGCGGCGCGGCCAGCGAAGCGGCGTCGCGGCAGAACGTGATCTACTGGGAGACCTCGTGCGTCGATCCGCGGTTCACTCGGCGGAATCTGAAGAACGTGTTCCGCACCGAGATCGACGGCAACGGGTTCGGCTGGTACAACATCGAGTTCATCGCCAAGCACCTGGCGCAGCGCCTCGGCAAGAAGACGAGCGAGCTGAAGATCGCCTACCTGTCCGAGGATTCCTCGTACGGCCAGAGCGTGACCGAGTCCGCCCGCCAGCGCGCCAAGCAGGAATTCGGCATGCAGGAGGTGGGGCTCGAGTACTACACGTTCACGACCAACGACCTTACGCCGGTCATCCTCAAGCTGAAGAACGCGAACCCGGACGTCCTGCACCACATCGCGCGCGACCAGGACGCGATCCTCTTCTGGCGGCAGGCGCGGGAGCAGAACTTCCAGGTCAAGGCCGTGGTGCACGCGGGTGCGACGGGGTACGGCAACCCGGGCTTCGGCAAGGCGTTCGGCAACGACGCCAACGGGCCCTTCGCGCTGCTCGAGCCCGGTCCGGGCCTGATCGTCGAGAAGTTCCGGCCCGATGGTCGGCTCATCGAAAAGGCATTCCGCGACGCCGTGAAGGCCAAGACTGGCTCCGACGTACTGGCCGGCGGGCATCAGCTCGCGGGCGGCGGTCTCTGGATCCTGAAGCTCGCGCTCGACGCCGCGAAGACCGACGACCTCGACAAGTTCCGCGCCGCGGTCATGAGCATGGACCTGCCGGTCGGCTCCGCCGTCAACGGCTGGGGCGTGAAGTTCGACGATACCGGCCAGAACTCGAACGCTCGCGTGCAGCACTACATGCTGCAGTGGCAGAACGGGCAGCTCGTTACCGTGTGGCCCGAGGAGTTCACGACGAATCGCGCCAAGTGGATCCCGCTCGGCGGGTGGGACCAGCGGAAATAGCGCGCCCGGCGCCCCTGCACGACATCCCCCAACTGATTGTCTCGACGATCCTGCTCGGCGGCATCTACGCCCTGATCGCCGTCGGGCTCACGCTCATCTTCGGAGTCATGCGCGTCGTCAACTTCGCGCACGGCGAATTCCTGATGCTCGCCATGTACGTCGCCTTCTGGGCGTTCTCCCTGCTCCGCTCCGATCCGTACCTGACGCTCGTCGTGTCGCTGCCGCTGTTCTTCGCCGCCGGCTGGCTGAGCTACCGGGCGGTGATGCGGCCGGTCATCCAGGCGTCGCACACCGTGCAGATCTTCACGACGGTCGGGCTCTCGATCGCGCTCCAGAACGTCGCGCTGGTGCTCTGGACCGCCGACGCCCGATTCGTGCGCACCGATTACTATGCGGCGATCGTGCGGCTCTTCGGCGCCGCGTTCAACGTGGCGCAGATCGTCGCGTTCGCGATCGCCGTCGCCGCGACTGCCGCGCTGTTCGCGTTCATGCGCTGGTCGTACACCGGCAAGCTCATGCGCGCGACGGCGCAGGACCGCGACGCCTCGTCGCTCATGGGCATCGATACTGACCGCGTCTACGCGGTCACCTGGGCCGTCGGCATTACCTGCGTCGGCGTCGCCGGCGTGCTGCTGGCGCCCATCTATCCCGTCTATCCGACCGCCGGCCTGCAGTTCGTGCTCATCGCCTACGTCGCCGTGGTGCTCGGCGGGCTCGGCGACATGGCCGGCGCGTTGATCGCCGCGCTCCTCGTCGCCGCCGTCGAAGTCGTCGGCTCGTACGTGCTCGGCACGTCGTGGAAGGAGATGCTCTACCTCCTTGTGTTCATCGGCATCCTGATCGTGCGACCCGCCGGACTCTTCGGTCAGCGCGGTGCCGAGGCGCTCGGCACGTGACGGCCTACGCGCCGGCCGCCGTTTTCTTCGCAGTCGCCGGGCTCGCGCCGCTCGTCGTCCGCGATGCGTTCCTGCTCGACAGCCTCGTCCTGATCCTGATATGGGGCGCCGCGGCCGCGGCGTGGAACATCGCCGGCGGGTACGCCGGCCAGGTGTCGCTCGGCCACTCGGCATTCTTCGGCCTCGGCGCCTACGCGGCGGCGCTGTGCAGCACGCGCTGGGGGATCTCGCCGTGGATCGGCATGGTCATCGGCGCGCTCATCGCGATGGCGACCGGGTTCGCCATCGGCTTTCTCTCGAACCGGCTGCGCGGCCCGTACTTCGTGCTGGCGACGATCGCGTTCTCGCAGGTGCTCTTGATCGGCGCCAGCCGCTGGCGTGGCTTCACTGCGGGCTCCGAAGGCATCCCCGTTCCCTTCCATGCGGGGTTCTGGACGCTCGGCATCGCGGACAAGCGCGTGTGGGTCTGGATCGTGCTCGTGCTCGCCGTGCTCGTCTACCTCGTGCAGGTCTACCTCGAACGGTCGCGGCGCGGCTTCCAGCTCGCGGCCGTGCGCGAAGACGAGGACGCCGCGCTGTCGCTCGGTGTGCCGGCGCGGCGGCTGAAGATCGCGGCCATCGCCGTCAGCGCCGCCTTCACCGCCGTCTGCGGCGCGCTGTGGGCGCAGTACGTCGGATTCGTCGATCCCGCCTACGTGTTCTCCGTCGACATCTCGATCAAGTTCTCGCTGGCGGCGATCATCGGCGGGCTCGGCACGGCGCTCGGACCGTTCCTCGGTTCCGTGCTCGTCACCACCGTCGAGACGTACCTGCGCGCGCAGTTCGGCGGCATCGAGGCCAGGTTCGTCGGGATCTATCTCATTCTCTACGGCTGCGCGCTGATCCTGATGGTGCGTTTCGCGCCGCAGGGCTTCGTCGGCTGGATCGGTGACCGGCTGCGCCGCCGCAGCGTCGCGCAGGCGACGTCGTGAGCCTGCTGTCGATCGCCGGTGTCACCAAGCGGTTCGGCGGCATCACGGCTAACAAGGGCATCTCGTTCGACGTCGCGCCGGGTGAGCTCGTCGGCATCATCGGACCGAACGGCGCCGGCAAGTCCACGCTCTTCGAGTGCATCAGCGGCTTCCACCCTCCGGACGAAGGCGAAGTGCGGCTGGACGGCGCGCGGCTCACGGGGTTCTCGCCGGACGTCGTGTGCCGGTGCGGCGTCGCGCGCACGTTCCAGAAGCTGCGCCCGTTCCAGGGCATGAGCGTGCTCGACAACGTGATGGTGGGCGCCCTCACCCGGACCAAGGATGTGCGCCACGCGCGGGACCAGGCGCGCGGCCTGCTCGCCCGCGTCGGCCTGACCGAGAAGGCCGACTCGCACGCGCGCACGCTGTCGACCGGCCAGCGCAAGCGGCTGGAGCTCGCGCGCGCGCTCGCCACGCAGCCGCGCGTGCTGCTGCTCGATGAGGTCACCGGCGGCGTCGACCAGCGCACCATCCCGGGTCTCGTGCGGCTCGTTCGCGACCTGCACGCGGGTGGCCTTACCCTGCTGGTCATCGAGCACAACATGCGCGTCATCACCGCGGTCGCCCAGCGCATCGTCGCGCTCCACCTCGGCGAAGTGATCGCCGACGGCCCCCCGGAGGCGGTCGCGCGCGATCGCAAAGTGGTCGAAGCCTACCTCGGGCAGGCGTACGTGCAATGAGCGCGTTGCTCGCGGTCGAAGGCATCGACGTCGCGTATGGCGACTTCCAGGTGCTGTGGCAGACCGATCTGCGGGTCGACGCCGGCGAGATCGTCGCCGTGCTCGGACCGAACGGCGCTGGTAAATCGACACTGATGAACACGATCTCGGGCCTGCTCAAGCCCCAGGCGGGCCGCATCACGTTCGGCAGCAAGCGCATCGATGGCCTGCCCGCGCACCGGACGGCGGGCGAAGGCATCGCGCACGTGCTGGAGCGCCGCCGGCTGTTCCCGTTCCTCACCGTGCTCGACAACGTGCTGCTCGGCGCCCACAACCGGAACGCGCGCCCGCACCGCGACGAGACGCTCGCCCGCGTGGAGACGCTGTTTCCCGTCCTCAAGAGTCGCCGCACGCAGCTCGCGCACACCTTGTCCGGCGGCGAGCAGCAGATGGTCGCGATCGCGCGCGGGCTCATGGCCCGACCGAAGCTCTTGATGGTGGATGAGCCGTTCCTCGGCCTCGCCCCGATGCTCGTGCAGGAGATCGGCGCGCTCGTCCGGCGTATTCGCGACGAGCAGGGCATCAGCGTGCTCTTCATCGAGCAGAACGTGGAGTTGGCGCTTCAGCTCGCGGACCGCGGCTACATTTTCGAGTCGGGCCGCACGATCCTGAGCGGCCTCTCCGCCGAATTGCTGCAGTCGTCCGAGGTGAAGCGGATCTTCCTCGGCGACGTGGCGCTCTAGCTAAGCTCGATAACGATATTCCCAGCGGCGTCGAGCTCGGCCCGCGCGCCGGGCGGCACGACGCAGGTCGCGTCGTACTCCTCGATGATCAGCGGGCCGGCGCGCGGCGTCGAAAGCTCGGAGCGCCGCACCACCGGAGTCTCGATCCAGCAACCAAAATAGGCCTGCCGCGGCGGGGGAGACTTGGGCTCGGCGCGGCTCGGGCGCACGCGCTCGGGAACGCTCGCCCCTTCGTGCAGGCCCAGGCCGACGACCTGGATCGAGACCAGCTCGACCGGCTCGTCGGCGCCGGCGCGGTGGCCGTAGGTCTTCTCGTGCTCGCGGCCATACGCTTCCTCCAGATACGCCAAATCGATGGCGCCGTCGGGCAGCGGGACGCTGAGCTCGTAAGTCTGGCCCTGGTAATGCAGTGCCGCCGAGCGGCGAATTCTCGCTTTCTCCGCGGTGAATCCGCTGGCGGCGAGCTGATTGCGCGCCTGGCTCGCGAGCGCGTCCCAAACCACGGCAATTTCCTGAGGGTTGGCTTTTCGCAGCAGCCGCCGGAAGCTGCGCGAATAGTGATACTCGACGTCGGCGTAGAGCAGCCCGAACGAGGAGAACAGGCCCGCCGACGGCGGCACGACGATGCGTTTCATGCCGAGCGCCTGAGCCATGCCGCAGGCGAACACCGGGCCGTTGCCGCCGAAAGCGAAGAGCGCGAACTCGCGCGGATCGCGGCCGCGCTCGCTCGACACCGACTTGATCGCGCGAATCATGTTCGACGCGGCGATGAGATGCGCGCCGTGCGCCGCGCGTTCCATCGACATGCCGAGAGGTTTAACTATTTTTGTAGTAAACACGTCGCGTGCTTTGGCGGCATTGAGCTTGAGCGCGCCGCCCACGAGATGCGCGGGGTTGATGTAGCCGAGCACCAGGTTGGCGTCGGTGACCGTCGGCGTCTCGCCGCCCTTGTCGTAGCACACCGGGCCGGGCGATGCGCCGGCGCTCTCCGGGCCGACCTGCAGCGCGCCGGCGGCATCGATCCATACGAGCGAGCCGCCGCCAGCGCCGACCTCGGCGAGGTCGATCGCCGGCACCTTCAGCGTGTAGCCCGCGCCGGTGAGGAGCCGCGAGCCGATCACGATGCCGGCGCCGACCGAGTATTCGTGGGCGCGCGTCACCTCGCCGTCCTCGACCATCGCCGCTTTCGCCGTCGTGCCGCCCATGTCGAAGCTGATGATCTTAGGCAGGCGCCTGGCGCGCGCCAGCGCCTGAGCGCCGACCACCCCGCCGGCTGGCCCCGACTCGATGATGTGGATCGGCCGCTCGGCCGCCGCCGCGTCGGTGGTGAGCCCGCCGTTCGACTGCATGAGGAGCAGGCGCGCGCGCACGCCGGCGTCGTCGAGACCCTTGCGCAGCGCCCTGAGGTAGCGCGCGACGATGGGCGTCACGTAGGCGTTCACTACCGTAGTCGAGGTGCGCTCGTACTCCTTGATCTCGGGCAGCACTTCGCACGAGATGGAGCAGGGCAATGAGGGGGCTTTTTTCAGGATCAGACTTTTTATGAGCAATTCATGGGCAGGATTGGTGAACGAGTGCAGCAGGCATACCGCGATCGACTCGATGTTCTCCGCAAGCAGCGCATCGACCGCGCGCTCGGCATCGCGCGGATCTAGCGCGCGCTCGACCACGCCCGCCGCGTTGACGCGCTCGTCCACGACCTGGCGCAGGTAGCGCTCGACCAGCGGCGCGGGCTTGGTCCAGGTCAGGTCGTACATGCGCGGCATGCGCAGCGTGCGGATCTCGAGCACGTCGCGAAACCCCCGCGTCGTGATCAGCCCGGTGCGTGCGCCCTTGTGCTCGAGAATGGCGTTCGAGGCCACCGTCGTGCCGTGGCGGATCTCCTCGATCGCGTCACCGCGCAGGCCGGTCTCGCGGAACACCTCGGCGAGGCCCTTGACGATCGCCTGCGCGTAGTTCTCCGCGCTGGAGGAGATTTTCTTGCTGTGGATCGTGCCGTCGGAGCCGAGCAGCACGATGTCGGTGAAGGTGCCGCCGACGTCGACACCGACGCGGTAGCTCGTCACTAGGCCGCTTTTCTGGTTTTCGGCAGTGGATCTTCGCGTTGCACGGCCGGCACCTCGCGCCAGCCGCGGGCAGCGCGCATTTCAGCGCGCCGTTTCGCCGTTGCTTTTGCATCAATCTCTTTTTCAACAACCACGACACCGTAATCTGTCAGCGCCTTGGCTGGGGAGAGCAGCTCGTTGCGCACATCGCGCAGCACCGCGGCGGGGTCGCGCTCGAGCGGATCGCCCCAGCCGCCCGCGCCGGCGAGGACGTGGCGAAACACGTCGCCTTTCTTGATGGTCATGGTGAACTTGCTCGGCAGCGCGCGGTTCTCGCCATCCGGATTGAGATAGTTCTCCGATGGCCTGCCGGGGCTGCCGCCGTACAGGCCGAACGGCCGGTGCGTGCGCCGGTCGGAGCGTACCTGCAGCACGCCTTCGTCTTCGAGGAAGCGGTAGTCGCGGCGGAACGGCACGCCCCCGCGGTACTTGCCCGCGCCCGCCTTGTCGGGCACGAACTCGTAGGCGAGGAACTGCATCGGCTGCTCGGTCTCGGTGACCTCGACCGAGTGCGAGGCCATGTTGGCGAACATGTGCGAGTTGCCGTCGAGGCCGTCGGCCCACGGCCGCGCCCCCCACGCGCCGCAGGTGAAGTCGACGTAGATGAAGGGCTTGCGCTCGGCATCGTAGCCGCCGATCGATACCCCGGTGTTGCCGCCGTCGCCCGCGGCCTTGACGCGCTCGGGCAGCATCATCGCCAGCGCGCCGAACATGCAATCGGTCATGCGAAAGCCGGTGAGACCGCGCGCGGCGCAGGCGGCGGGAAGCACGCCGTTGC
>Ga0209158_1002066_pt1 | contig 12737 bp, 9 predicted proteins | sample GraSoiAngelo_140_FD_185897 | JGI IMG/M metagenome (GOLD analysis project Ga0209158, IMG submission 185897) | Grasslands soil microbial communities from the Angelo Coastal Reserve, California, USA - 14_0929_12_30cm (SPAdes) (version 2) | ecosystem: Environmental > Terrestrial > Soil > Grasslands ...
CCCCTTGTCGACGCGGCAGCTCACCCAGCGGCTCCGCGTGTAGCTGAAGCAGGTGAAGTCAGGTGGCGCTTGCGGATCGAAGGGTTGACCATCGAATCGCAACTCGAGAGGGATGCGCGCCTGGGCCGCGGGCGCAACCGCGAGCACGGTTACGGCAAGGGCCGCGGCGACCCGGGACGGTCCCGAGCCAAAGGCCCTCACGGCCTCTTCAGGCGGATGTCCTCGTACGGCGCGGTGAAGTAGAGCAGCGGATTCAAGCCGACCGCCGGCTCCTCGACGCGCGGCCCGACGCCGTGCAGCGTGGCCGGCTCGAAGATCGGGCCGTGCATGACCCGCTCGTGCATCAAGCGCTGGATCTCGTGGAGCATCGCCTCACGCTTCTTCCTGTCGCGCTCCTGGGCCTGCTGGCGGAAGAGGTCGTCGATGTCCGGATAGCCCCCGTAGGCGTACGGACCGGTACTGACGACGAAGGCCTCGAGGCGGGAAGCAGCGTTGCCCGGCGCCGCCGAGACCGTGACGAGGACGCCTTGCAGCTTCTTCGCGCGCCACGCCTCCATGTAGGTCGCCCGCTCCATGATCCGCACCCGCGAGCGAATGCCGACCGCGGCCAGGTCGTTCGCAACCGCTTCGCCCATCGTCGTGAACGGCGGCAGCGGGGTGAGATCGCCGGCGTCGAAGCCGTTGGGGTAGCCGGCGTCGGTGAGGAGACGCCTGGCGTGGGCGGGATCGTGCGGGAACGGGTCGATCCGCAGCGCGAACTCCATGACGCTCGGGATGATCGATCCGGTCAGGCGCGAGAAGCCGAGTCGCTCCGCGTCGTTGATGGCGTGCTTGTCCACGGCCAGGTTGGCCGCCAGCCGCACACGGCGATCGCGCCACGGGGATTTCGGATTCCACTGCTCCGGGAATTCGAGCCACCACACCGCGGACGGAATGACGCGGACCAGGCGAAGCTTGGGATCGGCCTTGATCGTCGCGCCCTCGACACCGACCATCAGGTAGCCGATGTCCGCGTCTCCGGCCTTCAGCATGGCCAGGCGCGTCGTGCGGTCGGGGACGCCCTTGAACACGATCCGCTTGACCGACGGCTTCTTGCGCCAGTACTGCTCGTTCGCCTCGAGGACCAGCTCCACGCCGGGGCTCATCCGCACGAATCGATAGGGCCCGAGACCGACCGGCTGGCGCTTGAAGCCGTCCTCACCGACTTTCTCGATGTACTTCCGGGGCACGATCCACGCGGCGCCCGTGGCCGGCGTGGCATAGAACGCGAGGAAGTCCGGCCAGGGCGCGTGGAGCACGAAGCGCACGCGATGCGGATCGACGACCTCCACGGCTTTCACGCGCTCGTGCAGCTGCCTGGCCGACGTCCCACGGTAGCGGTGGAAGCTGAACTTCACGTCCTCGGCCGTGAAGGGGTCGCCGTTGTGGAACTTGAGGCCTTCCCGCAGCTTGAACTCGACCACGAGGCCGTCCGGACTCTCCTGCCAGGACTCGGCCAGGCACGGCGCCATGTTGTTGCCGGGCAACGGCTTGATCAGCGCGTCGTGCATGGCGTAGAGGAAGGCGAACGGCGTGGCGATGCCCGAGGTCTCGGCCGGATCGAGAAACGTCGGTGCGATCGACGCGTCGAATGCGATCGTGAGCTGACCCTCCGGCGAGCCCTGCGCTCCAGCCTCCCCGACCGATATCAACGCCAGCACGAAGACGAAGGCAACGGTCAGTCGGTGGTGCTTGCCCATACGACCCTCCTCGTCCGCATCTTGTCCACATCTCCACAGTGATCCCCAGCCCTCAGATCTGCACCGAGTGGCGCGGTCCCGCGGTCACGATGCCCGAAAAGCGATCATCTGACCATGCTCGACGAGGAGCGGCAAAGAAATTCGCCCATTCGACGGGACAGCGCGCGCCTCGAGCGCGCAGGCACCCCATTTGATGCATGCGAACGCAATCTTGACAGCCGGATCGCGCGGCCTCATTAATCTGGCGTTACACGTGAAGTTCGCTGGGAGGAAACGCCCACTCGCGCAGTTATGCACATGTGTGGACAAGCCGTGAACACCGCCGTGTGCAAGGGAGCTTTCACCTGTGCTGACTAGCCTTTGGACGCGCCTCGTCGACTGCGCCTCACGGAAGCTTCCGCCTCTTGTGCTCGATTCCTGGGTGCGCCCGTGCCGACTTCTCGCGATCGAGGGCGACCACATCAGCATCGGCGCGCCCAATGGCTTCTTTCGAGACCGGCTCCTCCAGCACCATCTCGAGGCGCTCCAGAGCGCCGCGCAGGAGTGTCTGGGCGGCCATCCGCGCGTGTCCATCGTGGTGGATACGACGCCGACTCCACCGCCGATAGAAGCGGCCCCGCCGGCCGGCCCTGGTCAGGCGAGCGGGGGTGGCGGGCGGAGCGAGGGCCTGAACGCTCGCTACACGTTCGACTCGTTCGTGGTCGGCTCCTCGAACCAGTTCGCCCGGGCCGCCTGCCAGGCGACCGCCGAGCGGCCCGCGCGCGCCTACAACCCACTCTTCATCTATGGCGGCGTCGGTCTCGGCAAGACGCACCTGCTACACGCCGTCGGGCACCAGACCCTCCGGCTCTTCCCGGGCGTGACCGTCGTGTACCTGTCCTCGGAGCGCTTCACCAACGAGCTCATCAACGCCATCCGCTACGACCGCACTCCCGAGTTCCGCGCCCGCTATCGCACCGTCGACCTCCTGCTCATCGATGACATCCAGTTCATCTCGGGCAAAGAGCGGACACAGGAGGAATTCTTCCACACGTTCAACGATCTGTACGAGTCGCGCAAGCAGATCATCGTGTCGAGCGACTGCTCGCCGAAGAACATTCCCGAGATCGAGGAGCGACTGCGCTCGCGCTTCGAGTGGGGGCTGATCGCCGACATCCAGCCGTCGGACTTCGCGATGCGCGTTGCCATCCTCAAGAAGAACGCCGCGCTCGAGCGCGTGCGTCTGACGGACGACGTCGCCGATCTCATCGCGAGCCGCATCAAGGCGAACATCCGCGAGCTGGAAGGCTCGCTGACGCGGATGATCGCGTTTTGCGCTCTGACCGGCCGTGAGATGAGCGTCGACCTGGCGCAAGAGGTCCTCGCCGACCTCTGGGGCGAGGAGGAGAAGATCATCACCATCGAGCAGGTGCAGCGAACCGTCTGTGACTTCTACGGCCTGACGCTGTCCGATCTGAAGGCGAAGAATCGGACATCGGCCGTTGCCTTCCCACGACAGGTCGCGATGTACCTCGCTCGTCACCTCACGCGCGCCTCGCTCGCCGACGTCGGCCGCGCGTTCGGCGGCAGAGATCACACGACCGTCCTCCACGGCGTCGACAAGATCCACGCGCTGATGCAGGGAGATGCCAAGTTCCGCAAGACCGTCGATGGGCTGATCCAGGGCATCTCCGTCTGATCGGCGAACGCGGTCCTCCTCGATCCCCCCTGGGCACACGGGCGGAATAATGTTTCGGAACGAAGCGGGACTAGGGGAGTGGGATGCCCAGACCCGAAGATGAGGCGTTCGTCACGGCGAGAACTCACCGCGCTCGCGCCATCGGTGTGGCGGTCGCGCGTATCGCTTGCGATTGGTACTGGATCGTCAGCAACCGGCCGATCTGACGGTGAACGCTTCTTCCACGACGCTGGTGCGGCGAGTGCTTATCCGCCCTCCAACGCTTCCGCAATCCGCTCAGAGGACACGGGCTTGGTCAGATGGGTGTCGAATCCCGCTTCCTCGGTTCGACGGCGATCCTCCGGCCGCCCGTACCCCGTCACGGCGATCAGCCGTACCTGCCGACCGAACAGCGCTCGCACCTGCTTCGCGACCTCGTAGCCATTGAGTCCGGGTAGACCGATATCGACCAGCACAACGTCTGGACGGCTCGACCGTGCCATCGCGACGCCCTGGGGCCCGTCCTCGGCCACCTCGACCCGATGCCCGTCCACCTCCAGAGTGGTTCGAAGCATCTCGCGCGCATCCGGATTGTCCTCGATCACAAGGACGTGGCGCGATCGACTCCGCCGCTCGGTGACTGGCGCCCCCGGCATTTGAGACGGGGTTCCGAGCGGTAGTCGAACCACGACTTCGGTGCCTCGGCCCAGGCCCTCACTGTGGACCGTGACCGTCCCGCCGTGGAGCTCGGTGAGCTTCTGCACCAGCGTGAGGCCAATGCCCAAGCCTCCCTGGGAGTGTGCCAGCGATGGATCGGCTTGCGCGAAGAGGTCGAAGACGCGGGGAAGCATCTCCGGTGAGATGCCAAGGCCGGTGTCTCGTACCCGAAGGACGACGTCATTCTCCTCTCGGGAGGCCATCACCGCGATGTGCCCCTTCGGCGGCGTGTATTTCGCCGCGTTGTCGAGGAGGTTGGTGAGGATCTGCTCCAGACGCGTGGCGTCGGCCTCGAGCCAGATAGGCTCCTCGGGCAGGGAAATCGTCAACGAGTGTCCCTGCGCTTCGATCAGCGCTCGGCTCGTTTGCACAGCGTGAGCCACCGACGTGGCCATGTGTACCGACGACTTCCGCAACCCGATCCGGCCGCGCGTGATCCGAGACACATCCAGCAGGTCGTCCAGGAGCCGGGCCACATGCTTGACCTGCCGATCGACGATTTTGGTCGCGTTCTGAATAGCCGTCTGGCTCGCCCGCCCCAGGCGGATGATCTGGGCCGCAATCTGAATTGCCCCGAGCGGGTTGCGCAGCTCGTGGGACAGCATGGCCAGAAAGTCGTCCTTGGCCTGGTCGGCGGCAGCCAGACGCGTCGCCGCCCGCTCGTGCTGCCGGGCGCGAACGTTCTCGCTGAGGAGGGCGTTGCAGAGCACCTGGAGCAGTTCGCCGTACACGTTCAAGCGCGCGCGAGTGAGCGGCAATTCCGCACGGATCTGCTGCCACAGCGTGGTGAAGGGAACGCCGCATTCTATCGCGAGTCGACGCACCGCGTGCTCATCGGGGAAGGCCGTCAAGACATACGCGGCGACGGCCGCCCCGACCACCTCGCCGTTGAGCGCGAGCGAGCTCCCGATGACCGCGAAGCGGTGCCGCTGCTCGACGACGATCGGGGACGCCCCGGCCGTCTGGGTCAGGCAGCGTCGAACGCATGCCGCGAACATGCTCAGCGTGTGATGACCCGGCGCCAGAAGCTCGAACAGGGGAGTTCGATGCACCGGCCCAAGGATCAGGTGCTCGTCGCGGCCGTAGAGCTCGACGGCAAGGTGGGTCGCGGCCCCGTACTTCTCGAGGGCCCGCGTCCATGCCGCGTCGGGCTCGAAGACCGTTTCGTCGTGCGCCATGATCGAAGAACCGCGCTAGGAGGCTTCGGGGACCTCCTTCGGGGCACGCCGTTCGGGCGCGCGAGAGATGAGCCCGAGGTAGCCGGCGAAGGGCACCGAGGGGACCGCGACAGCGAGCCGCCGCGGGAGCACCTTCATGCCCTGGCCGTTCACGACCTCGCACTCGTGGGTCGTTCGGCTCGTCGGCATCCCCCGCATCTTGGCCACCGTGAGCGCGTGCCGGAAGGTATCGCCCAGCTCGACCCAGTTCATCAGAAGGATGTTGTCCACGAGCGAGCTGACCTTGAACTCTCCCATCATCGACGACATGCCGAGCATTTCGGGGTTCTCGTGGTTGTAGACCGCGGTGACCTGGTGCTCCTTCATCAGCGCCACGATGGCGTGGAAGAAGTCGCGAAAACTGCGCTCGGTGGCACCCAGGCTCGACCCGTAGGTCGACAGGCTGTCGATCACCACGCGCTGGGGCTTGAAGTCCTCGACGATCGCCTCGATCTGGGCGAAATGGCGGTCGATCTCGAACTCTTGTGGCGGCTCGTACCACAGATGCGCCAGACGCCGATCGATGAGTGACTGGAGATCGATCCCGATGCTCTGGGCGTTGCGAAGGACCTGGCCCGGCGGCTCGTCCAGGGTGATCATGAGGCTGCGCTCGCCGCGCCGGGCCCCTTCCGCGATGAACTGCAAGGCCATGACGCTCTTCCCCGCCCCCGAGATCCCGACGACGAGTGTCGTGCTCGCCACGAAATACCCGCCGTTCACCAGCTCATCGAGGCCGGGGATGCCCGTCGCGACCCGCGAGGTTGTGTCGAACGCGGCGCTCCCTTCGCGTTGCAGGCTGCGGGGCGCCTGGACGCGACGATAGACCTCGAGCCCCTGACCGTTGACGATCCGGAACGAGTGACGTCCCAGGGCATACTCGTGGCCGCGCGACTTCACGACCTCGACTGACCGCAGCACGGCGCGCTGGACCGGCTCGATGGTGAGTTGGAGGATCGTGTCGGCGACGAACTCCTCGGGCGCCCGGGCGGCTGCCGGACCCATTGTCGACTCCAGCGCCAGCATCGCCGTCAGGTTCTCGCGATGCAGCCCCTCCGCGAGGAGATGGAACGCCTCGCGAGGCTCCCCGCCATTGGGCTCGGCGAGCCGGACGAGCCCATCGACGAAGATCCGCCGCGCGCCAATCTCGGCGGCCTCGGCAAGGAGCACGCTGTCGGCTTGCAGCAGCTCCTGCTGAAAGACCTGTCGCGTCGTGAAGACCATCTTCAGTCGCCCGTCACGCTCGAGCTCTCTCAGGTCCCACCCGAAGAGCGCTGCGTCGCGGATGAGCTTGTCCGGGGCCACTTCGAACAGGACGATCACGCCCGGCTCGTTGAACTGGCGGGCGCCACGATACACGAACTCGACCCCGAGCGTCGTCTTCCCCGTCCCGGCGGTTCCCGCGAGGAGGATGATGTTCCCCCGCGGAATGCCGCCGAACAGGATTTCGTCGAGCCCCTTGATTCCTGTCTTGACCAGGTCTGATTCAGGCATATGGCACCTCGAGCCTCCTCGGGACTACTTGACCGCTGCGACGGGGCCAGACTCGCCATCAGCCGAGGGCCCTGACGATTGTCGCTGTTTGAGCGCGTGAATGACGGCCAGCCGGCCTTTCCGTGTTGCGGCGATTCGCAGGAGCGACGAGAGCCACCCGCCGCGAGTGCTGCCCGGCGTGAGCACGTAGAGCCGGGCGGGATGGGTCGAGTCCGGGGACCGCCGCAGGAGCCCGGCGGTGATCACGGTCTCGAGCGATTGCGCGACTTGCGGGAGCTCATACCCGACGTACTCGGCCAGACGCTCGGTGATGAGGTAGGCCCGCGGATGCCGAGAGAAGAACAGCAGCAGATCGAGATCGCACGGGTGCCTCAGACACTCGATTCGGTCAAGGAGATCCCCGATTCGCTTTGCCGCCATGAGAAGACGATCAGTATGCTCGCCCTCCCTCGGGACGGCAAGGGCCCTAGCCACGAGCCGAGGCGCAGACATTCTGACCCGTCGCGCTGACCCGTCGCGCTGGATCGGTCGTGCTGATCGATGAGATTTCGAAGAGCAGTTCAGCCGCCTGGTTCCCGGTGAGCACCCTGCCCGCGGCCGGGTTGACGGAGGGCCTGGAACTTCGCATCACAAGACGTGCCCTAGCCTTTCGCGAGCTTCTCGACTTCCTTCTTCGACATCGTTTGCAACCGCGACAGAAGGGTTTTCACCTTCCGCTCAGACGCGTGATCAGCCAGGATGAAGTCTTTCGACCTTGCCCTGAGGATGTAGGCCACCCAGTCGTCCAGGCTCGGCGTGCCGCGCCAGACGATGGTGAGACCGCTGAGCCGGAGGCGACGGCGTCCTTCGACTCTTGCCAGTGGCTTGCGACTCGCCTCCATGGGCTCCAGTCCTCACGTGCGAAGGGCAAAAATTCGATGGTGGATCGATATCTAGGAGCACTCGATCGGGGATGTCAATGCTTGGGTTGCCCGCACCAAATGCGTGGGCGCGCGCCTCGAGGCCCGAACGACCCCGTCGAATACGACATATCTTGGGCCCGCGCCCGCGGTGCATCGATAGACCGTTCGATTTTGGCGATCACAGCCGTGAGGCCGCATCACGCCGAGAAATTCTGACCCGGTGGATAACTGTGAAAATGTGGACACGATGGAGGTGGGTCGTATCCGAGGCCGCCGAGATCCCGCAGGGTCATGCCGAGGCCGGCGAGTCCGCCGCGCGACGTGAGATACATCAACGGACCGCCGAGCCGCTCGGCAATGGCGCGCAGCCGCTCGGGCTTGTGGGCCATGGAGAGGAGCACTACGTCGGCGCCGGCTTTTCGATAGGCTTCGCCGCAGCGGAGCGCATCCTCCATGGTGCTGGCCCGCATCGCGTTGGTTCGCGCGACGATGAGGAAGCCCGGGCTGCGTCGCGCCGCCACCGCCTCTTTGACCTTGGCCGCCATCAGCTCCATCGGGATCATGTGCTCGATGCCGATGTGATGGTGGGCCCGCTTCGGCACGAACTGGTCCTCGATCTCGATGGCCGCGAAGCCCGCCGCCTCGCTCATGCCGATGGTCCGGTGCATGTGCATCGGGTCGCCGTAGCCGCAGGCGCCGTCGAGGATGAGGGGGAGCGACGAGACGGCGTGGATGTCGATGGCCGCCTGGCACATCTCGGATTGAGCACCAGCGGCGCGGTCACCGGCAGCGGTGCCTGCATCAGCGTGGGAGCGTCATCGGCGTCCCCCTCGGCGGTGCTTGCGCTGACGGATTCTACTGCCGGAACGTTTCGAGCGTGCTGGGCGCGAACGCGTCCTCCAGCGCGAAGTCGCGCTCGAGCAGGTCCTGCTCCTGCAGGTGACGCTTCAGCGTGTCGAGGTCGTGGCGGTTGTTGTGGAAGCCGTACGACCACAGATCGTCGCCCCGCAGCGCGCGCTCCTGCTCCCAGTAGCCGACGAGCCAGGCCAGGCTCACCGTGAGCGCATCGCTGTCGTACATGCGCTCGACGGCCAGGTCTTTGGCCTGGCAGAACGCCTTGTACAGGCTGACGGCGATCCAGGGATGGCGCTCGTAGATCTCGCGCTTGAACGCGACCACGTGCATGATCGGGAAGACCTTGTGCTTCTGGTAGTCTTTCGCCGGCGCGATTCGCGCGTGGCCCGTCTGTTCCCCGATTTCTGGAACGTCGAGCGCGCGTATTAGCTCCCTTCGTCCCGGCTGCTCGACGCCGCCGAGCACCCACCACACGTCGGCGGGCGCCACGCCGTAGTCGTGCTGCAGGAAGGCGCGCTGCCAGATGGCCATCGTCATGTAGTACTCGGCGCACCCGATGCGCCGGCCCTTGAGGTCTTCGGGGCGCTTGATGCCGTTCGCCGGATTGATGTAGACCGCCGAGTGGCGAAACGTGCGCGAGGGGTAGACGGGAATGGCGATGAAGCGCCGGTCGCCACGCGAGAACACGGTGAGGTAGTTGGCGCAGGACATTTCGGAGACGTCGAACTCGTTGTGCTTGAGCTGCCGCCAGAACGCCTCCGGCGGAACGACGGGCACGTAGTTCAGGTCGATGCCTTCCGGCCGGACCTCTCCCGTCGCGAGCGGGGCGGTGCGGTCGTAGAGCCCGCCGGCATAGGTCAGATGGAGCGGAGCGCTCGTCAGCAGGCTCATTCGTTTACCGGCTTGCCCAGCTCGCGGAGCGTCGAGGCCAGGAGATCGCGAGCGACGAACTGCTCGACGTCGGGCAACGGCTTGTCCTTGGGCCAGCCGAGCTCGGGCGTCGCGACCGAGTCGAAGAGCTGGCGGAAAAGGTCTTTCGGGATCTGAGGCGCGAACTTGTCTCGGATCTGGTTGTAGAAGCCCTCGGCCACGCGACCCTCGAGCTGGAAGTGCTTCTGGATGACCTCGAGCGTCCCCGCTTTCTCGGTGCGGATGTAGTCGGTCGACCGCGCGACGGCCCGGATGAAGCGACGGACCGCATCGCGCCGATCGCGCACGGTGTCCTTGTGGGTGCTGATCGTGCCGCCGAGGCGCGGCAGGTGATCGCCGGCTTTGACGAGAATCTTCAGCCCCTCGGCCTCGGCGCGCGCGGCGTGCGGGAACGACAGCGCCGCGCCCTGGATCGAGCCAGCGATGATCGCGGCCACTCGCTCGGGCTCGCCGCGGAAGTTGATGATCTTGTAGTCCTTGCCCGCTTCCATCTTGAAGAACCTGCCGAGGACGACGACGAGCTCGCCGTAGTCGGCGGATCCCGGCCGGCCGAAGCCGAGCGTCTTGCCGCGCAGGTCCTCGACGCTCTTGATGCCGGGCGCGGTCGTCAGCGTCCACTGCGACACCAGCGATTCGCCGACCACGAACACGAGCGGCGCGCCCTTCAGCATCGCTTCGGCGCTCGCGCCCGGCACGGGAGCGAAGTCGACTTCCTTCGCGACGGCGGCCCGCGCCAGCTCCCCGGCCGTCATGTTCACGAACTCGGCGTCGAGTCCCTCCGCCTTGAAGAGCCCGCGGTCCATCGCGACGTAGGTGGGCAGGTGGAAGCCGCTGGCGCCGGTGGTGCGCCCGACCTTGATCTTCGGCGCCTGGGCCGAGGCGACGCCGCTGCCGAGCCACAGCGCGCTGCCGACCACGAGAGCTGTGAAGACGTGTTTCATCGGCCGGTCCCCTTCTTCGGCGATGCCGACTCGGCGTCGCGTAAAGCGCGCCAGACGCGCTCGGGCGTCATCGGCAAATCTCGAAGCCTCACACCGGTGGCGGCGAAGACCGCGTTGGCCAGTGCCGGCGCGACGGTGATGATGCTGCCCTCGGCGACACCCTTGGCTCCGTGCGGCCCGGGGCCTCCCCCGCCCTCGATGATCAGCGCGTCGAACGACGGCGGCAGATCGGAGAACAGCGGCAACCGGTAGTCGATCATGCTGCCGTTCACGAGCTGGCCGTCGTCGTAGACCATCGCCTCGAAGAGCGCCGGGCCAAGGCCCTGCATGGCGCCGCCGAGGTCCTGGCCCTCGACGCCAGCGGGATTGATCGCGCGGCCGGGATCGGACAGCGAGACGTAGCGATGGAGCGTGATGGCTCCCGTCTCGCGATCGACCGTCACGACTGCCGCGCCCAGCCCGATCTCCCAGAAGCTCGCGGTGGCGCCGAGCGCGTTGAGGCCCGTCGCCGGGCGTTGATAGCCGTGGCCGATCAGCTCGCCGCCGGCATCGCGGAAGAAGCGCTGGATGACCTGGCCGAACGTGAGCCGTTGCCCGTTCGCGATGACTCCGCCGTTCTCCAGGCGACAGGCCTCAGCGCTCACGCCGAGGGCCTCGCCGGCGATGGCGCGGACCTGCTCGGCCACGCGCGAGGCCGCCTCCTGCACGGCGTGGCCGAGCAGCGACGTCGCGCGGCTCGCGTTCGTGCGCTGATCGAACGGCGTGACGCCGGTGTCGGGTGCGGTGACGCTGACGCGGGCCGGGTCGAGCGCCAGCTCCGCGGCGGCGATCTGGCCGAGCACGCTCTGCACGCCCTGACCGATCTCCGCCGAGCTGGCGAGCACGGTGGCGCTGCCGTCCTGGTGAAGCCTCACGATCGCCGTCGATGACGTGCGCGTCCCGCCGCCGTCCTTGACCGCGCAGGCGAGGCCGGCGCCCTCGCCGGACTCGCGGGTCACGTGCCAACCGACCTCCTTGGCGATGGTCTCGAGCGCCAGATCGAGATCGCTGTCGATCGGCCGGTCGCCCTGCGCGTACTCCTCGTTACGCTTCAGCAGATTCTTCATGCGGAGCTCGAGCGGATCCATGCCGAGCCGGGCCGCGATGATGTCCATCTGGGACTCGTAGGCCCAGCAGACCTCGGGCGTTCCGAAGCCGCGATACGAGCCGGCCGACACCGTGTTGGTGAACACCGCGTAGCTGTTCACCTCGACGTGGGGAATGCGATAGGGACCCACGACGCGATAGCCGGCCTTCTTCGATACGCGCGAGCCCTGATCGGTGTAGGCGCCGGTGTCGAGGTGGATCTCCGCCCGGCGGCCGACGAGCGTGCCGTCCTTCATCACGGCGGTCTCGATCCTCACGCGGCCGGCGTTGCGCGACGAGGTCCGCGCCGTCTCCTCCGACGAGAAGACGACGCGCACGGGCACCCCGCACCTGCGGGACAGCACCGACGCGATCGGCGCCGCCGGGATGAGCTCGCGGCATCCGAACGCTCCGCCCACGTAGGGCACGACGATCCTCACGCGGCTCTGGGGCAGGCCGAACATCTCGGCGAGGGCCTGGCGCATGGCGAACGGATACTGCGTCCCCGTCCACACCGTCAGCTCGCCGCCCTGGTGGTGGGCGATCGCACCCAGCGGCTCGAGCGGAAAGTGGTGAACGCTCGGCAAGGTGAAGGTGTCGTCGAAGACGAGATCGGCCTGGGCAAACGCGCGGGCGGCATCGCCGCGGCGGAAGGCGAAGTGGTGGCAGATGTTGCGCGTGACGTCCGGCTTGATGTCCTGAACGTCGGGAAAGAGGGTGGAGCGCGGCCGATCCACGTGGAGCTGGGGCGCCGTCGGCATCAGCGCCTCGTCGATGGTGCGGATCACCGGGAGCGGAGCGTACTCCACCGAGACACGGCGCAGCGCCTCCTCGGCGCTGAGAGCGTCGACCGCCGCCACGGCCACGACGGGCTCGCCGGCGAAGCGGACGCGCTCGATCGCCAGCACGGGCTGATCACGCACGGCCTGGCCGAAGTAGGGATCGATGTCGGTGAGATCGGCACCGGTCAGGACGGCCAACACGCCGGGATGGCGCGCGGCCTTTGAGGTATCGATCGACATGATGCGGGCGTGAGGGTACGGGCTCCGCAGCACCTTGCCCTCGATCATGCCGGGCACCGCGAGATCGACGGTGTAGCGCGCCCGGCCGGTGACCTTGTCGCGCGCGTCCTGACGCTCGAGCGAGCGTCCGATGATCGAGCG
>Ga0209158_1002074_pt1 | contig 12691 bp, 8 predicted proteins | sample GraSoiAngelo_140_FD_185897 | JGI IMG/M metagenome (GOLD analysis project Ga0209158, IMG submission 185897) | Grasslands soil microbial communities from the Angelo Coastal Reserve, California, USA - 14_0929_12_30cm (SPAdes) (version 2) | ecosystem: Environmental > Terrestrial > Soil > Grasslands ...
GCGATCACAGGGTATAGCCGTGTTTGTCGTCGACAGCTTCACCGGCCGCGGGATCAAGAAGTTCCCGCCCGAGACAGAGCTGAGTCGCGCCGGGCAGGTGTACGACGTGTACCAGGCCCTCGCGCTCCTAGCGACCCATCCCAGGGTCGACCCCGGCCGTATCGCGCTGATGGGCGGGTCGCGCGGCGGCGGGCTGTCCCTCCTGGCCGCGATGATGAGATCGCTAAAGGCGCAGGCGCCCGACAACCTCGAGTTCTGCGCGTATCTCGCGCTCTACCCCTCGATCAACGCCACGCTCGACTACGGGAAGCTAGCGAGCCGCCCGATCCGCCTCTTCACGGGCACGCTCGACGAGGCCGTCCCGATCACCACGGTCCGCGGTTTCGCGGAGAAGCAGCGGGCGGCCGGCGCCGATGTCAAGCTGTTCGAGTACGAAGGCGCCCACCACGCGTTCGACAACCCCGACTTCCGGGCGCCGTTGGTCGCGACGGTAGGGAAGACCTTGTTCACCGTGCTCTACCACCCGCAGGCTCACGCGAAGGTCATGAAGGACGTGAAGGAGACGCTGGCCGAGGTCTTCGCGAAGCCGTGATGCCGACGACGGGACACGGAGTCAGCAAACGACGGCTGCCGGCGTGGGTTCACGGGCGCTCACGAACGTCGATCGAGAATCGCTTGCGCTGAGTTCGCGACGGCCGGAAGCTCTCGCTGGCGGAGATGAAACGTGCCGTGCTGCCGAGACGGACGCCGAACAAACGCATGCAGCCGACGGCGCGCAGGGCGCGCCGCGGCTGATACGTCGCGTTCGGCGAATGAGTCTTGATCGAGACGGTCGTGCTAGCTTGGGCGGATGGACTTCGAGGTTGTCGGCCCGCTGGCGGAACATCCAAACTATTGCCACTGGGCGGGCGATCAGGGAGCTGAGGCGACTACGCTGACGGTACGGCAGGGGACGCTGGCGCAAGCGGAAGGCCATCGCGACGGTCCGTCTCCAAGACGAGACGGTTCACAAGGCTGAGGTGCATTGGTACGAAGCTCACGGTATCGGCCGGCGGGAGACGAAGATCAAGTTCCCGCTACTGGATTGAGGAATGAAGAGACCGAGGAGGCAGGGGGTCCGTTTCGCCGTGTGCATCAAGAATAGGGGTTACGAAGCCTCGCTCGAGGTTGGGAAGCTGTATCGAGTCGTCCCCGATGAGGATGCTGAGAAGCATGGGTATCTTCGGATCGTCGACGAGAGCGGCGAAGACTACGGCTATGCTGCACGTCGTTTCTTCGCGGTCGATCTACCAAAGCCTCTTGAGAAGGTTCTTCTCCGAGTTGCGTCCTGACGACGTGAACGGTCGGGGAGATAGGTAACAAAAGAGTCCGGGGACATGGGTTACACGGTTCGGCGCCTCAGTCTGCCATACGCGTCTTCGATCCGCATATGGCGCTCGAGCAGGCGCCCGAGCTTGAGCGGCCCGTAGTAGACATTCCAGATCCCATTGTCGATCTCCTCCAGGCCCACGTACTCACCAATGCAGACGGTCGAGACGTTTACCCAGCGGCGGTTCCATCGGATGCCGCCATTCGCGCTGACGTAGCGCACGTCGAAGCGATCGGGATATTCCAGCGCGGGGAGCGTCGCTGGCATCTCCCGGCCCGAGGGAGCGTAGCAAGACGCCGGCGTCTGCTGATCGAGTGCCTCGTGTGGGCGCTCATGGTTAAACTCCTCGCGAAAATCATTGAACCGACGCTGGGCGGCAAGACTGCCCGCGGCCGGTCGCGTGGTCGCCGCTTTCAGGGTGCGATGCATGCGTTCATGCCGCCCATTCTGATCGGGACGCCCCGGCTCGATGAACTCGGGGAGGACACCCAGGCGCACCCACCAGGCCGAGAGCTTCGAGAGCCGGGCCAAGGTCGTGGTGGCGAACGGCACGCCGTTGTCCGTGCGGATCCGCGTGGGCAGGCCATACTCCTGAAATAGCCGGGTAAAGACGGGCTTCGCGGCGGCGACGGCCGTGGAGCTCAGCGCCTGGCAGCCCAAGAGATAGCGACTGAACCCATCGGTTACCGTCAGGGGATAGCAGTAGCGGCCGTCGCCGGTCCGGAACTGCCCCTTGTAGTCGGCGCTCCAGACATCGTTAGGCGCCAGGATCTGACTCGTCGGCTTGCCCGGATGCCCGAGGCGGCGCCGCTGGCGTCGGGTAGGCACCATTCCGTGGCGGCTCAGGATGTCGCACGCGGTGGAGCGCCCGGGGAGGAGCCACTGGGGATGGCGCTTGTGAAGCAGCGCCAGGAGTTTCTTGCCTCCCCAGGAGGGATGGCGGCGCCGGGCGTCGAGGATCGCCGTCACGATTTCCTCGGCCGTCTGATTCGGCGAGCGCCGCGGCCGGCGCGAGCGCAGGCCGGCTGGCCCGTGGCGAAGGTAGCGCTCGATCCATTTGTAGCCGGTCTTGCGGGAGAGGCCGTAGTGTTCGCACAGCTCAGTGATCGCCAGCGAGTCGCGCAGGTAGTAGGCGATGAATTGCGTTCTCTGGTCTATGGGTGATGCATCCCTCTACGGCATGGGCACCTCCTCCGGTGCCCGCCAGTGTGGTGTCACCCAAGTCCCTGGACTAAAGTGTTACCTATGTCTCCGGACCGTACCCACCGAGCGTCTAACATCCGATTCGAGCGGACGGCGCAATGAGCGGAGTGCCAAGCACCTACCACGGCGGCGCCGCCGCTCAACCGGGTCGTTATGCGAACGGGCAAGTGGTCAACTACCGAAGCCGTCGCCGAAAGGTAAGTGAGTAGAGGATGAAGGTATCCAAGGACTTTGTGCGATACATCCTCGATTTGGCTGCGGAGAACCTTGCGCGAATTAGCTACCAGAAACGTAGACGTGAAATCTTCACCCTCCCCCTCAACGCCGAAGCGATTGGGTGGCTCGGCCTCAACATAGCAACGCAGGGTCGTGGCCCAGGCGTCTTGGAGATAAACCCGGTTGTTGGAGTGCGACACCAGGAACTCGAACGGTTGGTCTCCGAACTGTCTGGTATCAAAGCGCACGAGTATATCCCTCCTTCGATCGGCACCAACGTTGGCTACTTGATGCCGGAAAAGAAATACAAACCCTGGCTGTTCCAAGAGAGAGACGAATACGAAGCTTTGGTTGCTGGAATGGTCTCAACTGTTGAGAAATTCGGTCGGCCTTTCATGGAGAGGAACGCGGAACTCTCAATCCTCTACGAGACGATGCGGGAGCTGGGGGTTGCCGATGACCTTAACTACCGCCTACCAGTAGCCTGCGTGTTGTTGGGCAGAAAAGTGGAAGCAGAAGTATTCCTCGACGCAAAGCTCACGGAGATGGGGGGGCGAACAGATCAAGCTGCCAATGATTTTGTGAAGTTTGCCACATCGCTCCGCCGCGCTTCGACTGCCGGTACTCTTCGCATAGGTACCACCAAATCAAGGTAGTGTTGAGTAGGGTAATTCCCCGACGTAGGTGATCACCACAGGCAAGGCCCTCTATGTGACTCTCCGATTCTGGCGTCGTCCGTTCAAATCCCAGCTGGTCTCGACGTCGTCAAAAGATGTCTTTTGCGGCGGGCTCGAAAGGGCCGGCGACGGGCGGTCTTATTGAAACGTTAGGACAACCCTGAGTGGAGGGATTTGCGACACCCTGGCCTTTGGGCCGAGTGCAGTGTACGCCTCTTCTACTTCGCCATCGCGCCGGAGGACAGGGAAGGGGTTGCATCGACGCCAGTCGAGCTTCATAAGCGTTGGCCGCGCAGGCTTTCGAAGAGTCTCCCGACGTGAGGAAGCGGAGCGAGCCAACGAGTTCGGAACGTGTCGAGTACGGAAGCCAGTTGTTCACTGGGCCGGCGCCGCAAGAAGGCTCTCCGGCGATGTCACCGAGAGTGTCACCAACCCGTTGCAACCGTGCGCGATTCACGTGCGTCGGGGGTCCACCGCGCGGAGAACTTCTAATCCGAGGGTCGCAGGTTCGACTCCTGCCAGGCGCACCAGAAAATCAACAGGTTGCTGATTGAAGGCGTTGATACAGCGTGGTGTCCACGTCCTTGTCGCGAAAACCAGCGACGAGTGAGAGTGACGCGCGGCGGGACGGTGTCGCTTCGCCGCCCCGCCGCGAGTGCGCTTACTTCGTCAACGCGTCCGCACCGGCCTTGGCGACCTGTGCATCCTGCTCGGACGTCGCGCCGGACACGCCGACCGCGCCAACAACTTTTCCATCCACCAGGATCGGGATGCCGCCCTCGAGCGGGCTGGCGCCGCTCAGTCTCAACAGCCGGAGGTTGGGGCCACCCTGGCCGACGAGGTCCTGGAACACCTTGGTGGGACGGCGGTAGAGGACCGCCGAGTACGCCTTATCCGTGGCCGCTTGGATGCTGCCCAGCTGCGTGCCGTCCATGCGCTCGAGCATGACGAGGTGGCCGCCCGAATCGAGGACGGCGATGACCATGTTCCACTTTTGCTTGTACGCCTCGGCCTCTGCGCCGGCCATCACCTTCTTGGCCTGCTCGAGGCTGATCGGAGCGCCATAGGGGATCTGTGGCGGCGGCGGCGCCACCGGCTGCTGCGCGCCAACGGGAACACACGCGAGCAGCAATACCGTCACGACCACTAGCGACAGAAGCCTTGCCGTCCTCATGGGGTTCCTCCTGCTGGAGAGTGGACGTTAAAGGGATGACAGCACATGACACGGTCTCTCGCGCCGGGCGAACGACCCGGCAGGCACCTCCCGACTTCCGCGCCCAGTTCAATCAGAGTCTCGACGGTCGCCTCGAGCTCGGCCTGGAATGAGGGGCGGGATGGGCGCTCCGCCGAACGGCGTCGGTAGAAACCACGCCGCCCCGCCGACCAGTAGCCCCATCAGCAACCACCATCCGACCGAGGCGACGGCAGAGGTCGAGAGGCCAGTACTGAGCGTACGTCCGAGCCGATGCACCCCGTCGATCATCCAGTGCCAGCCCATGTGGCCGAGAACGGCCGACAGAACCACCACACCGAGGCTCGCGCCCAGCACGCGAGTGAACAGAACACCCAGCGCGACGAGCGCGAGCAGCAGAGCCACGGCTTCGCCGAGCGCCACGCCCACGTTGAACGACGCGAGTGACACGAGCGTGTGCGCTCCAGCGAATTGCCGCTCGTCGACGAAGAGACGCCCGAGCCCGAAGCCGCCGATCACGCCGACGAGAGCGCCGGTGAACCAGCGGCGATGCAGACTCGGCGCGACCACATTGTCCACGGCCAGCAGCACCACCGCCGCTCCGACGCAGGTATCGAACAGCGCCGGCAACCAGCTGACCTCGTGAGCCGTGCCGACCGCGCTTGCGATCAGCGTCATGGCCTGACTCCCGGTGAGGGCCATCACGACTGCCAGCAGCCCCCAGACCTGGCGGAACGGCGCGACGAGACACAGCAGGAAGACCAGCCGATCGGTGGCGAACACCGAGCCGAATCCAAGCATCACGAACATTCGCGCCGCTTCGTACCCGCGCGGATCGAGCGACAGCCGGCCGGAGCCTCCTCGAATCTCGTAGGTCCGGGAGACGCCGCTGACGGGCAGGTATTGCACGCGGAGCTTGATGCGTTGACCGAGTCCGGGCTCCACCTTCATGTGAATCGCAAAGTCCGCGGGCGCCGAACGGATCGGATACTCCAGGTGGGCGTCGAAATAACCCTGATTCCAGAACACGTCCGTGCTCACCGGCAAGCGCCGACCAGCGATGTGGGCCGCCGCGCTGGCATAGCCGTCGAAGGAGCGCTCCGACGGAAGGGAGATCTGCGCGGCGCTCCGTGTCGGAACGAGGCGGTCGCCGTCCTCGAACAGCTCGATGTCGCGCCCCGTCGCGGCGGCCGCCTCGTTGAGCCACTTGTCGATCCGCACCAGGTCCAAATAGCCGGGCCCCCGCTTGGGCAGATTGAGGTTCTGCAGCAGGATCAGCGGGATTCGGACGACGAGGTGAAGGTGGTCACCCTCCGGCTTGACGAACCCCTCGAGGAGAATCTGCGGCGGAAGGTCGCCGCCGTTCGTGTGACCGGGCCGAGGCAGGAGCAGGAGCACAGCGACGAGTGCGACAGATGGGAGGTAGTGTCCGAGACGACGCATATGAGCTAGCGTCGCCGCCCGGTCTGGATCACGCCCCACGGCATGCCATGAGGCGTGATCCCAGAGACTCGCGCGGCTGGCCTGACGTCAGTCGCGATCCGGGGAGTTCCCCTCCGACACGAATCGTTGCACGCGCTTCCCGGTATCGACCTCACCCGTGTAGATCGTGCCGTGCGCGTCGATGTCGAGGACGTGAATCCAGTGGAACTGACCCGCATTCCGTCCATTGTGGCCGAACTGACCGACGATCTCGCCCGTCAGGCGAAGCATGTGGTAGACGTGATTGTTTTCTCCGTCGGTGACATGGAGAAAGGTCTGCCGGCGATCGAGAGACGGGGCGATATCCCACATCGACCCATTCCCGAGCGTGTTCGTCTTTTCGAAGAACTCCTGGACGAAGTCGCCGTTCTTCTTGAACACCTGGATCCGATCGTTGACGCGATCGCACACGTAGACGAGGTCGGCCACCAGGCGAATACAGTGGACGGGATTGCGGAAGTCCGGGTCGGGCGGAGCCGACGGACTGTACGCGCCAGTGACGCAGGCGCGGGTGTTGCCAGGGCTCTGGCACGGCGGCGCGCCGTATGCGCCCCAGTAGCGCTTCGCCGCCCCGGTTTGGGTATCGAACACAATGACTCGTTTGTTGCCGTAGCCGTCCGCGACGTACAGTTCGTGGGCTTCATCGTCGACGCCGAAGTCCGCGGGTTGCCTCACGTTCACCGTGTCGCCGTTGCCCGTCGACGCGCCTGCCTTGCCGATCTGCATCAGGAAGGTCCCGTCGGTCGCGAACTTCAGGATCTGATCATCTCGACCCTGAGCGCCGGTCGCAGTGACCACGGCGCCGCCGTTCCCGGACAGCCAAACGTTGTCGTCCTTGTCGACGTAGATGCCGTGTTCCGTGTTGGGCCACTGGCACGACGGCGCCTTACACGTCGCATTGTACGCATTGTTCTGGGTATCCGCCGGACCACCCCACGCGCGGAGCAGGTTTCCTTTCCTGTCGAATTGCATGACCGATGGCGCCGGGACGCAACAGTCCGACCGTGGAGTCAGCCGTGGTGTCGTCGGTGGAGTCGTGATGGGGAAATAAGGAGGAGGGTAAGGGACGGCGCCTGCCTCATCGTTGGTCAGAGTGCGTGGCCGCTGGATGATCCAGATGTTGTTGTGGGAGTCGACCGCCAGACCGCCGACCTGCCCGATCAGCCAGTTGTTGGGCAGTTGCTTCGGCCAATCGGGATCGACGACGAACCGGGGCGGGACCTTGCTCTCACCGCGATCGGCATCCGCCTGGCCCGGGAACAGCTGCCAGACGCCGAGAGCGAGGAGCGCTATGACGAGTAACGCGAGATAGACGTACCGAGCGAGTTTCATCGCTTCTTCCACTCCTCTCCGGAACAGGTGTGTCGCTAGTCATGTCCGTCCGTCGCTGGCATCACCTCCCTCGGCTCGCGCTGTAACGAGCCCGCCGAAAGCTGCCTGCCGGCGCGAATCACCAGGACGGTGCGTAAGGGATCGAAGTCGCGCTTGGGGCACGCGGGCGAACCTAGCAGCGTGACCCAATCAATGTCAACCGGGATCTCCGATATGGACCTATGCCACTGCGGATGATTGTCGGTGGTGATGACTTCGCAGGCGAACCGCCAGCGCTACAAGCAGGACCCCAAAGAAGATCGTGTAGGCTCCAAGCATCCACAGCAGAGTGAGGAGTCCCGCCCCCGGCCAGAGGATGACGAGAAGGCCGAACAGGACAGACAAGACGCCATTCAGGACCAAGAGCCACTCGCCATGGGCACGATGGAGGTGAACCGCCGCGACAATCTCCAGGATGCCCGTCACGATCCCCCATCCGCCGATCAGGTAGAGCAGGGCCAACGCGGTGAGTGCGGGCTGCACGAACGTGACGACCCCGGCGGCAATCCCGGCGAGCCCTTTGAGGACAGGCGACCACCACCGCTCATGCCGCTCGGCTGCGCGGACCCCCGCGATAATCGCGAGCACCCCATCCACCAGCGCGTAGGCGCCAAAGAGGACGACCAACGCGGCCAGCGTGACTCCGGGGAGCACGACCACCGCGACGCCCAACAGAATGGCAAGGACTCCGCGCAGGGCCAGTGCCCACCAGTTTCGCAGCAACACGGTTGTCATTGGGTCGCACCCTCCACACGACAGAGAACGTTGACTACTGGATCACCTGACGGAGCCTGTCAACAGGAATGAGACATTGGGGTCGGCGAGTTTCGTGTAGGAGCACCTCCTCATCCCTGCCCACCCGTTTACAGAACCGCGGACAAAACATCACCAGAGCACCGCCCTCTTCGCCTCCACGTTCTCCAAGCCGGAACCGAATATTCATCTCGTGGTACATCATCGCGGTCGTGCGACTCGGCAGCGCTGCTACTGAGGCCGCGTGAAAAGTTCGACCTCTCGGACAAGGGGCGAGGATTCGAGGCCCGCGCGCAAACCAGGATGCTGCACGGCGGCCCGGAGGCCGTCAATAATCCCCCACGCCTCTCGGTGGCACGCGTACGACTCCGCTCGCCGCCCGCGAGCGGCGTGGAGCCGGCCGAGCGCCGCTTGGCTCATCCAGATCTGGCGCGGTTGGCCGATGGACTGAGCGATCGCGAGTGCCCGACGTAGTGCCTCCTCGGCCTCCTCCCAGGCGCGCCGGACAGTCGCGCTCTCTCCTTTGATCCGCCAGGCCCAGCTCTCGTACTTCCTCGACTTGGTCGGCGTTGCCATTTCAAGGCTCTGATCCGCGTGGCGTCGAGCGCGGTCAGGGTCGCCCCGCAGCAGGGCGAGCTGCGCCAGGCTCGCGAAGCAGTGGATGCTGTAGCGCCAGGTCATCCAGCGGGACGGCGGCGGATGCTGGACGACGTCGTGGGCTTCTTTCAGGGCCTCGCCGGCGCCCGCGAGATCGCCCTGCACCATGAGCGCATCCGCCTCGTTGTTGCGGATATAGGCGCGCCGTTCGGCGCCGGTCCCGTGACCGGCGCGGGAGGAGCGTGCCGTAACCTCATACGACTGCTCGGACAACTCGACGCCTCGGGCGAAGTCTCCGCAGTCGATGTGGAGCCATCCGAGGGTGTTGAGGAAGCGGGGAATGAAGGCATCATCGCCGATCTTCTCGGCTAGGGCCAGCCCTTCGCTGAGGGCCGCCAGCGCGGCGTCGTAGTCCCCGATCTCGCTCCAGGAGGCGCCCTGGTTCCAGAGGCACCGGAGCAGAGGGATTACGAGGCGGTGTTCTCGCGCGATCCGGACTCCCTCGCCGCCTAGGTCCAGGCCTTCTCGATATTGCCCCTGCCAGCTCCGCCGCAGCGCGAGCAGGTGCAGCGCCAAGGCCTGGCGACTGGCGTCGCCCACCGCCCGCCCGATGTTGAGGGCGCGTCCGACGTCCTCCTCCGCGGCTTCGAGGCGCCCGTTGACGGCGTGCACGTAGCCCCGGATGAACAGCCCTCCCGCGAGCGGGGCTGGCGCCCCGACGGCCTCCGCGATCTCGATGGCGTCTCCAGCCCGCTGCAGCGCCGTCGGGAAATCCTCCGCCCACTGCAGCGCAGAAGCGACCTGCACCAGCGCTCCAGCCTCCGCTGGACGGTCCCCGACGCGCCGTGCCAGGTCCACGAGCGCCTCGGCCTCCGCGCGCGAGCGGTCGAGCTCGAAGACGCCGTGGAAGAGGTCGGCGCGCGCACGGTGAATGGTCATGAGGGTCGTCACCGGCACCCCGTCGCCGAGCCGGCGGGCGGCCTCTAGCGCTTCCCCATACAGCTCGATGGCTTGGCGCAGGCCGAACGCCTTCGTTGCCTTCTCCGCGGCCTTGAGGAGGTAGTCGAGCGCCCGCTTCCAGTCCTCAGCGCGCAGGAAGTGGTGGGCCAGGACCTCATAGTGCTCGACGAGACGGTCGGCGTACAGCTCCTCGATGGCGAGACCGACGAGCTGGTGGAGCTCCTTCCGCCGCTGGACGAGAAGCGAGGCATAGGCCACGTCCTGGGTGAGGGCGTGCTTGAACATGTAGGCGAGCTCGGGGAAGACGCGCCGTTCGTGGATCAACTCGAGCACCGTCAGCTCGCGCAAGAAGTCCCCCGTCCGCTCCCGGATCTCCGCGAGGCGATCCACGAGGCGACGAGTGAACTCGCGTCCGATCACCGCGGCGAGCTGGAGCGTCCGCTTGGGCGCCTCGGCCAGCCGGTCGATGCGCGCGGCAATCACGTCGTGGATGGTGCCGGGGATGGCGATCTCGCTCACGGGCCTGGTCAGCTCGTACCGCCGTTCCACCCGTCGCAAGATCCCGCTCTCCTCCAGCGACTTGACCAGCTCCTCGACGTAGAACGGGTTGCCTTCGGCCTTGCCTGCGATGAGCATGCGCAGGTCGTCCGGCAACTCGTCGACGGCGAGGACGGCCGCGGCCATACGCGCACTGTCCTCGATCGACAGCGCCGCCAGGACGATGCGGGCGAAGTAGCTGCGCTCGCCGAACGGGTTCGCGTAACCCGGCCGATACGTGAAGATGAGCAGCGCCCGCAGCGCAGGGACGCTGTCGACCAGCGTCGCCAGGAACTGCTCGCTGGCGCTGTCCATCCAGTGCAGGTCCTCAATCACGAGCACTTGCGGCCGCCGCTCGGCGGCCCGGACCAGCAGGCGTCGCAGAGCGTCGAAGGTCTCACCGCGCCGCTGGGCTGGGCTCATGGCCCACACGGCGGCGTCGCCGGGGTCGACGGACAGCAAAGCGCGCAGATACGGCGCGACGGGGCCAGGATCCTCACCGACTTCCGCCACCCCGCGCTCGATCTTGGTGGCGATCGCCGCGTCGGCGTCGCCCTCCTCGACGCCGAACCGGCGCCGGAGCAAGTCCACCAGCGGATGGAATGCCATGGCGCGGCCGAACGAGAGGCAGTGACCCTCCTGCCAGGCCGCTTCGTCACCGACCCGCCGGCGCAGCTCGAGGAGCAGGCGCGACTTGCCGATGCCCGCATCGCCGACGACGAACGTCACCTGGCCGCGGTCAGACCGGGCGCGGTCGAAGGCGTCGAGAAGTAGGCCCAGCTCGCGCTCGCGCCCCACGAACGGCGTGAGTCCTCGCTCAGCCTCGACCTCCAGCCGCGTGCGCGTCTCGCGCGCGGCGACGACTTCCCACGCGACGACGGGCTCGGCCTTGCCCTTAAGGCTGATACCGCCGATCGGCCGCGTCTCGAAGTAGCCCCGGACGAGACGATGGGTGGCCTCTGAGATCGTCACCCGCCCAGGCTCTCCCGCCTGCTGCAAGCGCGCCGCCACGTTGGTGGTGTCTCCCACTGCCGTGTAGTCCATGCGCAGATCGCTGCCGATGCTGCCCACCACGACGAGGCCGGTGTTCAGGCCCTGGCGAGCCCGGAAGGAGATGCCGCGGGGCACGAGATCCCTCTGGTAATCCTCGAGCGCCCGTCCGATGCCGAGCGCCGCCTGGACGGCACGGCGTGCATGGTCCTCATGCGCGATGGGGGCCCCGAAGAGCGCCATGATGCCGTCACCGAGAAACTGGTTGACCGTGCCCTCGTAGCGGTGCACCTCGGCCAGCATGAGGTCGAAGGCTCGGCTCATCAGGCGGTGGACTTCCTCAGGGTCGACACGCTCGGACAGCGAAGTGAACCCCGAGACGTCCACAAAAAGCACCGTGACCTGCTTACGCTCGCCCTCCAGTGCGGTCCGCGAGGTGAGGATCTTCTCGACGAGGTGCTTTGGGGTGTAGGACTCGGGGGAGGGGAAGCGTGCCTGCCCGGCGGACTCACCGCTGACTGGAATCCCGCATTTGTTGCAGAATCGGGACCCGACCGGTAAGTCGTTGCCGCACGCGCCGCAGGTCGCGCCCAAGCGCGCTCCGCAGCCCAGGCAGAAGTTCGACCCGGGCGGGTTCTCATCTTGGCACCGGGGACACGTCATGCCCGCGCCTCCAAGCAACCGCGCCGGTGAAGACCGGAATGGTGGGCTGAGGTTAGCTGCCCGGGTCTCTCGTGGTCAAGGACATCGGCGCCGCGAGTTTCCTCTGTCGCTCGAGTCTTGGGTGGGTTGATCCACACCTCCAGGGGACCCGCCGGCGGATGGGGGAGGCCGGCGGGGAAGCGTTCCGGATGCGCGGCGTACGCCGCGGCGAGCACCGTCGCGCGCGCCGCCACTCGCTGCTCCGCCAGGCCGTGATGCACGTCGGCGGGCGTCAGCAGGCGACATGCTTGCGATGGTTCTTGGATTCTGGCTTGCCGCGCGGTTACCCGTGTGGGCATCCATCCATTTCCTGCGATAAAAGCCTGGCAGCTCGGCGGATGATTTATTTCTGTGACATTCTCCAGCATATGTCCGGCCACGTTCACCGCCAAGCACGCTTTCTTCCGCTCCCCGTCTTTGTACTCATCGTTCTCTGGGGGTGTGCCAGTCTTCCTCCACAGCGAGAGTGGGTCATGCTCAAGACGAGCAGTTCGACCCGGTACTACTCGGTCCGCGGGACGACAACGGGCGCGATCTTCGACGACATCGAGAAGAACGGCCTGTTTGACACTAAGGCCCGCCGCGCGATCGGCCTGACGTCCGGGGAATGGAGCATCGACTGGAGAGGTATCGAGACTCGCC
>Ga0209158_1002078_pt1 | contig 12677 bp, 15 predicted proteins | sample GraSoiAngelo_140_FD_185897 | JGI IMG/M metagenome (GOLD analysis project Ga0209158, IMG submission 185897) | Grasslands soil microbial communities from the Angelo Coastal Reserve, California, USA - 14_0929_12_30cm (SPAdes) (version 2) | ecosystem: Environmental > Terrestrial > Soil > Grasslands ...
ACTGCTCTCCCAGCACCCAGGAGATGGCATCGGCAATATTCGACTTCCCGCACCCGTTCGGCCCGATGATGGCCGCAATGCCATCTCCATGAAACTTAAGTTCGGTGCGGTCCGAAAACGACTTGAACCCGAGAATCTGCAGCTTCTTCAGTTTGAGCAACGGAAACTCCTTAATCTAAACGGCCGTCCCAAAAAATCGTCGTTCACGGTTCCTTAAAAACTTGTCATTCCGTTCCTTAAAACTTGTCATTCCGAACGAAGAGAGGAACCTGCTTTTCGCCGGAAGCTTCCGTACAGATGCGTGAAGACCAAGTGCTGAATCGCCCGGTTTACCAGCAGGGTTCCTCCGCCGTTCGCTCTCCTCGATTGCCGGCCCGGGCTGGATAGGGCAGGGCACAAATTAGAGCTACTGTAACGGCGAAATCCCAGCGGGGTCAAGGAATAAAACACCATATCTTGTATGACCTTACGGCGGACACCATCATTTTGCACACACAATGCAGCATGCGCCTGAAATATGGGTGGGGAAAGAGTAAGGAAGGGAGAATCGCGAGAGCGGAATTACTCTAGCTCACTGGGGAAAACAACGCAATCCAGTTTTGACAAAATGCGGCCCTGCAGCCACTTCAGGAGATCGTCGACAGTTAACTCCACAGCTCTAAGGATAGAGCGCAACAGACCGGGGCCGAGCACCTCGCCAGCATGGCACTGGCACCGTCGTAACTCTTCCATCCACGTGCCTTAGGAACACGTGACTTCCCCGAGTTCGGACTACCCGAAAACCAATCTTTTCTAGAATACGTATGAACTCTTTGCCCCTAATCCGCGGCAGGCGAGTCATACCGAGATTTGCTGGATACCCACTAGCTCAAGCGGCCCGGTTTCATCGAGTTCATCTTCTAGACACAGCTCAATCACTTCGCGAGTGCGCTTCATGAGAGTGTCGAGGCTCTTCGCCTGAGTGTGACAACCGCGTAAGGCAGGAACCGTGGCGACGTACTGGCCATCTTCGTCCCGTTCAATCACGACGGTGAATTTGCGAGGATGTTTCACAGGGCGATTCTAACATGGGATGAAATCTGCAATGCCCGCGTAGGGACGGGTCTCTGACCCGTCCAGGCCGAGCAAAAGCTCGGCGGCAGTGGTGGAAGAGCAGGATCAACGCACCTACGGGCCACTTATTAGATAACAGACAGCAAATTGCAGGTAGTCTTGACGTGCCATCCCGACCGGAAGAAACTTGGTCACCACGCAGCGGCCAAAGGAGAATACAAAATGACTTCCTGGAAACAAGTGCTGCTAATTCTGTTTCCTGGCTGCTGTAACTGGCAATTTGGCTGGCCGGAGTCTTAAGCCGGTAACCGCCGATTGCTTCCCCTGCAAGGGTTTCTGCGCAACTCATCCCGACGCTCCGCAGTGTCGGCGCTGACCTGGCGCTCGGCAATAGAGGCGCGGGCGTGGTGCAGTTTGCCCATAGGGATGCGCGCCAAACGTGCGATTTCGCGCCTCGCAAAGAACGCGAGGCATTCGCACGGCGCGCCCAGGTCCCTCGCTCGCCAAAAGAGGGCGGCTCGGGATGACAAGGCAAACTGCACCTCTTTTTAATGAACAAATCTGGTGGGACCCCGCTGCTTCTACCCGCCCAGCTTCTCAAAAAACAGACAGATCGACTCAATCCCGCGATAGAAGTTCGGGATATGAAATTTCTCATTGGGCGCGTGCAGATTGTCATCGGGCAGGCCGAAGCCCATCATCACGCTGGGAATCTTGAGCACGTCCTGGAAATCGGTCACGATCGGAATTGATCCGCCGGAGCGAATGAACACCGTGTCTCTCTTAAAGATCTCGTGCATCGCCTCGGTCGCGGCTTTGATGTACTTATTATTCGTGCCCACAACGCACGCTGGACCTTTACTCCACACTTTAACGTTTGTCTGGATGCCCTTGGGCGTGAGCTTCTTCACGTATTTTTTGTAACGCTCGATAATGTCATCCGGATCCTGGTTCGGCACCAGCCGCATGGAAACTTTCGCCGAAGCTTTCGCCGGAATGACCGTCTTCGCGCCCGGAGCGGTAAATCCCCCCGGCATCCCGTGAACTTCGAGCGTCGGCCGCGCCCAGGTGCGATAGAGAACGGAATATCCCGGCTCGCCGGTCAGCACAGTTGAGCCCACTTCGGTCTTGCGATAGTACTCTTCGTCGAACGGCAGCTTCTTCCAAGCCTTCAGTTCTTGCGCGCTGGGAGCTTTTACTTTTGAATAGAAACCTGGAATCAGCACCCGTCCTTTGGCGTCTTTTAATTTGCTGATGATCTCGATGAGTCCAAAAAACGGATTCGGCGCCGCCCCGCCGTACATGCCGGAATGTAAATCTGTCTTCGGGCCGACGGCTTCGATCTCGGTATAAACCAGGCCGCGCAGGCCCACGCACAGCGTTGGCAGATCGGGAGCGAACAACTCCGTGTCGCACACCAGCGCAAAATCAGCTTTCAGCTTGGCTTTCTGCTTGCGCACGTACTCGGCAATCGACTCGCCGCCAACTTCTTCTTCGCCCTCGATAATGAACTTCACATTTAGTGGCAGCTTGCCCCCATGGCCTTTCATTAGCGCTTCGATAGCCTTAATCTCCATCCAGAGCTGGCCTTTATCGTCGACCGCGCCCCGCGCATAGATGTTGTTGTTGCGCTCAGTAGGTTCAAACGGAGGCGAAACCCATTCATCCAGCGGGTCCGGAGGCTGCACGTCGTAATGCGCATAGCAAAGCGCCGTCGGCTTGCCGGGCGCATTCAGCCAATCAGCGTAAATAAGAGGATGGCCTTTGGTCGGGATAACCTCGACGTGCTCCATCCCGATGCGTCGCAGTTCGCTGGCTACAAACTCGGCCGCTTTCTGTACGTCAGATTTGTGTTCTTCAAGGGTGCTGATACTGGGAATACGGAGCAGATTTTTTAGTTCATTAAGAAAACGCTGCTGATTGCCACGGGCATAATCAACTGCGGGCGAAGCCATAGGTGTGTGTCCCTTTCTCGTAAGCTGGTGCCAGCATGGGTGCTGAAATGACGGGAGGTGTTTAGTATAACTGAAGCGAGTGGCTGCTCTTCGCCGTGGCCGCGCTCATAACGCTGTAGGTCAAATCTCCCGATTGATAGCCTTCGAGAATCGTATCCATTCCGGCTGCAAAGGCCTGTACCGCGCGCGGCATCAGCTTGAGCACGGGTCTCGCCACGGACACGCGGTTACGGCAAATTTCCCACGTATGCATGACGCTAGCGCTGAGATCTTCACGGCAAGTTACGCGCATTCCAGCGGATTCGATAGCGGACTCGTACTGTTCTGCGCTCCACAGCTCGGGACAGAGAAACGCGCGTGCCACTTCCGCAACCCTCGGTATCTGCATCGAACCAGTCCAGGCCGCCAGCAAGAGCTTCCCACCGGGCCGCAGGGTACGCGCTACATTGCGGAAAAATCCGGCCTTGTCCTGAAAATGCTCGGAAGATTCCATCACCCATACCACATCGAATGCGCCGGCAGGAAACGAAAATCCGTCAGCATCGCCGACTACAAAGCTTAACCGGTTTCCGAGACTTGCCCGGGCAGCATTCTCCTTTGCGATCCTCGCCTGCTTTGGGCTGATCGTCAGGCCCGTGCCACTGCAACCAAACTCTTGCGCCAGATAGATGAGCGTGCCGCCGTGCCCGCAGCCGACGTCGAGTACTTCTTCTCCGCCATGCGATCCAAGAATTTCCACGCAATGCGAAAGCATCTTCACTTGCGCTTCAGCCGGCGATTCGCTGTCCCGGAATAAACCGTGGTGGATGTGATCGCCCCAAAACGCGCGGTAGATGAAGGCGAGCGAATCGTAATGCTCTTTGATTTGATCAGCAGTGATTTCGGTTCGCGTGGCCATCAGGCTTGGAAGCGCACTGGTGAAAATGCCGAGATATCGTACTCGGGTTTCGCTCCTGTAACCACCTGCGCCATAACATGAGCAGTCACCGGCGTGAGGAGAATTCCGTCACGGAAATGTCCGGTAGCGACGAAATAGCCCGGAGTTGGCATGGGCCCGAGAATCGGCAGATTATCGGGTGTTCCCGGACGCAGTCCCGCCCAAGCCTCAAGTATGCGTGCTCTACCCAAAGCCGGAATCAGATGAAGCGCCGCCCGGTGCATCTGTTCAATCGTAGCGGGATCGGTGCGTTTGTCAAAACCTGCTTCTTCCACCGTCGCACCGATCAGGACGCGTCCATCGCTGCGTGGTACCAGATAAACTTCGGGAGAGCGAATCACGTGCCGCGGTGTGTTCCGCGGACCGCCGGCGACGGAGAGCATCTGTCCCTTTACTGGACGCGTAGGAAACTGCTGCGGCCCAAGATTTCCAGCCCACGCTCCAGCGCAGTTCACGACGACGGGCGCAGCATAGCTGGTCTTATCGGTGCGCACTCCGCCGATGCTCCCATCTGAAATCAGTATCTCAGTGACCTCGCTGCCGGAGGAGACGTCAACCCCCCGATGCTTCGCCGCTTTCACGGCGGCTGCACCGAGCGCTCGCGGATCGACACTGCGTTCTTGCAAAAAAATTGCGGGCCGCGTTACATCGCCGAGCGCTGGCTCAAGCTGGGCTAGCGGCGCCGGCAGCAGAGACTCTGCCGAAAACCCTGCACGCTCATGAACGTGCTCCGGAGGAGGAAAGAGGATCGTGCCAGCATCGCGCAGATCGACGTCGACCCCAGACTCATCCTGCAGCTCGTGAACGAATTCGGGATACATCCGCGCGCTTGCCGTCGCCAGCGGCTGCAAAAGCGCCGGAGTCTCCAAACTACACTCGACGAGCATTCCCGCAGCGGCATAAGAGGCCTCGCGGCTCGGCTCTCCACGTTCCACCACCAGAACCCGCGCACCACGCTTGCGTAGCGCAATCGACAGCGACAGGCCAATGATCCCGCCACCGATGATGATGACGTCCCAGGTTTTCACAGATTGTATTGTAAAAGGAGTAGAGCCGAGAGTACGGCCGCTACAGCTTGCTCAAGAAATCAACAATTTCCGGCTGCTGCCAATCCACCGGCCCGATGAACTTGCGGCGCAGCACGCCATTGCGATCGATGATGTAAGTCTCGGGAAACTTGAACGTGCCATAAAGATTATTGCTCTTCCGCTCCGGGTCGCGCACCACGAGCAGATCGATGCTGTGATCTTTCAAAAATTTGCGGTACGCGTTCTCGTCCACATCGACGCTAACCGCCAGCACATCCACTCCCTTATTCTTCATTTTCTGCTGCATTTGAACCAGCGAGGGCATCTCTTCCACGCAAGGTGCGCACCAGGTTGCCCAGAAATTCAGCACCACAACTTGGCCGCGCAAGTCGCCCAGGCTGACCTTGCGATCGGCATCCTGCACCGTGAAGTCCGGCGCCGGGTTGCCTATGTGAGGAGGCCGCGAGCCGCTGTAACAGCCAGCCAGCAGAACAGTTAGGAATCCAATTAAAAGGGAAGAGCGCCGCACAAAGCTATAATATCTGATTTGCCTTATGCCGGCGCCGGATCCAGCTACCGCGCAGCCCACGATATCGGTGATTGTCCCTGCGCGTGACGAAGAGGCATCGCTGGGCGCATGTCTTGAGTCCCTCGTTGCGCAAACCGGCGTAAGTTTCGAAATCATCGTCGTGGACGATGGCTCAACCGACCGCACGCGTGAAATTGCGCAGTCGTTTTCGGGAGTGCGCGTGGTCGACGCCGGGCCATTGCCCCAAGGCTGGGCGGGCAAGAATAATGCGATGTCTGCCGGCGCAAAGCAGGCCCGCGGCGATTGGTTGTTGTTGACCGATGCCGACACCGTACACAGCCTCACTTCGCTGGCCCGCGGATTAACCGAAGCAGAACTTCGCCAGGTGCAATTGCTGTCTTACTCTCCCGAGCAGGAGGTCCACGGCTTTTGGCAGGAGGCGGTGATGCCCGTAATTTTCGCCGAACTGGCAACCACCTACCGCCCGTCGGAAGTCAGCGATCCAAACTCGCCTGCAGCAGCGGCGAATGGCCAATATCTGCTGATCGCCCGCGAGACCTACGATTTTATAGGCGGACATGCTGCCGTGGGCGGGAGCTTGCTGGAAGATGTCGCGCTCGCCCGCGCCGTGAAATCCTCCGGAAGAAAGATTTTCTTTCGTTACGGCGGTGACGTCCTCCGCACCCGGATGTACCGCAATTTTGCCCAGCTTTGCGAAGGCTGGACCAAAAATCTGGCGCTCTTGTTCCCCTCGCCCCGCAGATTGGCACTGCTGCGGCTGCTGGAATTTATTCTGATTTTAGCCACTGCTGGGTTGGCATTTATCGAAGGAATTCGTGGGCGAGCAAATGCCGCACTGGTAATGATCGCTGCTGCCATTGTTTTATATGCGCTCTTCCTGGTGCGGATTCGTAAGGCGCATTTCCCGTGGCGCGCAAATGCAGCGGCTCTGCTTGGACTTCCGCTGTTCGCGTATATTTTGCAGCGCTCAGAACTCTGTTACAAACAGGGGGCTGTAAGCTGGAAGGGAAGAGCTTATAGCACGCGATTAGCAGAGCCAGAACCGGCGCGGCACCCGGAGCGAAACAAAGACAACGCCGCCCCAATCGTTGCGGGCCGGGCTGCTCAAAGCTTAGTTGACGAAGGCGGCATGGCGGCATCCGGAAATTCCACGAGTGCTCACGCTGCTGCTCCGGCGAAGGTTGCTGCACTCACCCCAGCGACTCGCCATGGCAAGCATTCGGGAGCATAGCTTCTGAGGAACGAATGGTCTACCTAACCCGCAAAGCTGAATTCTCCGCCTCGCACTACTATCACAACCCGGACTTCACTCCGGAGGAGAACCAGCGCATCTTCGGCAAATGCAACAACCCGAATGGCCATGGCCATAACTACACGCTTGAAGTCACCCTGAAAGGAGATGTCAACCCGCGCTCCGGCTTTGTGGTCGATCTGAAGCAATTAAAAGAAATCCTGAACCGCGAAGTTCTCGATGCCATGGACCATCGCTTCCTCAACAAAGAAGTGCCGGAGTTTGCCAATCGCATTCCAACCACGGAGAATCTTGCCATTGCGATCTGGCAACGCCTCGCGCCGAAATTGAAAGCTGCACAGCTTCACCGTGTGCGTGTGTACGAAACTCCCGATCTCTTTGTGGATTTTTACGGGGAGGAATGAAGCAGATTGAGAAATCTTGTAATTTGGTAATTGTGTAATTTGCAATGCATCGTCTGATTCTCTTTGCGGTCTTCGCGGGGTTTTCTTGGCGAACTTCGCGGTGAAGTTTTTAAACACCGCAAAAGAACGCGAAGTCAATTAGGTCGTTCAAGTTACTCAATTACAAATTACTCATTTACTAAATCGCTATGAAAGCGCACCTCACGCGGCGTTATATGTTTTCGGCATCGCACCGGCTGCATAATGAAGAAATGTCGCCGCAGGAAAACGTTGCCACGTACGGCAAGTGCAACAATCCATACGGTCACGGACACAACTATGCGCTCGAAATCACGGTCAGCGGCCCGGTCGATGAAACTACCGGCATGGTTTGCAATCTCACTGATTTGGATGGATTCGTCGAACGCGAAATTCTGGAGCGCTTCGATCAGCAGAACCTAAACGTATTACCGGAGTTCGCCCGTGACGTTCCGACGACGGAGAACCTCTGCGCCGCCGTCTACGATATTTTGCGGCGCGGTTTCCGCAACGCTCATCTAGAAAAGGTACGCATGGAAGAAACCATGATGAACTCATTCGAATACGCCGGGGGTGCCGAAATCCGCCGCTAGCAATCGACACGACCACGTAGGGGTGGGTGCCCTCACCCGCCCAGCCGAGCGAAGCTCGGCCATAAAGGAAGACCACATGACACCAGTCGAAACCACAACACTTACCAGCGCCAGCTTCGAAGAGTTGGTCAAAGAAATCCTCATCCGTCTTGATGAAGACCCAGCCCGCGAAGGTCTCGTCCGCACTCCTCATCGCGTCCACCGCGCCTTCGAATTTCTGACCAAGGGCTACAAAGAAGATCCAGACGCCATGCTGAAGAAGGCGCTGTTTACGGTCAGTTACGACGAAATGGTGATCGTGAAAGATGTCGAGATGTTCAGCCTCTGCGAGCACCACATGCTGCCCTTTTTTGGCAAAGTTCACGTCGCATATATTCCGAACGGCAAAGTCATCGGCTTGAGCAAGATCCCTCGGCTCATCGAAATTTTCTCCCGCCGCCTGCAAATCCAGGAGCGGCTGACCACGCAAATTGCCGAGACCATTCAGAAAGCCGTCGAGCCACAAGGCGTCGGCGTGGTCATTGAAGCGCGCCATCTCTGCATGATGATGCGCGGGGTAGAAAAGCAGCATTCCGCCGCCGTGACCTCCTCCATGTTGGGCTGCTTCCGCGACGAGCAGGAGACGCGCACGGAATTCCTGTCCTTGATCCGGAATAAGAGCAATGGGATCTAGAAACTAGCGGAAGTAAGGTCTCTAGTTGTGGAAGACGCCCGCCTAGCGCGGTTCACTGGCACACCTTGTAGCTTGTTCAATCTCTGAATGCCAGATATTGTGATAAGGATTGCCAGCTCGCAACCAACCTTCATCGCCTAAAGATTCGTCGCGACAACGCACCCACCAGCGAAACTCTAAGCGGGCGTTCACGCACAGCCTCCTAGCGCTGCTACTCGCCCTCAGCCTTGGTTTGGCACAGGCTGCAGCGCAGCAGGGGCCGGCGGGCACCCCTCCAAGTTCCGGCCCATCGACTGCGCCCCAACCGCAACAGAAACCTCCCGCGGAACATGCCAGCTCCGCCCCGCAACAAAAGCTATCACCTGCTCAAGCCGAAGAACTTTTCCGCTCCGTAGACGAAATCCTGCAATTCGCCAGCAAAGACACTTCGTTTCCGATCAAACACGAGGTCAAACGCAAGCTGGTTAGCCGCGAGGAAGTTGAAGCTTTCGTGAGTCAGCACATCACCGAGGACGAAGATGCGAAGCGCTTGCGACGCTCCGAATTGGTGCTGAAGAAATTCGGCTTACTGCCGCGCGAGTTTGACTTGGGCAAGTTCTTAGTGGCTCTGCTGAAGGAGCAGGTCGCCGGCTACTACGATCCCAAGACCAAGACTGTGAACTTGCTGGACTGGGTCGGTCCTGAGCAGCAAAAGCCGGTGCTGGCGCACGAACTGACTCATGCGCTTCAGGACCAGTCGTTCAATCTGGAAAAATTCATGAAGCCGTCGGATGTCGATCTGAACGACAAGAAAACGGTAAGCCAATCTGATATCGATAACGATGAGATCGGCACCGCACGGCAGGCGGTGGTTGAAGGTCAGGCCATGGTGGTGCTGGTTGATTACATGCTGGCGCCGCTCGGGCAATCTCTCAAGGATTCGCCAGAAGTTGTCAATGCTCTGAAGCAAGGCATGCTGGTGGCAACCACAGATTCGCCGCAATTCCAGAACGCCCCGGTTTACCTCAGAGAGGCACTGACCTTCCCTTATCGCTATGGGATAGATTTCATCACCGAGCTGCTGGCGAAATCCGGGAAAGAAAAGGCGTTCGCTGGACTTTTTGACAATCCTCCCAGATCCACGCGGCAGATCATGGAGCCGAAGACCTATATCTCGGGCGAACGCCTGGAGCCCATGCCGTTGCCCGACTTCAAGGAGACGTTCAAGAATTACGATCGCTTCGATGTAGGTTCGGTTGGGGAGCTCGACGTGGCCGTGCTCCTCGATCAGTATGCCGGGCCGGATGCTTCGCATGCGCTTTATCCACACTGGCGCGGTGGCTATTACTATGCGGCGCGGCCCAAGGGCGATCCGTCCGCACCTCTAGCAATTCTCTACGTGTCGCGCTGGTCGAGCGCGGAAAAAGCGGCGGAGTTCGCGAAAATTTATGGAGAATCAGTAGCCAAACGATACGCCCACGCCCGCCAGGTGGCGGAGAACGGAAGTCATGCCTCTCAAGCTGGATCACCATCGGAGGTGGGCGCAAAGCACGCCTGGCTCACTGAAGAAGGGCCAGTTGTCATCGAAGCCCGTGATGACACTGTGCTGGTGACCGAAGGCCTCGACCAGCCCACGACGGACCGCTTGGGGCAGGAAGTGTTTGGGGCCGGCGTGGCAGCGGGAAGGTAAGTGGGCTGTAGATCCAGCCATCATGCAACACGAACTACGTATGATATACTTTGTATTACATGTAATACGGGAGTCCTAATGTTTACCGTACGCCTTTCCCCGGCTTTGGAATCCAGGCTTACCAAGCTTTCGCGACGCACGGGTCGGCCGAAGTCTTACTACGCCAAGCGAGCTATCGCGGAGTTTCTCGATGACCAGGAGGACTATCTGATTGCCATCTCCCGGCTCGAAGATGAATTGCCACCGATTCCGCTCAGTAAGGTCATAAAGCGACTTGGCCTGGACCGTTGATTTCGATCCTCGCGCCCTGAAAGAGCTCGAGAAGCTGGAGAAGCCAGCACAAAAACGTATTCTGCGGTTTCTTCAGGAACGCCTTCTGAAGCGAACCGATCCCCGTGATCTTGGAAAGGCACTTACAGGCGATAAGGTGGGACTCTGGCGCTATCGTGTCGGCGATTTCCGGCTGATTTGTCACATAAAGGATACGGCGAATCAAGTTCTAGTGTTGCGGGTTTCACATCGCAAAGACATTTGCCGTTGAATACCGGCCCGCCGTAGTTCTGTATAATTTTCGATTCACAAAATTGCACCAGACCTTCTGAGGAGGCCACTTGCCACAAGCAGAAATTGGAATCATAGGCGGCAGCGGACTCTATTCCATGCCGGGACTCACCAAAATAAAAGAAATCCGCCTGCGCACGCCTTTCGGACAGCCCTCTGATCCCTACGTTCTCGGCACGCTGGAAGGCCGAAAGGTCGCGTTCCTGGCCCGGCATGGGCGTGGGCATCGCATTCTTCCTACCGAACTGAATTTTCGCGCGAACATTTATGGCTTTAAGCATCTCGGAGTGGAGCGTATTGTTTCCGTTTCCGCAGTCGGCTCGCTCAAGGAAGAGCACAAGCCGATGGAGTTCGTCATCCCCGATCAATTCTTTGATCGCACGCGCCATCGCGTCGATACTTTTTTTGGCAACGGCATCGTCGCCCACATTTCGTTTGCAGATCCCATCTGTCCGGAACTCGCCCGCGTTCTGGAAACTGCCTGCAAGAAAGCCGGTGTCGTGGGCAAACGCGGCGGAACCTATCTCTGCATGGAAGGACCGCAGTTTTCAACGAAAGCCGAATCGAACGTCTACCGCAGTTGGGGCATGGACGTGATCGGCATGACCAATCTTCAGGAAGCCAAGCTGGCGCGCGAAGCTGAAATTTGTTACTCGACCGCCGCCATGGTGACCGACTACGACTGCTGGCATCCGGGACACGATTCGGTGACGGTTGATCAGGTCGTTTCAGTGCTCATGAAGAATGCGGAAAACGCCTGCGCCATGGTACGAGAAACCGTTGCGGCTATGCCCAAAACGCGAAGCTGCAAATGCGGCTCGGCGCTGGCCCATGCCATTCAGACGGATCGAAAAGCAATCCCGGCAGCCGCACGGAAGCGGCTGGGGCTGCTTCTGGATAAATATTTGAAGGGTCAGAAGTGAGCTTGGGAATCGCGAAAGAAGTCGAGACTGTAGCTCCCGCAGACCGGCGAAAGCTCTTGGGCATTGAAGGCCTTGCCTTCACGGGGAATGGCTGACAGATGGAGTGCCTTGCTAGCAAAAGTAGAACGGGTGCCATCGTATTAATTGCAATCGGACTCCTCTCGTTTTTTGAGCCTCTCATCACTACGAAGCCTCCGGTCATGGGTAGAGCACAATGGTCGCTCCTGGACATTGTCCGCCAGTTGCAGAAAGGGGGGCTGCACACCAGCGCAGGCAATCTCGTTCTTCCCAGTATTAGTTTCGGGCTGCCTTATTTACTTATGCTCTTCGCTTTCTTCAATCTTTGTTTCTTTCCAGCCCAAAAGGTGCTCGCGTGGGTAGGGGTGATCGGTGCGATTGATGCTTCTCTGATTTTCAGATTTGGCGATATGGATTTGGAGCGCGTCTTTTACGGGAGATGCTGTTTACTACCAGGCCCGGTTAAACATTTCGGACTTGCGTCTGTGCTTCTGGTTGTCATGATCATGCTCGCGCTTCTTTCGATGGCTGAAGCGCCCATACCTACTGCGCGGCAGGGTAAGCATCGGGTACGATGGAGATTGAAACCGCTGAAATAGCTCTAAAATGTAATTAGAGGCAATGAAACAGTCCTAATACCCGAACTCTCGTGCCTCCAACACCCACGGCGCTGCAACGGCCACACCTACGATGTGCTGAAACCGGAGCGCGCCAGCTAAGCACAACAGATCGCAGCAGAAGGTGGCAGCTCATGCTGGAGACCTAATATTCAGCGTGTTCGTAGACCACACTCGGTTACAATCCTCACGCTTGCCGATCTCTCGTTTACTTTCTAAGCAGGCGCCTTCCCAAATGACCCAGCTGGCCATTCGCCGCTGGGATCCCGAAACTGCGCTCGTGGCATGGATTGCGAGCGTAGTCTCCGTGGCCTCCTTTTTCTATTACTTCCGCCGCGGCGAGTTACTCCTGTATGGCGATGCCGTTGCCCACATCAACATCGCGCGCCGCGTCTTCGATTCCCGCACTCCCGGACTGCTGCAACT
>Ga0209158_1002081_pt1 | contig 12665 bp, 7 predicted proteins | sample GraSoiAngelo_140_FD_185897 | JGI IMG/M metagenome (GOLD analysis project Ga0209158, IMG submission 185897) | Grasslands soil microbial communities from the Angelo Coastal Reserve, California, USA - 14_0929_12_30cm (SPAdes) (version 2) | ecosystem: Environmental > Terrestrial > Soil > Grasslands ...
CGGTTCACCGTCCAACCCAGTTTCATCAAGGCGCCCGACAACCAGCCGCCGGTGACGGAGCCGGCATCGGCCACGACGTACACCACGACCAGCGGCAGGGCCAGCTGCGACAGCTTAATGCCATAGTCCGCGTCGAGAAACTTCGGCAGCCAGAACAGATAGAACCACCAGACCGGGTCGGTCATGAACTTGCCGACGACCACTGCCCAGGTTTGGCGCCGGCCCAGGAGACGGAGCCAGGAAATGTGCCCGACGACGGGCGCGGGCGCACCCACCCGGATGTATGCCAGCTCCGCGGCCGAGAGGCGGGGGTGCGCTTCTGGAGCGCGGTACAGCGCCAGCCAGAGCGCGAGCCAGAGGAATCCGAGACAGCCGGTGGCGATGAATGCCCAGCGCCAGCCGAAGGTCAACGCGATCCAGGGCACGACCAGCGGCGCGACGATCGCGCCCGTGTTGGTGCCGGCGTTGAAGATCCCGGTGGCGAGGGCGCGCTCCTTGTCCGGGAACCACTCTGCCACTGCCTTGATCGCGCCGGGGAAGTTGGCCGACTCGCCCAAGCCGAGCAGCGCCCGCGCCGCCGAGAACCCGGCCGTGGTGCGAGCGACGGCGTGGCCGATCGCGGCAACGCTCCAGGCGACGACCGCCACGGCAAACCCGCGCCGAACGCCCACCCGGTCGAGCCAGCGGCCGACCACGAGAAAGCCGAGCGCGTATAGGGCGGTGAACCAGGAGACGACGTCGCCATAGGCCGTTTCGGACCAGTGTAGCTCGCGTTGCAGCGTCGGGGCGAGGATGCTCAAGACCTGTCGGTCGATGTAGTTGACGGTCGTCACGACGAACAGGAGGGCGCACACCGTCCAGCGGTAACCGGGCCTCCTCACCTCGCAAAGTCCCGGTAGTACGTCTCGATCTGGTCTGGGCTCGCCGTGCCGGAGAGGATCAGGACACGGTGGCGGAAGGTGGTGGACTCCCCCGGCGCGAGCCGGAAGTTCAGCTGTTCTCTCCCGTTGCTGAATATTTTCATGCCCAAAGGATTGGCAGCGAACAGGCCGTAGCCCCTGGCGTGCCAGTACGTCGGGAAGCCGACGTTCTTGGGATGGTCGAGGATGGCGAGCGTGACCGGCTCGCCCTGGACCACGCCCGTGAGCATGGTCCAGCGGCCGCGCGTGCCCCATACCGAGTCGCCCTCGAGTCCCTCCGAGCTGCGGTAGTGGCCCGTGACACCGGTGTTGTCGAGCCGCGGCACGGTGGTCGAGTGGCCGCCGGCGTCGGTGAAGACTTCCGGCGTGGTCGACGGCTGCTCGAGCGCGCGCGCCACTCGCATGCCGATGAGCCCCTCTTTGTCGTCGACGAAGGTCACGGCGTCGCCCGGGGCCGTGAGCGTCGTGATGCGATCGACCGCGCGCACACCGGCCGCGGCGCGGAATACGAAGCGTGTGTCCTCGCGCAGCAGCGCCTTCCCGTGCGCGTCCACCCAGTCGGCGGTGACCTCGAGCGCGCCTTCGCCCGACCCGCTCTCCGCGCGACGCACGGCGCGATGCACGATCGTGCCCATCTTGGCCGCGCGCTCCGGTGGAATCGCATTGGAGTTGTTCCAGAAGTCGAGTCCGTTCACGTCGCCGTGATCGAACCACAGGCCGACCTGGTGCGGATGGTCCACCCGCTCTCCGGGTCGGGGGTCGAGCGGCCAGCCGCGCGTCACCACCGCGCCCGACGCCGCCCGCAGCGGGTAGAGCGTAGGTTTCTTGAGCGTCGTGGGATAGATGTAGGCGGTGAACGGTTTTCCGTCGACCAGGACGTCCACACGACGCAAGTCCTCGTGCGGCACGACCTCCACACGGGGACTAGGGGTTCGGGATTCGGGGCTCGGGAATTCCGATCCCCGAACCCCGAGTCCCAACGCCCCAAGAGCCAACAGTAGCCAGGCGTTCCGCATCTTTGCGTCCCCTCACCCCATCACCACGTCGCGCTTGGCGTCGTCGAACATGACCTTGCGGCCGGTGTGCATCGCCGCCACGGTCATGCACAGCGCAACCGAGTGGCTGTAGCCGGCGTCGATGCTCGCGTTCGGCTGTTTGCGACTGCGCACGCACTCCATCCAGTTCCGGATGTTGGCGGTCGTGGACGAATCGGCTCCCGTGTTCGCTGCGGTCTCGGTGGGCGCGACCTCGGAGAGCTTCATGGTGGCCAGCTGATTGGCCTTCATCCCCCATTCCGCCGCGAACCGCTCGGTGAGGCCGCCGGTGGGCGTGATCTCGTTGGTGTCGAGGTTGAGCATCCCGGCGTTGGAGTAATACAGCTCCTTGGTGCCCCCCGCCGAGTTCGTCATGCGGGACGAGTATACGACTTGGAAGCCCTTCGCGGGGTCGTCCAGCGGCCCGTAGTCGAACACGATCGTGGCGGTGTCCCAGCTCTTGCGACCGTCCTTCCACAAGTAGATGCCACCGTTGGCCACGACCGAGCGAGGGCGGGACAGCCCCGTGAACCAGTGCACCGTGTCGATCTGGTGCACCATCCACTGGTCGGGAATGCCCGACGAGTAGGGCCAGAACAGGCGATACTCGAGGTACTTCCGCGGGTCCCACGGCTCGTAGGGCAGGTTGCAGAGGAAGCGTTTCCAATCGGTGTCCTGCTCCCGGATGGCGGCGACGAGCTGGGGCCGACGCCACCGCCCCGGCTGGTTGACGTTCCAGGTCATCTCGGCCATGACGATGTCGCCGAACTTGCCCGACCGGATGTACTCGTTGGCCATCTGGTAATTCGCGGCACTGCGCCGCTGGGTGCCGATCTGCACCACGCGGTCCGACTGCCGGACCGCGTCGCGGATCGCCGTGGCGTCCTCGATCCGGTGGGCCAGCGGCTTCTCGATGTACGCGTCCTGCCCCGCGTGCATCGCCTCGACGCCGTGGTAGGCGTGCTGGAAGTCGGCGGTCGAAATCACGACCGCGTCGGTCGCGCGCTCCGCGTACATCTCTTCGTTGTTGCGGAACGGCCGTGGCTGGGTCCCCATCACCCGGGCGATTTCGGCCACGCCCTCATCGCGGCGCCGGCTCCAGATGTCCGACACGGCGACGATCTCGAAGTTGAGCTCCTTGCCGAGCTTGGCGTATGCGGGGAGGTGGGCCTGGCGGAACCGGTCGGAGAAGCCCACGATGCCGACCCGCACGCGATCGTTGGCGCCGAGGATCCTGGCGTAGCGCGCCGCCGGTACCGAGGCGGCGGCGGCGGCGACCTTGAGGAACTCGCGGCGGCGGATCTGTCGCTTCGGCTTGGACATCTCTCCTCCCTTCCGATCGATCAAGAGTGTGCGCCGCGCCCGTCCGCGGCCAGTCCCGCGAGCGCGCCGCGCATGTAGGCGAACGACTGTTTCATGCCCGGCAGCGGGGCGTCCGCGTCGATCTCGTACTCGAGGTTGACGTATCCACGATAGCCCATCGTGCCGAGCTGCCGGAAGATGTCCGCGATCGGGATGGCCCCCTCACCGACGATGCACTGGCTGCCCTTGGCGGTGAGATCGCGCAGGTCCTTCATGTGCATGTCGAGCAGCCGCGGGCCCGCATCGGCGATGGCGCGCACCACGTCGGTGCCGGTGCGCACCGTGTGGCCGACGTCGATGCACAGCCCGATCCGGGCGTCCAGCTTCTTGACGTAGGGCAGGGCGTCGTACGGGGAGGGGAAGTGCTTGTCTTCCGGCCCGTGGTTGTGGATCGCGACCTTGATGTCGTACTGCTTGGCGAACCGCTCGATGCGAGGCAGCAGCTTCGGATCCGTGTGGATCGCGATCAGCGGCATGCCGGCGGCTTTGGCATAGGCGAAATATTTCTCCACGCCGGGGTCGGTGTCGTCCTCGAACGTGATCACGCCGCCGCCCACGATCAGGATGCCGGCCGCCTCGATGTCTCGGCGGGCCGCGGCGAGCTGATCGGGCGACAGCTCGAAAGGCAGGTGCACCGACTTGAAGTTGACGTAGGGTGTGCCGAGCGCCTTCACCATCTCGATGGCTTTGTCGCGCGGGAAGTTGCGCAGCGAGTAGCTGGCGACGCCGATGTTCAGTGTTCCCCCCACGTTCCCCCTCTCCCGAAGGGAGAGGGGGACCGGGGGGGAGGACCCTTCGGGAGAGGGGGAACGCTTGACGGGCGGTGACTCCCCCAGCACCGCGCCCGCCAGGCCAGCGACGCTCGCTCCGAGGAACGTCCGGCGCGGTACAGGAGCGTCGGACATTTTCAGTACCCAGGGTTTTGGGTGTAGCAGCAGGTCGTGCCGTCCATCTGCGTGCGCGGGATCGGGCGCAGCGCGTGGTACGGCTGAATGTTGGGCCCGCCGTCGGGGTTGTAGGCTTTGACGCGCGGCACCAGTGTATGTGTCCGCACCAGATCGAACCAGCGCTGCATCTCGCCGGCCAGCTCCCGCGCCCGCTCGTTGAGGATTTCGCCGAGGGTGAGTTGGGCGCCGGTGAGCTCCATCTCGGCCTCGTGGCCGGGGATGGCGGCGCGCTGCCGCACTGCGTTGATGTACGGGAGCGCGTCGGTCGCTCGCCCGTCTCGCAGCAGCGCCTCCGCCGCGATCAGATACGTCTCGGCGAGGCGGGCGACGAAGAAGTCGCGCGACCCGCGCACGTCGTTGACGCTCAGCCGGAACGGGTCGGCGAACTTGTTGAGCGACGGGAAGATCCGGTTGCTATATGTCCGCGGCGTGTAGACACGGTACGGCCGGGCCGCCACGGCCGAGTCCGTCAGGACCGTGTCCGAGACGTAGACCGCCGTGTCGCCCAGCTGGAATTTCGGAGCGCCCGAATCGTTCTTCGGAATGGTCGCCGCATTGTTGGCGTACCACACGCGGGTGAACTGACTCTGGTAGCGCGAGTCCTTGGTGCGATCGAACAGGTTCAAGAAGAACGTCGTGGGCCGAAACCGCTTGAACGGACGCCCGTTGGCGATGTCGCGCTGCATCCCGGGCAGCACGTCGTACTCCATCAGGAAGAACAGGTGCCCCTGGTTGCCGTTCCCGGTGGTCAGCGGATCGTTCGTGAACTGGACCGACCAGATGACCTCCGCGTTCTTCTCGTTGCTGAAGTCGAACACGTCGCTGAACCGCGGCAGCAGCGCATACTGGCCCGAGTTGATCACTCGCTGTGCGTAGTCGGCGGCGTTGGCGAAGTCGCCGGCCTGCCGTTTCGCCGCTTCGTCGGTGGCGGAATCGGCGTCGCGCAGCCGGGTCAGGTAGACCTTGGCCAACAGGTGCTGCGCCGCGCCCTTGGTGGCGCGGCCGTAGTCCTTGGCCACGGCGGGGAGATTCGCTTCGGCGAACTTCAGGTCGTTGATGATCGCCTCGTACACGCTGTCCACCGGCGCGCGAGTAGCCTCGGTGGTCGGGGTCGTGGTCGGGTCGAACTTGAGGGTGAGGGGCCCGTACATCTGCACCAGGTCGAAGTAATAGAGCGCCCGGAGGAAGCGCACTTCGGCCAGGCGCTGCGTCTTGAGGCTCGAATCCATCTGCACCGTCGCCGCCTGGGCGATCGCCGTGTTGGCCGTGTTGATCGCCCGATAGAAGTCGGCCCAGGTGTCGCGGATGAAGTCGACGTCGGGGTTCAGTTGCGCCGTATACTCGTTGACGTACTTGTAGCTCCCGTCGGCGCCCTCGGTATAGATGTCGGTCCCGAACTCGGTGAGCGTGAACCCGCGCTCCTGCGCGTAGAAGCTTCGCAACGGCTCGTAGCTGGCGTTGACCAGCGCCTGGAACACGTCGGGCGTCGGGTACGGCTGATTGGCCAGGCCGCTGATCAGGTCTTCGTTCAAGTCCACGCAGGCGGCGAGGCTCAGCAGCGCGGCGCTGAGCAGTGCGATCGTGCGTCTCGACATGCGGGCCTCCCGGCCTCTAGAACCCCAGCGTGACGCCGGTCAACAGCGTCCGGTAGCTCGGCGTGGCGGCGGCCTCCGCGTAGCCCGCGCTCGTCCGGTCGCCCGTGCCCGTCCGCGACTCCGGGTCCAGTCCCCGGAAGCGCGTGAACAGGAACGGATCGAGCGCCGTCACGTACAACCGCAGCGACCTGGCGTGCCACGGCCCGCCATGGACGCCGGGCAGCGTGTAGCCCAGCGTGATGCTGCGGACGCGGATGAACGACCCGTCCTCGTAGCGCCGCGTGTCGCCGAACGGCGGATTCTCCTGATTCGCGGTGGGGCGGGACTCGGTATTCGAGGGGTGGGTCGGCGTCCAGTAGTCCGTGACGAGGTTGTTGTAGCGACCCTGCATCGTGCTCTCGCCCACGACGAACTGGTCGTTCGCCATGAAATCGATCCGGGCGACCGCCATGACCGAGAGGTCGAATCGCTTCCAGTCGAACCGGCTCGTCAGGCTCCCCGTCCAGGCGGGGAACGGCGTGCCGAGGATGACCCGGTCGTTGCCGTCGATCTTCCCGTCGCCGTTCACGTCGGCGACGCGGATCTGTCCGGGCTTCGCTTTGTATTGCTTGGCCAAGAGGGAGTCTTGCGCCTGCCAGATTCCCACGAACTTGTAGTCGTAGTACACGTCGATGGGCTGCCCGATGAACCAGCGGTTCAGGACATCGTCCACGCCACCGTACAGGCTCACGATCCGGTTGTGGTTCGTGGACCAGTTGAGGTCCTGGCTCCAGCGGAGCCCGTGCCAGTCCTCGACCGGCACGAAGGACAGGGCCACCTCCAGGCCGGTGTTGCGCGTCGACCCGATGTTCTGAAGGATGCTGGTGTACCCGTTGGTCGGGGGGATCTGCCGCCGCATGATCAGGTCCTTCGTGTCCGCCCGATAGTAGTCGACGGAGCCCGACAAGCGGCCGTGCAGCGCGGTGAACTCCAGCCCGAGGTCCAATTGGCCGGTGTTCTCCCACTTGAGGTTCGGGTTCGGCAACGTGCCGGGACGGTATCCGAGCGCCGCGTTGTTGTCGAACGAATAGGTCACGCGGGTCAAGGACCCGAGCGTCTGATACGGGTCGATCGCCGTGTTGCCGGTGTGCCCGTAGCTGGCCCGCAGCTTCAGATCGGAGAAGAGGTTGGTGCGCCGGATGAAGCCTTCCTCGCTCAGCCGCCAGGCAAGTGCCACCGACGGGAAGACGGCGTACTTGTGCCCGGGGGCGAGCCGGGATGAACCGTCGACGCGCGTCGTCAACGTGAGGAGATAGCGGTCCTTGAGCGCGTAGTTCACGCGCGCCATGTACGATTGCAACGCCCATGTCGTCAGGTCACTGCCCATGCCGTCGATATGGGCGGCGGACCCGATGTCGTAGAACTGCTGTCGCTCGTAGGGAAGCCCGGTGGCGTGCAGCGTGTCGTTCTCGGTCCGCTGCTGCTGGATGCTGTACAGCAGGGTGAGGTCGACGCGGTGGTCGCTGCCCAGGTTGCGGCGAAACGTCAGGATGTTGTCCAACGTGTATGCCGTGGTGCGGTCGTCCCACAGCCCCGCGTCCGCGCTGCTGCCCTGATTGACCTGGGTCTGGGCTCCCTGGAACACGCCACGGCGGTTCGAGCTCACGTTGCCGCCGAAGTTCAATCGCCAGGAGAGTGCGTCCGACAGGCGGTAGTCGGCGAACAAGGTGCCGGACACCAGCGTGTTCGACCGGTCGTCGATCCAGTTCTGCACGTCCGAGAGCGGGTTCACGCGCTGCCCGTCGGGCGTCGGCTTGAAGAGGAGGTTCCCCGCGCTGTCATACGGCACGGCGAGAGGGTTGTTGAGGAGCGCCTCGCTGTAGACGCCGTCGCCTCTGCCCAGGTTCTGCTCGGTCCGGACCAGCGACGCCGAGCTTCCCACCTTGAGGTGGTCGTTCAACTCGTGGTTAAAATTGAGCCGCAGCGACCGCCGCGTGAAATCCTGACCCTGCAGGATGCCCCGCTGCGTGAGCAGGCCCCCGCTCAATGCGAAGCGCGTCCGCTCGTCGCCGCCCGCGATGCGGATCTCGTTGTTGACCTGCTGGCCCTCCCGCAGCACCAGATCCTGCCAATTGGTGGAGCGCCCCGTCTGGATCGACGCCAGCTCGACCGGCAAGAACAGTTGCGCATCGCCGGAATCGCAGGCCGCTACGCCGACGTCGCAATGGTAGTTCCCGACCGTGCGATTGGCGTCGCGCTTGAGCTGCGCGTACTGCTGGCCGTTCATCATCTGCACCCGGGATCGCTCCTGCTGGACCCCGACGTAGCTGTCGTACGTGAAGGTCGTCGGTCCCGCGCTGCCCTGGCGCGTGGTGATGAGCACGACGCCATTCGCGCCCCGCGAGCCGTAGATCGCTGTGGCCGAGGCATCCTTCAAGATCTCGATCGACGCGATGTCGTTGGGGCTCAGATCGGTGACGCCTGCCGCGGGAATCCCGTCCACCACGTACAGCGGATCGTTGCCGGCGGTGATCGAGCGCGCGCCGCGCACCCGGACGCGGACGCCGTCGCCCGGCTTCTGACCCGTGTTCACGATGTCCACGCCCGCCGCCCGTCCCTGGAGCGCGTCGACGGTGTTCACCGTGGGCGTGGTGTTCAAGTCTGCGGCTGCGACGGAGGATTGGGAGCTCGTGACGTCTCTGCGGACCTGGGTGCCGTAGCCGACCACGACGACTTCCTGCAGTGCGACGGGCAGCGGCTGCAGGCGGAGGTTCGTGATCGCGGTCTGGCCGGCTGCCACCACCACGCCAGGGATCTCGCCTACCTCGTACCCGATCAGCCGGGCCTGCAGTCGGTAGGTGCCTGGAGGGACCTGGGCGATGGTGAACCGGCCGTCGTGATCGGCCGTGGCGGCGAGGCTCGTGCCCAGCACACTCACCCGGACCTCCGGCAGAGCGAGGCCGGTCTCCTGGGCGGTCACGACCCCGGCGATCACACCGGTCTCAGGGGCGACAGGCCCCGCCTGCTCGGCCGCCTGCTGGGCCCGCCCCACTCGGAGCGGCAGCAGCACGCAAAGCAGTAAGGAAAGGGAAAGGCTCGGAGAAACGGCGGTGCGACGGCGCGTCCGCATCGATCCTCCCGGTCGACGGCGTTCCAGTTTCAGCGTGCGACCGCAAGCGCCGTGCCCCTCGTGACGTCGGTCACGCGGTGCGTGACGCCACGCGCCGCGATCGGTGGCGCGATGCTCGCGTCCTACGGGTGTCGCGCAGCCGCGACGCGGCGCGGGCGTAGTGCGGGACCCGACCGACGCTGCGACGGCGCGGCGAGGGCGGGCGCATGTCTTGCGACGCAGCGCCGCGCGCCGCACCATAGTCACACGCTCATGACCTCACCCACTGCCATCGACCGGCGGGCAGCGCTGCGCCAGGCCGCTCTCGTGTTGGGCGGCGTGCTCTCCGCGCCGCTCGCCGCGGGCGTGCTGGCGGGGTGCGAGGCGCGTGGAACGCCGGACGCCGCTTGGCGTCCCCGCGCCCTCACGCCGGACCAGGCCGAGCTCGTGGCCACCATCGCCGAGCAGATTCTGCCGGCGACGGACACCCCGGGGGCCCGTGACGTGGGGGTCCACCGGTTCATCGACGCGCTGCTGGCGGAGTCGTACCCGGCCGGGGAGCGGGAGCGCTTCGTGGCCGGCCTGACGGACCTCGGCCGCGCCTTTCAAGCGAGCACGCCGGACCAGCAGCGCGCCCTGCTCGAGCGGCTGGATCGCGAGGCGGCACCGTTCTTCCGCACGCTCAAGGACCTGACGCTCGTCGGCTATTACACATCCGAGATCGGCGCCACGCGCGAGCTGCACCATGTCCCGGTTCCGGGCCGTTACGACGGGTGCGTCCCTCTCGCGCAGGTCGGACGGACGTGGGCGGTGTGACCCGCGAAGATCCCTACGACGCCATCGTCGTCGGCTCCGGCATCACGGGCGGCTGGGCCGCCAAGGAGCTGTGCGAAAACGGGCTGAAGACGCTCGTGCTCGAGCGCGGACGGCACGTGGAGCACGGGAAGGACTACGTCACGGAGTGGCTGCAGCCCTGGCAGCTCCCCCACCGCGGCCGCGGCGAGCAGGCGCTGTACGAGCGCGACTACCCCATCCAGAGCAAGAACTACGCGTTCGGCGAGGCGACCCGGCACTTTTTCGTGAACGATCGCGAGCATCCCTACGTCACGCCCCACGACCAGCCGTTCCGCTGGATCCGGGGCTACCAGCTGGGCGGGCGCAGCCTGATCTGGGGCCGGCTGTGCTGGCGCTGGAGCGACCTCGACTTCGAGGCGAATCTGAGGGACGGCCACGGTGTCGACTGGCCGATCCGCTACAAAGATCTCGCCCCCTGGTACGCCCACGTCGAGCGCTTCGTCGGGGTGAGCGGCGAGCGACTGGGTCTGCCGCACCTGCCCGACGGCGAGTTCCTGCCTCCCTGGGAATTGAACTGCGCCGAGCACGTCGTGAAGCGCGGGATCGAGCGCGCGTTCCCCGGGCGCCACATGACGATCACGCGGGTCGCGAATCTCACGCAGGCGCTCGACGGCCGCGGGCCGTGCCGGGCCCGGAACCAGTGCGCCCGCGGCTGCAGCTACGGCGGTTACTTCTCGAGCTTGAGCGCGACGTTACCGGCGGCGCAACGCACCCGCAGACTCACCATCGTGACCGATGCGATCGTGCACAGCGTGACGTACGACGAGCGCAAGGATCGGGCGACCGGCGTGCGCGTGATCGACCGGAATACGAAAGAGACGCGCGAGTACGCCGGGCGCCTGATCTTTCTCTGCGCCTCGACGCTCGGCACCGCGCAGATTCTCCTGAGCTCTGCGACGCGCCGCTTTGCGACGGGACTCGCCAACTCGAGCGGCGCAGTGGGCCACAACCTGATGGACCACATCTCCAAGGCCGGTGCCAGCGGCACCGTGCCCGGCCTCGAGGACAAGTACGTGTACGGCCGGCGGCCGACCGGGACGTACGTCCCGCGGTTCCGCAATCTCGGCGGCAGGGGAGACGCCAAGCTGGGGTTCGTCCGTGGCTATGGCATCCAGGCGGGCGCGGGACGGGACGGCTGGACGCGCGGCACGGAGCTGCCCGCACTGGGGGCGGAGTTGAAGCGGCAGCTGCGGGAGCCCGGCCCGTGGCAGATGACGCTGCAGGGATACGGCGAGTGTCTGCCGCGCCAGGAGAACTACGTCGATCTCGACCCCGCGCGCACGGACCAGTGGGGGATCCCGCTGTTGCGGGTGCACTGTGCCTGGAGCGAAAACGAGCGCGCTATCCGCGAAGACGTAAAGACCCAGTCGGCCGAGATGCTCGAGGCGGCGGGGTGCAAGGAGGTCGAGACGTACGACCACGACGGTCCGCCGGGGTTCAGCGTGCATGAGATGGGGACGGCGCGCATGGGCCGTGATCCCAGGACGTCCGTACTCAACGCCCACAACCAGGCGCACGACGTGCCCAACCTGTTCGTCACCGACGGCGCGTGCATGGCGAGCTCGTCTTGCGTGAATCCGTCGCTCACCTACATGGCGCTCACCGCGCGCGCGGTGGACTACGCGGTGGGCGAGCTCAAGCGCGGCAAGCTGTGAGCACCCGTGCCGCGCAGGCACAGGTCGCGGCGACGTCCTTCTTTGCGCTGTTCGCGATCGTCGGCATCGCCCTCTACGGCCTGCCGTTCTTTTACGACTCCATGGTGCGCGAGTTCGGATGGTCCCGCGCCCAGGTCACGTCGGGCAACGCGATCTCCAAGCTGATCGTCGGGCCGCTGTTCGGCTTTCTCGCCGGCTGGCTGGTGGACCGCTTCGGCCCGCGGCGCCTCATGGTCGCGGGGATCGTGATGGCGGGGATCGCTCTCGTGGGGCTGGGGATGATCCGCACCTTGGCCGGCTTCTACTTCTTCTATCTCTTCAACGCGCTCGGCAATGTGTGCGGCGGCCCGCTGCCCAACCAGGTGCTGTTGTCGCGCTGGTTCACAGCGGCACGCGGCCGTGCCATGGGATTCGCTTATCTCGGAATCGGCATCGGAGGCGCGTTGGTGCCGTTCCTGGCGGTGTGGCTGACGCGGGCCGTCGGGTGGCAGGGCGCGCTGCAGGCGCTCGGACTGCTCATCGTCGTCGCGGCCTTGCCACTCGCCCTCTTCGTCAGGGAGTCGCCGTCCTCCGCAACCTCCCCCGACCTCCCCCGACCCCCGGTCGGCCGAGTGTTCCGTGCACCAGCGTTCTATCTTCTGCTCGCCGGCAGCGTGTGCTCGATCGCCGCCGTCGGCGGGACGAACCAGCATTTGAAGCTTTTCCTCAGTCTCGATCACGGGTTCACGCAAGCGGCGGCCGCACAGATCGCGTCGTTGGTGCTCGCCTCCAGCCTCGTCGGTCGGCTGGGTATGGGGTGGCTGGCGGACCGGTTCCCGAAGAAGTACGTCATGCTGCTGATCTATGTGCTGGTCGCGTCGGCAATCCCGCTCTTGTTCCTGGTCGGCACACCGGGAGCGATCTACCTGTTCGCCGTCGTCTTCGGCGTCGGCCTGGGCGGCGAGTACATGCTGATCCCGCTCATGGCCGCGGAGCTGTTCGGTGTGCGTGTGCTCGGCCGGGTCATGGGTGTCGTGCTCACCGCCGACGGCGTCGCGGAAGCAGTCGCGCCCGTGCTCGTGGGGCGGCTGCGGGACGTGAGCGCGACCTACGGCACCGGCTTCCTCGTGCTGATCGGCTTCGCGCTCGCGGGCGCGGCCGCGATTTCATTCCTGCCGTCCTCACCCCCTGTCGCTCTCGGGTCCTCACCCCCTGACCCCCTCTCCTTCC
>Ga0209158_1002085_pt1 | contig 12650 bp, 13 predicted proteins | sample GraSoiAngelo_140_FD_185897 | JGI IMG/M metagenome (GOLD analysis project Ga0209158, IMG submission 185897) | Grasslands soil microbial communities from the Angelo Coastal Reserve, California, USA - 14_0929_12_30cm (SPAdes) (version 2) | ecosystem: Environmental > Terrestrial > Soil > Grasslands ...
TGAAGCTCAAAGATGCGCTTGCCGCCGCAGCGGGGGCCGTACTGCTGATGCTCGTGGGGCCTTGGGCCAGAACTATGGCCATCAAACCCGACCCGCTTCCATTCTGGCGGACCAATACCACCTGGTTGCTGGTCGTGCCACTGAATGTGGTCGGAGGAAGCATGGGCCCTGCGGAAGACGCCTGAGGAGTCAACGTATTATTACTTGTCTTGGCTTGACCCTGCTGCTGGATCCCCGTCGACGTTGGTTGGGCCGCAACTTGACCTTGCGCCTGAATCACCTGGCGAACTTGCTCGCCCAAACTCTCCGACAGCACGAAATCAGAGGCGGACTTTCCCCCCAGCTTCTCAGCCTCGACCGCCTTCAAAGCGTACGGTACGCTCACTAGCAGGATGCGCGGGCGTTGCGGCTCGCCCTGAATTTGCACGCCCAGCCAGCGCGCCTCGTCAGATCTGAATAGCCCCACAGGGACGCCATCGGGTTGAGTCGCACCGATCAGGGCGGTATAACTTCCCTGCTTATCAAGCTGCAGCTTCTGAGTTTCCTTCCAGAGCGGCTCCTCGTCGGTCTCCTGCTTGTAAAGTGCAAAGGTCACTTCCACCTCGCCGCTCAGGGGTCTGCCCATAGAGTCGCTTAAGACTCCACCGAACTTCACTAGCCGAGGCTGAGCAGTTTGATTCTCTTGCGAAAGTGCAATGGTCATCGCTGGTGAGTCGGGCTCTGCCGCCGAGCCGCGACCGCCTGAGCGCACTCGCTCCTCAACTGGCCTGCCGTCTTGCCCCTGTGCTACGGAGACCAAACCAACACAAAATATTAAAGACAGAAGTGTGCTCTGCTTCATATGCGCTCCTTAGATGATTAACAACCTACGAAATCTGCCGATGCTCTTCATAGTGAACCTGTCTGCGTTTTGCGGCTTTGAACCTGAACCTCATGTGAAGCCTAGGGAGCATTCCCGGGCATGGCAAGCGACAAGGAGCGACATGGGGCTTTGGCGTCTCTTGTCGTCCTCTCTAGACCTGGTTGAAGCAGGTACTCTACAATGCGAATTCGTACTCGCAGGACACAGACGACATGGCAAGTCCTGTCCTCAGGAGAACAAATTTCCGCTTCTCGTAGTTCTTGAGGGCATTCAACGAACCATCCTGACGGTGACGGATTTGCTTCCCGGCATTCCTCCTCAGAATGAATCACCGTGACATGACGCCGAGACCCTTCAGAGAAGATTTGAGGTGGCTCGATCTTGCGAGAATGAGGTTCGTGATTCCACCATTCGTCAAGTTCTAACTTGCGGGCATACACGCTATTTGCCCGCTGATGGAGATGCCGGTGCACGGGTAGTCCTTCGCGTCTTTCCCAACGCTGGACTGTGCGGACGGTTCGCTTAAGGTGAGAAGCGATCTCCTTCCAGGAATCCAGACGATCGTTCGCCTCGGGATTTGCAAGAACGGGGACGCCGTGGCTTTCTCGGCTTAGACGCCGGGGCTCCCTGATACTCTTCTGACCCAGATCTCCTGGCCGGAAGAGTGGATGATGGTGTGTTGTCCGCATGGCTGGCATCAGTTTCTCTCTCTTTCGCACCTGCGCTTGCTCGTAGGCAGAGTCAGCCCTGGACCAGAAGCCTCGTTTTTGAGCCGCTCGATCACGAGTTCCAGCTCCCTGTGATTCTCAGTAATCTCATCGGAAACGCGCGACCGTTGCTTCTGCCATGCGTCGATTTCCTTCTTGTTCCTTCTTGCAAGCACTGACGGAGCTCGCCCTCTCGTGCACGTGGCGGTGGATGGGCAAACCCTCACGCTTTTCCCAGCGTTGCACTGTGCGCACATTTCGATTCAGGTAGGCCGCGATTTCTTTCCATGAATCCAACGGGGCTCTTTCCTGCTCGAGCTGCAACGATGTTTGCCCCATGTTCCCTTCGCTTTCGTTGGACATTCTGGAATCTCCACGGCGCAGCGCCACACAATTCAGGCCCAAGTACTCGTGTCGACCTCGTCTTCAATCAACTCACACGACGTCGGCTCGGCCGCGTTAGCCGCGTCCAAAAACCGGGCTTTTCCGCGCTTCCGGATTCCTTTGCGAAAGCGCAAACATGCAGGTAGCGCCCGTGGGCCCAAAGCGCCGCGCCGGAAACGCCGGAACCAGTGAACCGGACATCTTTTCCCAATCCTACGGCTCTGTCCGAAAAGCTGGGGGCCACACCGATGCCTCCTACAAACGTAGACAACTCTTCCGTGCTCGCGCGTCCTTGCTCCTCCGGCGCCGCATCAAGCGCATCCAAAGCGTAGCTGCGCACCAGCTTCTCGAAGAACTTATGCATTACCTCGGCGTTATCGAAAAGGTCTAATCCAAGCACGCGGCCCGAGATCGCAAACGCTACCCCGCACTGCTCTTTCTCGCAGCTAAACGCCCGAACGAATTCTTCTACCCCTCTAGCGTGATGATCAAAGAGAGCCGACATGGCCTGCGTCGGTGATGCTGTTTTCAGTCGCGCGGCCTTGGCCGCCAGTTCTTCCCACACCGCACCCTGATCTGAAGAGCGCGAGCCACTCGACCGAATGGATCGGGTGACCTGCGAAGCTCGCGGCCCACGCGCCCCGGAGTACATCATGTGACCGGCTGTCTTCAGGTCCACGCTGGCCGAGCACCAGCGGCCCGCCTCGACACAAGATACCGGGATGGCCATCGTATGCTTGGCGGGCACAAGGATAGTCAGATTTAGAACGCGGTTCTGCTTGGCTCCGACGAGTTCCTCTCCGTCAACCAACAGAACCGGCAATTCCGCGGTGTTGGTAATGCTCAACTCCGGAACGGACCCGCCGCCGGAAAGCTCCGTCACCCGGACTTTGCCCTGGGCGATTCCGTCCTCCAGAAGCAAATAGTCGAGCGGCTGTGAAACGTTTCGGCGAATCAACGGAAATAAGTCGAGGTTGCGAGTTTCCGAAGCTTGACCAATTTCGATGCGCGCGAATTCTTCCTGAAGGGTCCACATCTGCTTGCACCTCTTTCGGATGTTCAGGCGCACCCGACTAGAGGCACGTCGCGGGCCAAATCAGACCCTCGCAAAATCAATAACTTGCGAAAAAAATCGACACTGAGTCGACAACTTAGGTTTACGCGGCGTCAACCTGGGTTGTCAGATTGTCCGGAGACGAACTTGTTTACTGCCTGCTTGGATACGCCCAGCATGGCCGCAGCCTCGGATTGATTCCCCTTGCAAGCAGCCAGCGCGCGCAGGAAGAGTTGCTTGCGGGCTTGGTTGAGATAATCCTCGACAGAGAACCCTTGCCTTGGTTCCGGCAGGGCCGCAAACATATCTTTAGCTTGCTGATTGTCGGTGATCAGCAGATCCTCGCCTCGGATAACCTCGTCGCGGGCGTACAGAACTGATCTTTCCAGCACGTGGGCAAGCTCACGGACGTTGCCCGGCCAGTGATAGCGCTCCAGACGCATCAGCGCATCCGTACCCAGTCTCCGCGGCTTGTGGCGCCGCTGATTGATCTCGCGGAGAAGGGTCAGCGCCAAATTCGCAATCTCATGGCGACGCTCGCGTAGCGGAGGCAATCTGATGGAGACGACGTCAAGCCTGAAATATAGGTCTTCGCGAAATCTTCCCGCGGACACTTCTTTCCGCAGGTCACGGTTGCTGGCCGCGATGATCCGCACATCCACGTGTCGCGGGGCTGTGGTTCCCATCCGCTGTACAACGCCATCCTGGAGGACACGCAACAACTTGCCTTGCACTTCAAGAGTCAGCTCAACGATTTCATCAAGAAATAGCGTGCTGCCGTCCGCGCTCTCGAATATTCCTTTGTGATCGGTACTCGCGTCGGTAAACGCCCCTTTGACATGTCCGAACAAATAGCTCTCCGCCAGCGTCATGGGAATTGCGGCACAATTAATGACCACCATGCCTTTTGGAAATCGGGGGCTAAGCCGATGAATCAACTTTGCGAACTCCTCCTTGCCAGTTCCTGTTTCCCCTTGCAGTAAAACTGGAAGATGACTGTCAGCCGCGATCGCGGCTTGCTCGACGGCGTGTCGAAGCGTTGCCGATCCGACGTAAATGCCTAACTCTAGAAGGACTTCGTCCAGTCCAGGAAGCTGCAGTGGTGCGCTTTCCTTTGCTGTTGGCTCGTCCGGCGAGCCCATAATAATTTCGTATTCACCAGTCTCTGTGGGACTCTCCTCCCGTCGCGTTTCCTTTGGTTTGGAGGGGCTTTCCGGTAGAATCCGCGGACCGCGCGCCCCCGACAAGGATGACGTCGGCACCCCCCTTAGCTGCGTCATCGTCGGCAAAGCCAAGTCTCGGATGTTCTCCCAATCGCTTGACTCCAGTTGCACCTCTCGGACGTTCGCTTTTCCAAAAAGTGGCCGCGCAGGTGTCCCGACCTGAAGGAATTTTGCGGGCAGGACTCCCGTGGCGGCGAGGAGAAACCAAGCAGCCCGCATTTCCGCGGTACCACTGGAAACACACACATAACTCTGGCCTCCCCGCATCCGCCACGCCAGGGCTAACTTCTGCACAATCGCTCGGAGCAGTCCGATCAACACCCTGTAATTCCTGGGGTCTGAAATAGGGAGCTCATGCAAAGTAATTCGGCAATCCGGATACCGTTGCAAAGCTTCCGCTTCGGTTTCCTGTGCGTTCTTTCGTGTGTGCGGTGTGTAAAACAAAAAAATGCGGTCAAACTTCTTCGCGCTGAGGATCGACAGAATCGGTCCAGGAAATTGCTCCTCCGCGAGTTCCCCCGGTGCAAAAGGATCCTTCGGATCCACGAACGCGAACAGCAAATTAAGCTTGGATTGCGCTTCCGAGGTTTGCGCGTGATGGCGAGATTCTTCCTCTGGAGCCTCGGCGGACTTAGCCTGAATCGCTGACAGCGCTTGATGCGCCGGCTTTTTTCCACCTAGAATTCGCTGAAGAAAGGAAGCCATCTTCTTGCTGCTTTCTGCACGCATTATAGTCTTTCCTTTGGATATATTCCCTAGGCCACATCGGTCATTATCGGCGCTAAGCGGCTCGACCAATTACAGGAGAAGTTAGCCGCTGTGGAAGTGCAGCTGACCGAAGATGAGCTAAAGTTGCTCGACAGGTGAGCGCTCTCCCGCCCGAATATCCCGGTTGGATGCTCGCCACTCACGGCGCTGACCGTTTGGGAGTGCTTGACCGTCCTGTTTGGGACGCTATGCGTCAGTCTGCGAGCACGGGATAGCATTGCGCAGAGAGACTAGTCCTTTGTATTGACTGGTCTCGCGAAAATCTGGGTGCAATTGCGGTGCGTTAAGACTTCCCGAGGATTCCCTAGCCTGGCTAGCCCAGCGTTTCCCATTTCCCAGTCTCTAGATCTTTGATTTCCAGTTTTCCCCCTTCAGTTTTTGCCTCCGTCTCAAAGATGTTGATTCCGGTATATCCCCCGTCAGCCGGGCGCTCTCTGAGCCACCCCGTCCCATCACACAAGAGTTGGCATTTCTCAAAAAACATGGCCTGTCCGTTCCGATGTCCTTTGCCGATCAAACGTGGAAATCGTACAAGTGTACTTTACATCTCGGGTTACCACACTCGCCGACATGAACATATTCCGTCCCGCGTCATGGACAGATGCATAGGGCGGTCTGCGGTGACGAGTAGTTCGTTTGTTTCTGTAGTGCCATCTCGTAGCCACTTCTCTCAGGCTCCAAGATTCTCGCCTTCTTGGCGCCCCCTGCCCACTACCCAAAAACCTGGTCCGTCCCCCTCACCTGGCGCATCGAAGCGTTTTGAGCGCGCACCAAACGAGTTTTCTGTTGCAGTAGGTCAGCGGTGCCTCTTTGCCGGTGGTTCAGCCTGCAATTGCGCGAGGTCATACTTGGTCATATCCGGCGTGTCTTTCGCTTCCACCCAAGTTGTATACCCCGAGTCGAACTCCCCTACGTCATGTTCCATTAGCAATAACTTGGGGGGCCCTTCCTTTCTAGCCCGAAAAGAAGGGACAACGATTTGCATGTAGTATTCTTCGCCATCTTCTGCATGCAGCAAGTATTGATCCCCCGTCTGCCACAACCGGAAATGATACTCACCGGGAGGAAGCGTGAAGTTCATCTTTTGTCCTTTTCGAGCTTTCCCAATTGGCACCGACCCGCACCAGAGAGTCAGCGATGGGCCCAACCATATGTGGGAGTAGTACACTATCACCGAGGCGTCTCCGTGCTTCCTTACCACTGGCGCCGGCTGTGCGGCCTCCACTGCGGAACGATCCAGCAAGGTATCCCCGTTCATCACCGCCGTGAATACTGCTCCTCTCGGGAGAGTCTCTTCTTTCAACGCGAGTAATAAGAGCGTCCCGCCACTGTTCGGAAGAATTGGCTCTGCCCATTCAACCGCCGCGTTTGTAACCGCTTCCTTGGGCGCGTCTTGCGCTTGCAGCACCTGCTTTTGCTGGTCAATCAGCATTACCGAATCCAATCGCAGTTTTAGCCCGCCTCCGTGCCAGTACATGGAAACTTCTTGGCCAGGCTTATATACCTCTGTAATCTCTGTAATCGTCGCCGACGCGGGAGCCTTGTTCGCGATGACCACCAGGTTGTCCAACTGCACGGGGCCGAGGACCTGAAGTTTGACAGAAGCGCCCGCTTTGGCGGTCCTTATCGAAATCGGTTCCATCAAGAACAGCCGCACCGCTGTTCCTTTCGGCAGCCGGATCTTGATTGCGGGAATCTCCGTCGCTCCGGAGGTCCCTGCCTCTGCTTTTGTTGCAGGCTGCGGCTGCTCCTGCGCCAGACCGTAAGAAACGGCGAGTAACACCATTCCGAATAGCTCTAGGCTTATTTTCCACGTCGTTTTCATATGCTACTTTATACATCCAAAATGCCAGCAACGATGGGAAGCTGCCGAGGAGTCACTCAAGAAGTCCGTTTCGCTTTTTGACCCACAAATTGAGAAGGCAATGAAATCGGAGAACGAATTCAGCCGCACGGAACATGCCGGGAACTTGCTCGGGTCGAAGACAAGAAGTCTCGCGTACCTAGGGATTGTATATCTGCGTGAAGGGCGTACCGCCGAGGCCCTGAGAACGGGAGAACTGGCCTACGACGAAGCGACACAACCGCACGTATCGTCTACGTTCGTGAACGAAGTTGTGAAGGTAGGCCGCTCGATTGTACAGGTCAGTGGGGACGAAGGCGCCATCACAAAGTGGTCACAACGCAGTCAGCGCCAGGAGTAGCGCTGCCCAGATATCAAGTGAGACTTGGATTGGTCTCATTCAGGCCGAGCGTTACATTGAGTTCGAAACGAGGTAAAGGGTACCGCCTGAGGTCGTTGAAAACAAAAACCTATGACTTCACGACCACGGTAGCGGCTAGGGTCTCGACGGAACATCTTGTGGGCAGGTTGACTGAGGAAGACATCGTGCCCTGAGTTGCGAAGCGAAGGGCGCGTCCATGATCGAACGCATGAGGAACACAATCGGTATCGTGGGAATCGCGTTTGGTCCCGATCGCGGTGGTTTTCACCTTCGCAGCGTTGAGCGGGCTGGCAGGCACTCATAAGCCTTATCAGGAATGGCTGACAGCGAGGCTGCCCTGGACGCGTGGGCAGATCGAGTATCTTTTTATTATCAATGCTGGGATCTATTTGCTGCTGGAGGTGATTTGCGAGCGGTTCCCAGTGTCCCAAATGCGTTCAGCGGGCAAGGCCTTTCGATTTGCAATACCTGGACACGTGCTGACCTCGCTGTTCTTCCTCGGGCTGGCCGCGACGGAACGGTGGGAAGATCAATTAAACAATCTCTTGATGCAGAGAGAGGCGCGCGTGTTTGAAATGCTATTGCCGGCAGCGGCGCTGGTATTTGTCTATGGAAGCATCCGGAAGCAGATGAAGAATTATTTCATTGTGGGAATGATATTTCTGGCGATCGGGCCGGTGCGGCTGCAACAAGACATTTTCAAGCAGAGGTCGCGCTGGCCGATCCTGCTGCTGATTCTGGGATCCTTGCTGATGGTGAGCGCGACGCGCTATTCAGCTATCAAAATGGCCCTGGCGCGGATGGTCCGGCGCGGGGGCTGAGGATCTCGCAGAAGTGACTCAGCGTCGGGCTCATCCACCATTGCGTTCAAGGATGCGCCACTTGGACGAGTCAACTAACAGCACATGTCTGGCAACTCTGACGTAACGCGGTTAGGTTAGGAAAGGGTTGCTGACATTACCAGGCACTAGCGCCAAGACGTGATAAATTCGGCTTCGTGCTGCTCAGTCTCCACGACAGACGGTGGGCAGTTCTTGTTTGAATGTGTCTCTACCTCACTCAAACGAACTGATTCGCAGTTCTGGCACCGCGGAGGGAGGCTGAAAAATGACAGTTTGGGACACTTCGCACGATATCGTGACCTCCTCGTTTGGTCTCCGGAAGTCGATGACGACGACCAATACGAAGACCAACACAAAGCGATCGAAGAAAGCCTGGTTGCCGACTTTAGCGTGCATTACCCACCCTCATCGCAGGAGGATGTTGCTTGGTTCAGAAATGCCCTGGAGCACGAACAACGAGAGTTTTTTGCTGCGTTCGTTTTTCAGAAATCACGCGGAGTTCCGGAGGTTCTCTACGAAACAATGATACGCGCCGCCGTGTACGAGCGCGACCCAAGCAAGAACCGTGCATTTGTGGAGCCATACGTTGCAACCTTCGGACTGCGCCGCGTGAGCGAAACGTTGCTTGAGCGGTTCGAAAACGGGTCAGATCAGGAGAAAGCAGGCGTAGTGCAGGCCATGTATCACGCAGGTCTAATAGGAGTGAGAGATTCTTACTGGCGCCGGCCGGATTCGGACGCAGTGTTCAAATTGGTGGGAGATCTCTGGATGCGCCAGCGTTGTCTCCTACTGCGGGAATTCGTGAGTAATCCGAGCGTATTGGTGCGCCAACGCATTATCCCCCATCTAGATCTGACGAACGTGTCGTCTTACTCTGACGAGTTTAAGCCACTCGTGCCGCAAGCAATTCAAATCGCAAGGAATCATACGGACGGTTACATCCGCCATCGTGTTGAAATACAAATGGGCTCCAACGAAACACAGCTCTTCTCTCCGTTGCCTGCAATGGATCGATCGGATACTGAAGATCTGCCAGAAGGTGGAACTCAGGAGTCGATCGGGAGAGCGACAAGAAGCATGATACCACGCCTCAAATCGTTCATTACTCGTTTGCGGCGATGGGGCCCCTGACAGGTTTGGCCCTTCGACCTCAGGATTTGCTGTAGTCGCAAAGCTGATGCGCCAGGGCTGGATGTGCGTAGACAAGACATGGTCAGGGCATTTTGACAATTTTGGAAAATCCGAGGAGCGACTACACTAAGGATTTGCGAAAAGATAAGGTTGAAGTCGGGAATTTACGGATACCGATGATCCCTCCGAGGGAACACTTCAGCGGCTGCCTCGTCGGCCAATGTTTGGGTGACGCACTCGGATTTCAAGTGGAAGGATCCCCGCCAGATACCTGCAGCCAATATGTGAGAGGAGAGCTTGGATCTTTCCAAAGAGGGGGACCATTTCCTAAGCGCAGGGCAGCGCCTGTCGGTCAATACACCGACGATTCCCAGTTGGCGCGCGAGCTAATGCAAAGTTACGCTGCACATGGACAGCTTAAACCAGATGACTACGCGGGCCGAATTGCAGCTATCTTTGCGGAATCTCGAATCGTGGGACGCGGCCTCGCAACAGAGACGGCGGCCCAGCGACTCATTCAGGGGGTACCATGGGACGAAGCGGGTGTGCCGGCTCCGTCGGCGGGAAATGGCAGCGCCATGCGGGCAGGCCCCGTAGGGCTTCTCTACGGGGACGATCTCCCAGAGATGATCCGAGTCGCGCATGACCAGGGTCGCATCACGCACAAGGACAATCGTTGTTCGGCGGGTGCGATCGCCATTGCAGGTGCGGTCGCTCTGGCGTCGCGCCCCGGCGAAGTGCACGTCGAATCTTGGGTTCGCCAGCTGAGCGAATGGATTGTGCCAATGAATAAGTCTTTCGCTCAGGACCTCCTGGGTTTAGTTCACTGGGTGGGGTTGCCACCTGCGGAAGCGGTGCAGTTGATTTCCCGCTGCGGCTCTCCTGACTTTGAGGACGATTGGAAGTGGATTTCGCCCTTCGTCGTTCCCAGCGTCCTTTGGAGTCTCTACTCCTTCTTCCGAACGCCGAAAGATTACTGGACGACAATTGGCACCGCGATTGAGGTTGGCGGCGACGTTGATACGACGGCCGCTATGGCCGGTGCCATCAGCGGCGCACACCTCGGTCTCGAGCGGCTGCCGATCGCTGCGGCACACCAGTTGACCGATCAAGGTACCTGGGGATTCGCGGCCCTAGTTGAATTGGCCCATCGCTGCCACACCCTGAAGATCGCACCCCAGAACCGCTTTGCGAAACCTCGGGACGGCATGTAGAAAATAACTGTCGCGAACGGGATTTGCAAGCCGGTCCTACCAAAGCGGTCCAGAATATAACAATGTTACAGTATCACAATGTTATATAGAATCGAAAACTTACCACCGTGAAGGGCAAAGGCAACTCGAAATAAGGGTTGGAGGGACTACGAACGCCAGGGTAGGCGTCAACAACCTGCCCGAGGATTCCTTCGCTTTCTTCAAGGTGCGGGCACAGAGGCATTCGTTGCCGAAGACGTGGAGTTCCCCCCAACCGCCTGCGCCACCTGTCTCTGGCGAATTGATACTCGTTACTGCCGCTGCAAAGCAATTATCTGCCGGCCAAGCCGCCAAGGGACAACCTGAGTTTCCCGAGGCACTTGTCCAAGATTTGCCGTCGTTGAGGAGCCACTATTCCTTCTGCACTGCATCCGCGGTGCAGGAGGGCAGAATGCAACGTGGAAGTTTGATCAGAAAGAATCGCAAACAGGGTCCTGATGTCTGGCAGTTTCGGTGGTCGGAAAAAGGTCCGGAAGGCAGACGAATCTACCGTAAGAGAGTTATCGGAACACTGGAGCAATATCCCTCTGAAGATGCTGCCCGCCGCGCGGTTGTTGGCCTCGTCTCGGAAATCAATTCGAGCGATCGGAGATGCGACTACATGACAACCAGCATCGGGGATCCCCCTGTGTTCTGAGCAGTCAAGCAGTCTACGGCATGCCGTCACAACGCCGTGAATCAACGAGCGTCTTCGGTTTGGGGAAGTGCTCATGCAGGATTCGTTGCAGTGCGCCTCGTGCGGTAGAAACCTCCCACCACAACAAACAAAAGTAGCGCGGTCAGCGCGACCGCAACAAAAGTCCAAATCGAAACAGCGGCCTTCACGCTCGTCACATAATTGGGAACTTCAACAAGACCCCACAGCGGCTCCGAGAGGCGTTCTTGATCAGCCAGTGATGGGTTACGCGTCATCCCGGACTTGCTCCACCTGGCCTTCCCTCAACTTGCGCATTTACTTTCCCGCCCTCGTTAAACTACTCTCGCGTTATCCCAATGGGAGCCCAGGATGCCTCAAGAAAACCTTTCCACCGCCGTCTCTTGAGCCACTTTTTCACCATCGTTGTCGCCTATCTCTTGGTCCTGGTGCTCGTCCGCATGTTCGAATCGCACCTGATCTTCTTCCCGAACTATCCTGGCCGCCTCGACGGCGACTGGCATCCTCGTGGCCTGAATGTGGAAGACGTTTGGCTCACGGCCTCTGACGGTGTCAAGCTCCACGCGTGGTGGATCCCTGGCGACAAGGCGAGATTTACTTTCCTCGCCTTTCAAGGCAACGCCTCCAACATCGCCAACCGCTCACCAATCTATGAATTTCTCCGCAGCACACATGCAAACGTATTTGCCCTGGAATACCGCGGTTACGGTCACAGCGAAGGGAAGCCGAGCGAAGCTGGCGTCTACCGCGATGCCGAAGCGGCCTACGAATACCTTGTGAACACAAAAGGCACCGACCCCAAAGCGATCATTTGCTTCGGACAATCCTTCGGCACCGCTGTGGCCACTCACTTGGCAGCCCACCGCCAGGTCGCTGGTGTCGTGCTTGAGGCCCCGTTCCCATCCGCTTCTCGAGTCGCCCGCAAGGTTTTTTGGTTTCTCCCGGGCGTCAGCCTTCTTGTGCATGGGCAGCTCGATACGCAAGCATGGCTAAAGGAAATCCGCGCTCCCGTTCTGATCGTCCACTGCAGTCAGGATCCCGTTATTCCTTTTCAATTCGGACAGGAAGTATATGACGCAGCCCTTCCTCCCAAACACTTCCTTCAAATCAACGGTTACTGCCACGAAGAGTCCTCCGTCATCGCCCCAACTCAATACCGCACTGCTCTGCAGGAGTTCCTGGCTAGAGTTTGGCAGGCCGGCGTCTCAGCTCCACAAAGAAGTGACGTGCGCTAAGGGACGGTTTGGAACTATTCTCGGCCAGCCCAGTTCGAGGATACCGCCATTGATCTCCGCGAAAGCGTTTCTGGACTACGACGGACGCAAGTCTCGGGAGCCAGCACAACTCCTGATAGTCGCATTATCGGAGGCTTTGTGTGATAGGAGGCGTTGTCGTGGATGAGAATCGCACCTTGCCGCTGATAGCGCCGCGCCAAGTTTTGCAGAAAGGCCAAGTAGGTTTCGGCATTGAATACGCAGTCCCGCAGATAATGAAACCGTACCTTCCGCAACTCGATGGCGCCGAGGATTTTGACGCTCTTTCGTTG